>Ga0265780_10009053_pt1 | contig 12005 bp, 10 predicted proteins | sample P1T30metagenome_FD_192432 | JGI IMG/M metagenome (GOLD analysis project Ga0265780, IMG submission 192432) | Plant litter microbial communities from East Loma Ridge, Irvine, California - P1 T30 | ecosystem: Environmental > Terrestrial > Plant litter > Unclassified | place: USA: California... | reverse complement strand
CGCCCTACCAGCGGCGCGAGACCGACGCGCAGGCGACCGGCGCCTGGGGCTCCCCCACGGCCGTGCTGCTGCGCTGCGGCGTCACCGCGCCCGCCGTCTCCGACCTGCCCTGCTACCCGGTCGCCGGTGTCGACTGGCTCAGCGACCAGGACCCCGACGACCCCGACACCTACATCTTCACGACCTACGGCCGCACCCCGGCCGTGCAGGTGATCGTCACCGACGAGGTCGGCAGCACGCCGCTCTTCGACCTCGCCGACGCGGTGGGCTACCTGCCCAACGACGGGCGCGCCTGCGTGGGCGTCGGCGACCTGCCGGGCGGCGACGGCGGCGGTGCTGACGGGAGCGGCGGGAGCGACGGCAGCGGCGGGGCCGGCGCCACCGAGGGCCCCACCGACGGCGGTGCGTCCACCGACGCGCCCCGCGACTCCCCCACGCCCTAGGCGGCGGAGAGGGCCGCGCACGGGCCCGGCGACCTAGCGGTCGGTCTCGAGGCCCAGCTCGACGAGCTCGGTGATCAGCTCGGGGTAGCTGAGACCGCTCGCCAGCCAGCAGGCCGGGAACATCGAGATCGGCGTGAAGCCGGGCATCGTGTTGATCTCGTTGACGACCCAGCCCTCCGCGGTGAGGAAGAAGTCGACGCGGGCCAGGCCGGTGCCGTCGATCGACTCGAAGGCGAGGGCGGCGAGGCGCTGCATCTCGGCCAGCTCGTCGTCGGCGAGCGGCGCGGGGCAGACCAGGTCGGCACCCGCGCCGCCGAGGTACTTCGACTCGAAGTCGTAGAACGTGTCGGAGCCGAGCACGATCTCGCCGGCGACCGAGGTGCGGGGTGCCCCACCGGCCCGGCCGCCGAGCACGGCGCACTCCAGCTCGCGGCCGACGAGGCCCGCCTCGACGAGCACCTTCACGTCCTCCGCGAGTCCGACCGCCATCGCCGCGGCGAGCTCGTCGGGGCCGTCGACGCGCGAGACGCCCACGCTCGAGCCGGCCCGGGCGGGCTTGACGAAGAGGGGGTAGCCGAGCTCGGCCACCGCGGTCGCGACGGCCTCGGGGTCGGCCTGCCACTCCGCGGACCGGACGGTCCGCCAGGGGGCGACGGCGATGCCGGCCTGCTGCAGGACGGTCTTGGTGAAGTGCTTGTCCATGCCGACCGCGGAGGCCAACAGGCCCGCGCCGACGTAGGGCAGGCCGACGAGCTCGAGCAGGCCCTGCACCGTGCCGTCCTCGCCGAAGCGCCCGTGCAGGATGGGGAAGACGACGTCGACCTCGCCGAGCAGCCGCACGCTGCCGTCGGCCTCGACGACGCTGAGCTCACGGCTGGTCGACGACTCCGGCCAGCGGACGCGCGTGCCGTTGTCGCGCACGACCGGCAGCGACACGGCGTCGAGGGCGAACAGGGCCGCGTCGTCGGGCTGGAGCGTGAACGCGCCGTCGGCGGTGATGCCGACCGGGACGACGTCGAAGCGGTCGCGGTCGATCGCCGCGAGCACGCCGCCGGCGGTCGCGCAGCTGATCGAGTGCTCGCTGGAGCGGCCGCCGAACAGCAAGACGACGCGCTGGCGCCGCGGGGCGCCCGGCACGGCGCCGACGCCGGTGTCGGTGTCGGTCTCGGTCTCGGTCTCGGTCGAGGGGACGTCGGCCACGCCGGTGTCGGTCTCGCTGCTCATGGGGCCCCTCTGGGTCGTCGCGCCCGACGGGGTGACCGTGGGAGGCGCGGGTGGCGTTCGTGACGGAGCGTCGGCCCCGGCGTGGTGCCGGTCGCCCTCCCGCGGCTACTCGCCCTGCGGCTCGTCGGTCTCGGTGAGGTGCGGGGCGATGTTCCGCGGGTCCAGCGTACCGGCGAGGACGCCGGCGACCTGGGTCACGATGGGCATGTCGACCCCCCGTGACGCGGCCAGCTCGAGGATGGGGGCGACCGAGGAGAGCCCCTCCGCGGTCTGGTTCATCTGGCGCACGACGTCGCCGAACGCGTAGCCCTGGCCGAGCAGCCGGCCGGCGGTGTTGTTGCGCGAGAGCGGCGACTCGCAGGTGGCGATGAGGTCGCCGAGCCCGGCCAGCCCGGCCAGGGTCTCGGCCTTCGCCCCGAACGACACCGCGAAGGCCGTCATCTCGGCGAGGCCGCGGGTGATGATCGAGGCCTTCGTGTTCTCGCCGTAGCCGACGCCGTCGACGATGCCGACGGCCACCGCGATGAGGTTCTTGAGCACGCCGCCGAACTCCGTGCCGATCACGTCGGTGTTGACGAAGGACCGGAAGTACGGGTTCGTCGCCGTGGCCGCGACGGCCGTGGCGGTCTCGAGGCTGCGCGACGAGACGACGGCCGCGGTCGGCTGCCGCTTGGCGATCTCGAGGGCGAGGTTCGGGCCGGAGGCGACGGCGATGAGGTCGGGGTCGATGTCGAGCTCCTGCTCGATGACCTGGCTCATGCGGAGCCCGGTCGCCTTCTCGACGCCCTTCATGAGGCTGATGACCGGGACGCCGTGCGGCACTAGCTCGCGCACCGCGGCGAGGTTCTCACGGAGGGTCTGGCTCGGCACGGAGAGGTACACCTGCTCGGCCCCGGCCAGGGCCTTCGCGACGTCGGTCGTGGCGACGAGCGTGCGGGGCAGGTTGATGCCGGGCAGGTAGTCGCTGTTGCGCTTGCTCTCGGTGATCTCGCGGGCGAGCTCGGGGCGGCGCGCCCAGAGCGTGACGTCCGCGCCGCCCTCGGCGAGCACCTTCGCGAAGGTCGTGCCCCAGCTGCCGGAGCCCAGCACGGCGACCGTCCGCGGGATCGCGCTCCGCATCACGACGGAGATCGCCTCGGTCGTGACCGCGCCCTCGCCGAGGGCGCCGATGGCGTCCTCGCGGCTGGCGCCCTCGCTCGTGCCCTGGCGGTCGTCGCTGCTACTCAAAGCGGCCGGTCTCCTTCTGGTCCTTCGCGTGCGGGTCCCACGGCTCGGCCGGCGGCTGCTCGTCGCGCAGCTCGGCCAGCAGCTCGGTCACCCGGCGCATCACGAGCGCCGTCGCCTCGGCGTACGCCGCCTGGTCGAGCGGCCGGCCGCGCCACGGCGACAGGTCGACGGGGTCGCCGATCGCCGCGAGGATGCGCTTCCGCGGGAAGAGGCTGAGCTTCGAGGAGTAGCGGCCCATGACCTGCTGGCTGCCCCAGTGGGCCATCGGCACGAGGGGCACGCCGGCCTCGATCGCGAGGCGGACCGCCCCGCTCTTGCCCTTCATCGGCCAGAGGTCGGGGTCGCGGGTCAGCGTGCCCTCGGGGTAGATGATCACCCCGCCGCCGCTCGTGGCGAGGGCACGGCCCGCGGCGAGCGGGTCGCTCGCGTGCGTCGGTCCGCCACGCTCGACGGGGACGTGCCCCATGGCGCGCATCAGCGACCCGAAGACCGGCACCCGGAAGAGCGACGCCTTGGCGAGGAACCTCGGCACGCGGCCCAGGGTCCACATCAGGCGCGCCACGACCACGGGGTCGATGTTGGTGCAGTGGTTGGGCGCGAGCACGAAGGCGCCCTCGTTCGGCAGCTTCTCGGCGCCGCGGACCTCGATCACCGCGAGGCGGTCGAAGAGCGGCGCCCCGACGGCGGCGACGGCACGGAAGACCGCGCTCTTCTCCTTGCCCCGGCCGAAGCGGCCGACGCGGCGGGCAGGCTGGACGACGGGCACGTCGGGGTCGGCGGGACCCCCGTGCGCGCGGGCGGCGTCGCTCACGCCGGGCTAGCCCTGGAAGTCGAAGTCGGCGCCCAGCTTGCGCAGCTTCGCGATGAAGTGCTCGTAGCCACGGCTGATGATGCCGACGTTGGTGATCTTCGACTCGCCCTCGGCGGTCAGCGCCGCGATGAGGTGGCTGAAGCCGCCGCGCAGGTCGGGCACGCGGATGTCGGCGCCGTGCAGCGCCGTCGGCCCGGTGATGACGGCGGCCTGCTCGAACTCGCGGCGCGCGACCCGGCGGTCGTGGCCGGGCAGGCCGTCCTTGTGGACGACGATCTGCGCGCCCATGTCGTTCAGCGCCTCGGTGAACTGGAAGCGGTTCTCGTAGACGGTCTCGTGCACGATCGAGGTGCCCTGCGCCTGGGTCAGCGCGACGATGAGGGGCTGCTGCCAGTCGGTCATGAAGCCGGGGTGCACGTCGGTCTCGACGACGACGGGCTTGAGCTCGCCGCCGGGGTGGAAGAAGCGGATGCCGTCCTCGTGGACGTCGAAGTCGCCGCCGACCTTGCGGAAGACGTTGAGGAACGTCATCAGGTCTTTCTGGTCGGCGCCCTCGACGAAGATGTCGCCCTTGGTCGCCAGGGCCGCGGAGGCCCAGCTGGCGGCCTCGTTGCGGTCGTTGATCGCTCGGTGCGTGTACCCGCGGAGGCTCTTCACGCCCTCGATGAAGATGACGCGGTTGGGCTCGACCGAGACCACGGCGCCCATCTTCTGGAGGATGGCGATGAGGTCCATGATCTCGGGCTCGATCGCCGCGTTGCGGAGCTCGGTGACCCCGTCGGCGAGGACGGCCGTGAGCAGGACCTGCTCGGTGGCGCCGACGCTCGGGTAGGGCAGCTCGATGTTGGCGCCCTTGAGGCCGTCGGGGGCCGTCAGGTGGATGCCGTTGTACGACTTGTCGACCACGGCGCCGAAGGCGCGGAGCGCGTCGAGGTGGAAGTCGATCGGGCGGTCGCCGATGCGGCAGCCGCCGAGGTCGGGGATGAACGCCTCGCCGAGACGGTGCAGCAGGGGGCCGCAGAAGAGGATCGGGATGCGGCTCGAGCCGGCGTGCGCGTCGATCTCGGCGAAGTGCGCCGACTCCACGTTCGACGGGTCGAGGATCATCTCGCCGCGTGCCGGGTCGGTGATCCGCACGCCGTGCACGGAGAGCAGGCCACGCACCACGTTGACGTCGCTGATGTCGGGGACGTCGCGGAGGATGCTGGGGGTGTCGCCGAGGAGGGCCGCGACCATGGCCTTCGTGGCCAGGTTCTTCGCGCCCCGGACCTCGATGCGGCCGATCAGCGGCTTGCCGCCGCGGATGACGATCTCGTCGCTCTTCAGACCCACTCGGGCTCCTGCTGCTGCTGCGTCTTGGACAAGGGAGTTCACTTCTTCACCGGCAATGTCTTCGGGCGCCAGGCGGCGCGTCGGGATTCGAATTCTGTGATGGCCGCTTCGTCGCGGAGCGTCAGCCCGATGTCGTCGAGACCCTCGAGCAGGCGCCACTTAGTGTAGGCATCGACCTCGAACGACACGGTCAGGTCGCCCGCCGTGGCGGTCTGCGCCTCGAGGTCGACGGTCATCTCGAGGCCGGGCGTGGCCTCGAGCACCGCCCAGACGCGCTCGACGTCGGCCTCGTCGACCACGGCGCTGAGCAGGCCCTGCTTGCCCGAGTTGCCGCGGAAGATGTCGCCGAAGCGGGCGCTGAGGACGACGTCGAAGCCGAAGTCGCGGAGGGCCCACACGGCGTGCTCGCGACTCGAGCCGGTGCCGAAGTCGGGCCCCGCCACGAGGACGCGCGCGCCCTGGTACTCGGGTCGGTTCAGCACGAAGTCCGGATCTTGCCGGGCGGAGAAGAAGAGGGCGTCCTCGAACCCGGTCTTCGTGACCCGCTTGAGGAACTCGGCCGGGATGATCTGGTCCGTGTCGACGTTGCTGCGCTTCAGGGGCGCGGCCACTCCGGTGACGGTCGTGAACTTCTGCATCAGGCGGCGCCTCCGGCCAGCTCGGCGAGCGCGGGCGAGGTCTCGGCGCGCTCGGCGAGGAGCGCGTCGTGCACGGGGGTGCCGGCGAGGTCGTCGAGGTCGCCCGGGGCGGAGAGCGTGCCGCGCACGGCGGTCGCCGCCGCGACGAGCGGGGAGACGAGGTGCGTGCGACCGCCCTTGCCCTGCCGGCCCTCGAAGTTGCGGTTGCTCGTCGAGGCGCAGCGCTCGCCCGGGGCGAGCTGGTCGGGGTTCATGCCGAGGCACATCGAGCAGCCCGCGAAGCGCCACTCGGCGCCGAAGTCGGTGAAGACCTTGTCGAGGCCCTCGGCCTCGGCCTCGAGCCGGACGCGCGCGGAGCCGGGGACGACCATGACGCGGACGCCCTCGGCCTTGGTGCGGCCGGCGATGACGGAGGCGAAGGCCCGCAGGTCTTCGATGCGGCTGTTCGTGCAGGAGCCCATGAAGACCGCGTCGACCGGGATCTGCTTCATCGGGGTGCCGGCCTCGAGGGCCATGTACTCGAGCGCGCGCTCGGCGGCGGCGCGCTCGTTCGGGTCGGCGACGGCGGTCGGGTCGGGCACCGAGTCGCTGAGCGACACGCCCTGGCCCGGGTTCGTGCCCCAGGTGACGAACGGCTCGAGGGTGTCGGCGTCGAGGAAGACCTCGGCGTCGAACACGGCGTCGTCGTCGGTCGGCAGCGTCGTCCAGTAGGCGACCGCGTCGTCCCAGTCGGAGCCGGTCGGCGCGTGGTCGCGGCCCTCGAGGTAGTCGAAGGTCGTCTGGTCGGGGGCGACCATGCCGGCGCGGGCGCCGGCCTCGATCGACATGTTGCAGATCGTCATCCGCCCCTCCATCGAGAGGGCCCGGATCGCGCTGCCGCGGTACTCGAGCACGTAGCCCTGACCGCCGCCGGTGCCGATCTGGGCGATCACGGCGAGGATGATGTCCTTCGCGGTCACGCCGGGGCGCAGCGTGCCCTCGACGGTCACGGCCATGGTCTTGAAGGGCTTGAGCGGCAGGGTCTGCGTCGCCATCACGTGCTCGACCTCGCTGGTGCCGATGCCGAACGCCATCGCGCCGAAGGCGCCGTGCGTCGAGGTGTGCGAGTCGCCGCAGACCACCGTGATGCCCGGCATGGTGAGGCCGAGCTGCGGGCCGACGACGTGGACGATGCCCTGCTCGGCGTCGCCCAGCGGGTGCAGCCGGACGCCGAACTCGGCCGTGTTGCGGCGCAGGGTCTCGATCTGGGTGCGGCTCGTGAGGTCGGCGATCGGCCGGTCGATGGCGAGCGTCGGGGTGTTGTGGTCCTCCGTCGCGATCGTGAGGTCGGTGCGGCGGAGCGGACGACCGGCCTGGCGGAGGCCGTCGAAGGCCTGCGGGCTGGTCACCTCGTGCACGAGGTGGAGGTCGATGTAGAGGAGGTCGGGCGCGCCGTCCTCCCCCTTGACGACGACGTGGTCGTCCCACACCTTCTCGGCAAGCGTCCTGCCCACGGGCACGCCCCTCTCCAGAGCTCTTCTCAGCGGAATGATCGTCGAAGTCTACGCCAGGGCCTGCCCGGCGACGTGAGGTGCAAGCGGCGGGGCCGACGCCGCATTCCCGCGCCGCCGAGCGGCCGCCGAGCGCCCCCGAGCGCCCCCGAGCGCCCCCGGCGAGGGTTCCGAATAGCATGACGGCACCCGTCGCGCGGTCGACGGGGCCCTCGACGAGGAGGCCGACGACAGCATGGCGGGAGCGGACGGGACGACGCGGGCGCCCAGGCCTCGGCCGTCTCCCCTGCGACGGATCGTCGTCGCCGCCCTGGCCGTGGTCGCCGCGAGCGCCCTCGTCGCCGTCGGCGGCACGGCCGCGTCGCCGCGCTACGCCGACGGCGCGCCCTGGGGCGGCACGGCGGTGGACGACCTCCGCAACGCCCCGACCGGCACGGCCTGGTCGCTCGACCTGGCCGAGCGCCTGGCCCCCGACGTGCCCCGCCGCTGCCTGCACTTCTGGCCCTCCCCCGCGGTGGACGGGCTCGTCGCCGTCGGGGCCTCCGTCGACCTCGACCCGGGCACGGCCTCCGGCGGGCCCGACTGCCGCCGTGCCGCCCTCGACGACGGGGCGAGCCGCGTGGCCCTCGTCGACTCGCGCGACGGCCGGGTGCGCTGGGTGCACGACCTGGCCGACGACCTCGACGACACCGACCCCCTGAGCATCCCGGCGAGCCAGGTCGTGCCCGCGGCCGGCCGGGTGCTGGTGCAGACCCAGACCACCGGGTCGACCGTGCTCGTCGCCCTCGACCTCGGGGACGGCCGGGCGCTGGAGTCCACCCGCGGCCGCCGCGACGTGCCCTCGATCAGCGTCTCGACCGTGGGGCGGCTGCAGCTGCGCACCTCCTCCGGGGCGATCGGCTCGCCCGACCGGTACTCGCTCGTGGACGCGGCCGCCCTCGACGACCCCGTGTGGGAGGGGCGGGTCGACGCCGGCACGACGCCCCAGCTGCTCCCCGACGGGCTCCTCGTCGTCGTCGACGGCCGCGCCGTGCGGGTCGACGGCCGGACGGGCGAGGTCAGCCCGTCGGCCGCCGCCGCCGACGTGGTCGCGACCGCCCCCGACGCAGGCGACGTGGCCTGGACGCTCGGCCGCGACGCCGACGGCCGGCGCTCCGTGTCGGCCATCGACGCCGACGGCGACCTGCTCTGGTCCGTGCCGAGCCCGACGCCGCGCCTCTCGGCCACCGACGGCTGCGTCCTCACCACCGACGACGGCGGCACCACGGCCACCTGCCTCGACCCCCGCAGCGGGCAGGGCCGGTGGACGACCGAGCTCGCCGCCGCGTTCTCGGCCTCGGCCGCCCCGGGCCAGACGGGCGGCGACCTCTACGCCGTCGTCCAGTCCGACGACGGCGCTCGCCTCACCGCCCTCGCCGCCGCCGACGGGCGGGTCCGGTGGCGGGCGCCGCTGGGCGTCCTCGACGAGGTCGCCGCGGCGTCGCGGACCGTCGTCTACGTCCGCACCGACGGCTCCCCGACCGCGGGCCGGGGCCTCAGCGCCTACGACGCCGCGACGGGCGCCCGGCTCTGGTCGCTCCGCTCCGACGACCGGGTGTCGTTCTGGGGCGGGGGCCTGGTCTCGATCGACGGCCTCGGCGTGGCGACGCGACTCGTCGACCGCACCCGCGTGGTGGCCCCCGGGCCGGCCGGAGGCGCGGCGTGAGCCCCGAGGAGCGGCCCGGCTGGGCCCCGGCGCGACCCGCCCCGGACGTCGCCGTGTGGGAGGCCGACCGGCGCGGGTCGGACGGCACGGCCACGGAGCCCCGGAGGGACGGCGACGAGGCCCCCGCCGTCGACGGGGCAGGACAGCCCGGACGAGGCCAGGCCGTGCCGGGGCCGCGCCGGCCCGCGTGGTGGCGCCGCGCCTCCCGCGGGCGCCGCCTCGCCCTCGGCTACGCCGCGCTGCTGCTGGCCGCCGCCCTGCCCGCGGCCCTCCTCGCCCCGGGCCAGCCGGGGTACGGCGCCGAGTCGCCGTGGCGGGGCGTCGAGACGGTCGACCTGCGGCAGGAGCCGACGACCGGGTGGTCCGTCGCGCTCGCCGAGACCCTCGCCCCCGGGTTCCGCCCCGCGTGCCTGCGCTTCCCGACCGCGACGGTCGACACCGGCCGCGTGCTCGTCAGCGCGGGGCCGGGCTGGACGTACGGCTTCGCGAACGACGCGGGCTGCGGCAGCGAGACGACCGGCGTCGGCTCCCGTCTCGCGCTGCTCGACACCGAGCGGGGCGCCTTCAGCTGGGTGCACGACGTCGCCGACGACGCGGCCCGGCTCGGCCTCGACGGGCCGGTCGACGTCGTCGCGGCCTCGCTCGCCGGAGACACGGGCCTCGTCGTCGTCCGCGTCGTCGCGGGCGAGCGGGCGGTGCTGCTCACGCTGGCGCTCGCCGACGGCACGACGGTCGGCGCGTCGGAGCCGCGGGCGACGACGGAGACCGACAGGTTCCAGGCGGCGGGCACGGTGGTCGTCACGGGGCGCCAGCCGGCGGCCGGGGCGCGCTACAGCTACGAGCTGCGCGACGTCCGCGACCTGCGTCGGGTGACCTGGGCCGGGCGGGGCACGACGAGCGGCACCGTGCTGGCCCTCGACGACCGGCTGGTCGTCGCGACCCCCGAGGGCACCCTGCAGGTCGACCCGACGTCGGGCGTGGCCCGCCCGTGGGGCACGCGCCTCGACGAGCTGTCGGGGCACCTCGTCCACGACGGGCTGCTGATCGGGCCGACCGGCGCGGGCGGCGGCGTGACCGCCCGCGGCGCGGACGGCGAGGTGCGGTGGCGCTCCCCCGCGGGCGTCCGCGGCACCCTCGACGAGGGCCGGTCGTGCCTGCTGGTCAGCGACGTCGACCGCGACCGCCTCACCTGCCTCTCGTGGACGACCGGCCGGGCCACCTGGAGCCGCGAGGGGCTCGGGGCCACCGGCGCGGCCGGGGTGGTCGGGCAGACCGACGACCGGGTCTACGCGAGCTCCTCGGCACCGGGCGACCGGCCGCTCGAGGTGCAGGCGCTGGACGGCGCGACCGGGCGCACCCTGACCCGCTTCGACCTGCCCACCGGTGCCGTGCTCGCCGCCGTCGGCCGCACCGTCGGCTACGCCCTCGCGTACGGCAGCTCCGGCGGGCGCTCGACGGTGGTCGCCTACGACCTCGCGAGCGGCGAGCGGCTGTGGACCCACACCGGGCAGCTGCAGGTCTCGATCTGGGCCGGGCACCCCGTCGACGTCGACGTCGAGGGCCGGGCGGGCGAACTGGCCGCCCCGGAGGCGCGGGTCGTCCCCGGCGGGTGAGCGACGCGCCCGGGGCGCGTCACGACTAGAACACGTGTTCGAACGGAGCGTAGGGTGACGCCATGGTCATCCCGTTCACCGCCTCGCTGCTCGACTCCCTCGACGACGGCCCCGAGCTGCTCCCGCTCGCCGGCCGCGTGCGACGGCTCGAGCTCGGCGACGGCGCGTGGCTCGACCTCGCGCCCGGCTGGGCGACCGCGTCCGACGCCCTGTTCGAGCGGCTCGTCACCGACGTGCCCTGGCAGGCCGACCGCCGCACCATGTACGACCGCGTCGTCGAGGTGCCGCGCCTCGTCTCGTCGTACGGCGTCGGCGAGGCCCTGCCCGACCCCGTCCTCGCCGCGGCCCGTGACGACCTCAACGAGCACTACGCCCGGCGGGGCGCGCCCGACGAGCAGCTGTTCCGTCGTGCCGGCCTGTGCTTCTACCGCACCGGCGACGACAGCATCGCCTGGCACGGCGACCGGGTCGGCTCCGGCCTCGGCCGCGACACGATGGTCGGCATCCTGTCCCTCGGCGCTCCCCGCACCCTCGCCGTCCGCTCGCGACGCACGGGGCGGGTCGACAGGTTCCCGCTCGGCCACGGCGACCTGCTCGTCATGGGCGGCAGCTGCCAGCGCACCCACGAGCACGCCATCGCGAAGACGAAGAAGGCGGTCGGGCCGCGCATCTCGGTGCAGTTCCGCCCCCGGTGGGACGAGGGAGTCGCGGGGCGCGGCACGCAGACCGGTGCCGCCCCGAGGGCGTGACGACGAGCACCCCGGCCCGGCGCTAGGCGGCCGGGGGCACCTCGAGGGCGACCCGCGCCTCCCCCGGGCCCCCGCAGACGGCGTCGCCGCCGACGCGCTCGAAGCGGAGCCCCGCCGTGCGAGCGGCAGCGAGGACGAGGCCGACGTCGCCGCCGTCGGACCACGCCCGCACGTCGACCTCGTCGGGGAAGGAACCGTCCGGCGACGTCGACCCGCCCCAGGACGCGATCACCCAGGTGCCGTCCGGAGCCCGCTCGGCCGGGCCGGGCCAGAGCCACGGCCCGACGTCGGGGCCGTCGGCGGCCGGCCCGCCGCTGTCGGGGCCGCCCCACGGCTCGGGGGGCGACGACGCAGCGCCGACGGGCACGAGCTCGACCACCGCCACGCGCTCGACGGCCCCCGTCACCTCGACGACGACGGTCGTGCCCCAGGCGACGGCCGGGCAGGCCACGACGGGCCCGCCGAGCGGCCTCAGGGCGAGCAGGACGGCGCCGGCCGTGACCACGAGGAGGCAGCAGAGCCCGACGAGCAGGCCCACGCGTGTGGTCCGGTCGGAGGGCATGCCCCGAGCATCGACCACGGGAGGCGGGTCGTCGAGGGCGACGGCCGGGTCGTGACCGAGACGTGACGACGTCGCAGGCGCACCGGGGGGGGTCGAGACGCCCCGGAACGACGAATCCCGCCCGGCGTGTGCCGGGCGGGATCTCGTGGTTGCTGAACGGTGGTGGTGACCGAACAGATCGGTGACCCCAACGGGATTCGAACCCGTGTTA
>Ga0265780_10009052_pt1 | contig 12007 bp, 9 predicted proteins | sample P1T30metagenome_FD_192432 | JGI IMG/M metagenome (GOLD analysis project Ga0265780, IMG submission 192432) | Plant litter microbial communities from East Loma Ridge, Irvine, California - P1 T30 | ecosystem: Environmental > Terrestrial > Plant litter > Unclassified | place: USA: California... | reverse complement strand
ACCCTCGCTCTTTGTTGACGGGCTTACTTTCCCCCCCCCCCCCCCCCTTCACGAATGTTATCGGTCAACACATCAGTACCGAGGAGGTCGCCGAAATTGTAAAAATTGCGGCTAAACATCAGATGCCCGTCACGGCCTATTCTGGTGGCACAAGTTTGGAAGGGCATTTCTCGGCCGTATGTAAACAATGACAGCCTGCATGACGCTACCGAAAGGTACTAATTTTGAATACCTTCGCCACAGCCTTTCGGCGGCATTTCTATCGACATGTCGAGAATGAGCAACATCATCGAGATACACGAAAAGGATGGCGATGTCGTCGTGCAATCTGGAATATCATGGGAGGGTGCGCCGGCTGCCGTTCGACAGCACGCTTCAAAACTTGCAAAGCGGCTCATTCCGATCTGATTGATTGATTAGACCTCAATCAGCAGCTAGAATCGCTGAGGACTCCCCTATTTTTCCCTGTCAGTAGGGGCGCATGTGTCAGGAAATCAGCATAATTTTGAGCTTCAACGCCTATGTTCTAGCTTGATCCTGGACCCGGAGCTACCATCGGGGGAATGATTGCAACAGGCGTAAGCGTTATGAACCGGCTTAGATCGGTCCCCCATACAAGAAGCACACAAGTGACTTACAGGGCAAAATCCCTCGCTTAATCGCTTGGTAGTGTTCCGGCACGAATGCCGTAAGATTGTAAGTCGTGGACTTGGCATCCGACCAACTGCATGGCAACCTTATTCACAGTCGCTTGATTGCTTGGCTTAACAGCGGTACAGCGAGAGCCGAGTGGTTCATTAACGTCGTGAGTCAGAATACCCTGACCAGAAAAGGTCGCACCCGCTAAAGAGGCGAGATACATCAGACAGTAGTCTTGCCGTCAGGCAAGATCATCAAGACGAGATCTCGTGCTAGAAAAAGCTCTGCAGGTTGGGACGCTACAAAGTTGTTCATCGGTGCCGAAGGGACGCTGGGTATCGTAACGGAAGGTGTGTTTTCACATTACTGTGTCTTCCCCACGAAGGCCACTTACCTTAGTTATATGAGAATCGACAGCGACCTTGCGACTTGCCCCAAGGCTGCCGACCAGCTGCGCGGTCGTCAATTTCCCCAATATAGAATCGGCCGCGAACGCTGTCGCCGAGATGTAAGGGACAGAGCCGCGATGTGACTGCGTGCTTTGGGCTCAATTTTCTGCGCCACCCTTATCCCAGCGTGCTAGGAGGACATCCCGTGCAATGTGTGGAGCTCCTCGATGATGCCATGATTTCGGCGATCAATCAAGCTGGAATCTCGAAGCGTCAGTACCCTGAGAAGGATTCCATTTTCTTCAAGTTTGTGGGCAGCGAAAGGGCAACCGAGGAAGCCATCCAGGAGGTCCGCCGAATCACTGATAAATGGGGAGGCAAAGATTTTGAGGCCAGTCACACCCCAGAGGAATCTAAAGAGCTTTGGCAGGGCAGAAAAACCGCATTGTGGTCGGCCATGGCTATGCATCCTGGTGAGCAGATCCCATTTCTTAACGGCCACCCTTATGTTACACTGACCCAAACGCGGCCGCTCAACGCTGGAAGAACATCGCTGCTGGACCACTGATGTCTGGTGAGTCGCACCTAGTCGCTTCACCTTTGACTAAGCGACTCTGCAAAACGTGAAGCAAGCTCATCCTCACGATTGCTTTGTGTCACCAGTGTCCCTATTTCGGCTTTGCCTCAATTAGTCCGGGCCACTAAAGCGGATCTGAAACGGCGGGGACTCAACGCATACACAATTGGGTGCGTCTTAGAGCTTCCCAATCGATCTCGATTGCCTGATTGATAGTTGTGGATCGATAGACACGCCGGAGACGGGAACTGTCACATGTTCATCTTGTTCAAGACGGAAAAAGAGTTGGAGCAAACAAAAGCTGCTGTTCACCAGATGGTCGAAGCGGCTCAAGCATTGGATGGTACCGCTACCGGAGAGCACGGGGTCGGAATGGGAAAGATAGTAAGTCGAAAAGAGAAGTCTCAATCCGCGTGGCAAGCTGATGATCTCGCTCGCATAGGAATACTTAAATGCCGAACTCGGTGCGAACACTGTGGAACTCATGGAGGACATCAAGAAACTAGGCAAGCAGCGACATTTTCACTTAGCGTTCGATCCGCGACGCTGATATCGGGCATGGTAACGCTGTCTTCCTGATGCATGGCCGGCGGTTTTTGGAATTTGACTGGACGCAGTGGATCCTCTTGGCATAATGAATCCAGGTAAACTTTACCCCAATCTCCATGCACAGTTCCCGAGCGCCCCTCCTTGTAACTTTTAGAAGTCAGAAAGTAGCCGGAAAGCCCCTAAGGACGGTCTTCCAGAAGTGAATGATCGTTCAAAAATCGAGTTATGACCGATAGGCATTCAAACAGGGTCTACGGATCTTTCCGAAAGCGTCCAAGGGGATGTTGCTGTTAGCGTAACCGTCGACCTTCAGAAGGGAACGATGCCCCGGGAACGACCTTGACCCCCTCTACAGAGAACATCCAAACAATCACGCTGAACAGCTGTAGTAGTCGTAAGCGAGGTAGTTGATGAGCTGACTTCCGCAGAGTTCTTGTCTAGCACATGCTGTAATAGAAGACTATCAGTACCGTCAAAAAGTTCAAGCAGTCAGGAAAGAGATTTTTCTGCCCTATGAGTTCGTAGGCGAGCTCAAGTGTCAAGGCTGTCTCGTCGACCTAATAATCTGTTGCGCGGAGGCAAAGTGAACGATTGGCGATGGCCAGTGCTAGCCGGGTTCCATACCCTTCTCACCGATCGTATCCTTATCCGTAGGGACGCGATTGACCTGGGTTTGAGCGCTTGGAAAGGACCGGGGAAAGAGGCAGCTGGCTAAGTCGGCTTGGACGAATGTCGCTACCGCCGCTGGCAACAAGCCTGGATGGACTGTGGGTACAAATACAGCAGGCTTGGGATGAACAGGACATTGGAATAGTCAATAGACTGGTTGACAGAACAGAGAAAAGGAGACGAGATGTAGCAGGGGCCAGAGCAGGCTACACAAGGTCTGATCGATCGGAACACGTTCATATTGATCTTAGACACCACTCTATCTGTGTATGTAGGAAGACAACCCTGATTCAGTTACTTGAAGCTTGGGAACGAGATGTTCATCCTGAAACACCAGGTTAGACAAGTTTATCCAAAGACTTGTTCGAAGAGGAGCAGCAGCGACGAGTACCGATTGCTTGACGCAGGATAAGGTCACACAGCGAGTCCGGTAAGGTTTTTAACACGATTCTTGCTGCACGGCGAGTCCAAGCAATCGCTCGATCCTCTTCAATCCCATCGCCAATACAGATGGACTGACTGAGCATGTGACTCGGAACCAGCCCGGTGTGTGACAATGATATGCTGAACCAGGCGCCTATCGAAAAGCCTTGCCATCAGCAGGAGCGACGACACTTGTCGCCGTTGCAGTCCGACCTGGACTTGCCACATAAACGCGCCCGTCCAATAGCCGCTGATACACCTCTAGCTCCTCTGAGAAACTCTTGATCCCCAGTCTCGAACCAAGGTCGAGCCAGATAAAGTGTCCGGCATTGGAAGCTTTGACAGTGACACCTCGTCGCTGCTCGAACCACCGCGTGGCTTGCGCTTGGGCTTCTGCCAACCGTTTCACGTTGATCTCCAAAAAGATTGGCAGATAATCCGACGTCAATAGGGTCGCAAAGGCGACGTCTGCTGGAGACGAAATCTTGGTCTGTAGGTGGAGAAGCGCCAGCGTGGTGATGAGATCGGGATTGTGCTGAGTGACCAAAGTTCCAACTCTGAGGGGCAATCACGAGGGGCCGTCAGAGGATAATCATGGAGTAGTGCTCCCCACCGAATTTTCTGCCACACCTGAAACCGTTTGCACAAAAGTCCTTGGACATGCCGTAGAGAACATGGACTCGGCGTTTGTCAAAGCCAGACTCCATCTCTTCGTCTAGGTTGATGTTCAGTATCGAGGTGAATGCCTTATGGTTCTTCATTCCTGGTAGCAAGGTTGGCGAAGCGAATCGTCAGAGCGATACGAAGCAAAATTTTCATTATTCGAGGAGCTGATCGTTCCACTTACGCTGATTTCTGTAAACACTCATGGCGGAAATCTCATCGCTCACCAGATGCAGGTTGTGTTCTTCTGCGAAGCGACAATACCCCAATAGCGTCGCACGAGATACTGTTACGCCTAGGGGGTTGTGAGGATTGCATATGATGAGAGCGCGAACCTGATGTGAGCATCCACCCGGAGAGTGTCAGTACCGTCGAGGGGTTACGGCCGATTTCCTGACGCTTCTGACCTCGATACCTTGGCTCTCAGCCTGCTGCAAGGCCTGCTCAAAAGCTGCTTTCAATCCGCTTGGGCCGTCCCAGGCATCTTGTCCAGCATAGATGCCTCCCCAGTGGACTGGTACGATTTTTATGGCAGATCGACCACCTACTAATTCGCGATCGAACCCAGCGTAGTAGGCAGTCAAGACGAGCACACCATCGTCCTGATCGACTATAGTATGAAAGAGGTGATCGAGAAGTCCTGTCACACCGGCACCTGAATGATCGTTCAGCTGTGACGCTCAACTTGAGACTCGAGCACGTTGACCCACCATAGATCATCTGGTTGGGTTCTATTTCCACAGCAGGGTGGAAATACCTTCCGGGTCGAGGTCACAGGACTTCGGTATCAGCTCGTCCTGAACATGGAGGTCATAGGAGCAACCGTGTGATACCGACGTATTGAGAAATCTGCTCATTGCGATACCCAGCCTCTTGGAGCCCCACAGGTTGTCCCCATATGTCAAATCCGTGGCGACCAGGTTCTCCGCGATGGCCTGCTTGGTAAATTCGAGGATTTCTGCTGACTAGAGGATCAAGGACTAGGCGTTAGGAAAGGAGTGTCGATTGGTTGCAAGACTGAAGGATAGTCTCAAGGATGGCGCAAATCACTCACGCTGAACAGATTCTCAGCGATACCTAGTGAAAATGATTCCCGTCGGGTTGGATTCGGGATGAAACGTATCTTTCCATAGTATCGAGACTCTAGGTTTGCCGTATTTTCGAATCCATCCGATCAGCGTCCTTCAAAGTTCGCAAGACCCTCGGAATGCTATCATGAGGATGCTCCGTGACCAAGCACGCTCACCTCTCGATCAATGGGCCGGGATCACCTCCTGCGGTTGCTCTGGCGCTCAGACAGACAGGACGTGGATTTTGTCGAGCTGATACAAGCGAAGACTTTGGCGACGAGTTCGCTACCTGTAACTTTTCGCTACCGTCAAGACCGGCCATCTTCTCAAGCCGCTGTTACAGTCTAGTTGGTGGTTGGAAGGTGACTTTCGGAAGTGCCACTGTTAAAGTACTTTAGAGTCTTGGAACTAGGCGATAACTCGAATGTTAATTACACAAGTCGTGATTTGTTGTTTGATAAGGTCGACAGAGAAAATACAATTAACTATCTTTTCTGACGGTGAATTTGACTCGGTCTTGAAAGGATCATTCAGCATCGAAAGTCGATCTTAGGGCTGAGTTGTAAAGTCATGCTCTGATGCGCGCGAAAGCCAACGAGCATCTCAAGACGTAGCGCGACTTCTCCTAGTAGTACGTCAACTGATTCGGAATCTCAGTCACCCAACCCTTGAGTTCGTTCGGAAGACCAGTATTGTCTATTCATTTATTACGAAAGGTTCATCGATTGGTCCCTTTCTGCGTTACCCGGAATCTGACGGGTGAAATCGGAGCGGCTATCTCAGGTCGGAGAAACCTCCGATGAGCCGGTGGGTGACTCATCTCCTCCTGCTTCCCTTATGTTTGGAGCGCTATCTCCCGAAAAATTCGCCGCATCAGAGCTCGTCCAAAGTACTTGTTGGCTCACCGGACAGAAGTTCAAATACCCTCTCATCAATACGTGATTTTGATCGAGAGTCCTTGCGCTCAGAATTATGCCTCGGGCGGTAGCTCATTCGAGACTCGTATAGCAGTACATGGTTTGGCGAGTCTCTCGTATTCATGGGCTTTCGCCCACTCACCGATCTTTCTCCGCTCAAAAGACTGTTCAACTCCATCCCCCATCACTCTGCTCACTTCCCGATCATGACCACCACCTTTTTCGCTGACAGCCACTTTCGTTGCACCTCCGTTGCCTCTTGAAGCTTTTACAACTCGTTTCCGGTGACCATGGCAGTAGGGGGAGCGTTGTACTACCCGTTGGCCTCTGCTTCGGTATGATAGGAAGAACCGACATCGAAGGATGAGCGCAGGGAAGGCACATGCTCCATAGAGCCCGACATTTGGGTTAGGGTTAGGGTTAGGGCTAGGACTAGGGTTTAGGTCAGAGGTTAGGGGTTAGGGGTTATTGATAGTAGTTGTACAGTCGATATGAGGTGCTGATTACAAGGTGGAATCGATGGGTTAAAGGGTTAGGGTTAGGGGTTAGGGGTTAGGTGGGTTAGGGGACATCAAGAAATCGCTCCCAGCTGCTTTTGATGCCTCCTCCCAGCGCTTCTTTCATCCTTCAAAGAACCTGAACCTAGCCCCGAGCAGTAGGATCGAAATCCTCTTCAGTAGGAAAAAGTGGGATCCGAAGGGCATGTGCTCTCTCCAGCCTTGCAGGGTCGTACTGCACTGTGTTTCCATCGCTCACCCAAGCTGAATACCAAGGGGACGAACTTGGAGGCTGTCCTGGATGCATACTTGGTGTTTTTGGCCTGTGCAGCTTGTCCTAGGACCTGCTGTATGGTGTTCTTGGCTGGATCGGTCGATCGAAACTGGCCAGAGGCAAGGGAAACGATGGCGATATCAAACTCCTGAGGCCCTGCGCCGCTTGCCTGACTGCCTGAGAGCAACAGGTCCGTCCTGAGGTGGGTTCCAGGCACAAAGGGTTCGAGTTTGACCCTGCCCAGGGATGTGGAACGACCCAGTGCGTCTGTAAGGGTGTGCTTGAGTAGCTCATGACGAGCTATGCGCAACTTGGGTCTGGCAGGACAGACCTCATCATGCATGATCTCGTTCTGGCTGCCACAGTGGTGACAGTAGGCTCGTTCGCTTGGGCAGAGGGTGCGATGGTGTAAAGCTGCAGAGAGCTCGAAATTAGATAGCTTGAGCGATGTGTGGAAGGGAATGATGCTGAGCCATCGTCTGCCAAGGTAGGTAGCTGACTCCTGAACCGACTGGGCCTCAGCCGGGGAAAGAGTCACGAGGAGGTCTCTGTGTCTCGCTTCAAAGGCCTGGGTGCATCTCTCCTTTTGAGATCGAATGGGTGTCTTGTCCAGTGTGTCTGTGTCGTTTAGTAGCTGTTCTGAAGGTCGGATCAAGAGTAAAGGCTGCGGGGTTCGATCCGAGGCTTCTGATGAGGCTGTATAGACAAGAGGAGCACACTCGAGCATGGAGAGGATTCCGAGGCCTCCCAGTTTGGCAAGAAGCGAAATCAGTTGGTGGGCTTTATGGTAGGTGTGCAGGCTGGCCTCTGGCGCGTGTGAGCTGTCGTTTGAGGGTGTGAAAGTTGAGTTTTCCAGAAACGGCCTCGGGAGTGTGCGGCAAGGTCCAAACGAGCTCGTATGGCATACTCGAGCTGATTCCAGGTGTGCCGACGGTCCCAGAAGGTCTGGTTCAGTCTGAGTAGGTAGGTCGACCCCTGGCATGGTCCCTGGCACGGCTAGGCCGCGTCCAGATGGCATCAGGTTCGCTCCCTGCATCTGCAACACACAGCGCTGTAGAGAGCGGTCACATCGTGCTCAGAGGTGGCCCAAGTCATCAGATCAAAGGCTGCGCAGGAGGCGACGCAGATTCTGCTGTAGATAATCCCTGAGGACGAGTAGAGCATGCTGATGGGGCAGGCCAGGTAGCTTTGCCAAGGTTCGTTCCTGTTCCTCTATTTTCGCTTGTAGGAACGCCGCTCTGGGAGCCATGCTACCAACACAGGAGCCAAGGACTTTGAGGCCGCTCTGTGTGATGTTCTGGATGGTACGAGACTCGTAGTGCCCCGTAGTATGTGTCAGTAGAACACAAAGAGGGCGTCTTCACGAGAACGAGGTTCCTGGTTGTCCCAGGGGTCAGTGGAATCGTATTCAAGCGACCGTTCGCCATGTACTGGTACGACACCCGTGTTTGCCTGCCTCGACGGTTTTAAGATATTTAAGATAAGCGGCGGCAGTCAAGTCAAAATTCTCTCGGCTGCGTATGACTTCCAAGACGATACAGGTAATGGCTATTTTGACACGTGCGCACTGTGCAAGTAAGTGTACCCGTCGGCGTGTAGGGCTCGTAGGTAGCTGATTACGACTAAGGGCTGGGTCATCGAGTCTGATTACAGATCGCAGCTTCAGAGACAGCGACACGTTGTTGGTTTAAAGACTGTGCCGATTGTACGAAGCCTTGCGATTGGTGGACGGATGAGTGACCTTCCACAACATCATCGAGGAGAATCGCTGTGACGTCAGCTCGAAATATGTTTGCCTGCTGAAGGCGGGTCTGGGGGATCTCGGCACTGGGGAAGGCCGATGACAAACCCTGAGGCCAAGAAGACAGATCACTTTCCCACGTGAACTCCGCGTCGGTAGGCGTTGATCAGCTTAAGGCTCTAGGCAAGGCGCTTCGGGTCGTGGGGCTGATGGTGTTTACCCTGCAACAAGTGCTAGACTCGGCTGCAGAGACGGCGGCCGTCCCCAAGTCAAGGCCCTCGAGTGACCACTAGATTGTGGGGAAATCTAGCCTCCGAATTCGAACTCCGGAGGTTCGGCTTGAAATTTCGGAGGTAGGTTCTCGTATACCGGAGATTCGGATCATCAATCTCGCGCGATGTATGCGTCATTTGCTTAAGAAGTGCAGTTAAGCACACTCGCCAGGTTGACATGATCAGTCCGTTCTTCAATACCAATTTCATTGTCGCTGCATCAGCTACTTGAGCATCATCATGCCCGTCGCCTTGGTAGACCTCTCATGTGAACATTACCCTGACCCTCTGGGGATCCACCATACCCGGCCCCGGTTCTCCTGGCGTTTCCAAGGGGATGCCAGATGTTGGCTTCAGGAGTCTTACGACCTCGCCATTCGATACCACGATACATCCGAGTCTGAAACCTTCCACGTGGAATCGTCCGAGTCCATTCTCGTTCCGTGGCCTGGACGAGACTTGCAATCAAGAGATAGAGTTCATGTCAAGGTCCGTGTATGTGGCCGGCAAAGCACTGGACAGGATGGTGAAACTCCACCCGCATCAGCCACTTTCACCGACTGGATTGAGACTCAAATAGAAGTCGCGCTGTTGGAAAGGTCCGATTGGCAGGGCCGATTGATAAGCGGTGGTGCGATCGAGTCGGTCAATGATCCCAAGAGACCAGTACTCCTCAGGAAATTGTTCCAGCTTCCCGACAGCAACAACTCCGACGAAGTACCGAAATCGAGGCTTTATATCACCGCCCATGGTTGCTACAAGGTGTATATCAATGGCACGCGTGTCGGAGATCATGCGATGGCTCCAGGGTGGCAGAGTTATAATCATAGGCTGCATTATCAGACATACGACATCTCCGACTTCGTCAAGACTCAGGGGGATAACACCATCGGAGTAGTTTTAGGTGAAGGATGGTACGCTACTCGTCTCAACTGGGGCGGTGGGCGTCGAAATGTATGGGGATCTGACCCCGGCGTCCTCTTGCAACTGGAGCGAGACGGTCAAATCGTCGTTAAAACTGACAGTTCTTCGGGTTGGGAATGGTCTTATGGCCCCCTTGTCCGGAGCGAGCTCTATGACGGGGAAGAATACGATGGCACTGCAGAGATCGCTGACTGGTCAGTCGAATCTAGCCCGAATCACGGTTTCAAGCTCGACGTCCGCGAGACCGGCTTTCCCAAAGGAACGCTCATCGCTGCCGAGTCTCCTCCTGTGCGAACGACCGAGGTTCTTCGACCAAAGGAGATCATAACTACACCATCAGGCAAGACAGTTCTTGACTTCGGTCAGAATATGGTCGGATGGCTCCGTTTTGAGTCTCACCCGGGCGACGCCAAAAGAGGGGATGTCATCGTGTTGCGCCACGCAGAGGTCATGGAAAAAGGGGAAATCTGTACCAGAACTTTGAGAGTCTGCAAAGCGGCCATTAGCTATACCGTAGGCGATTCCACCGCTAGAGGCTATGAACCCAGCTTCACCTTCTTTGGATTCCGTTACGTGCAAGTGGATGGCTGGAACAACCTATCACTTGATGACGTCTCGGGACAAGTCTTGCATACGGACATGGAAAGGACCGGTTGGTTCGAATGCGATCATCCGATGATCAACAAGCTCTGGAGCAACGTCAATTGGGGACTTCGTGGCAACTTCCTGTCCGTGCCAACAGACTGTCCGCAAAGGGATGAGAGGCTTGGCTGGACCGGTGATCTCCAGGTGTTTGCAGAAACTGCTAGCTTCCTCTACAATACCACTTCAATGCTGAGTGCATGGCTGGAGGATTTAGCGCACGAGCAGCTCAAGGATTCTCGTGGTTTCATTCCTTTCGTCGTGCCGAACACGCTCGGACCTGTGCTTGGCTCGGGTGCGATCTGGGGCGACGTTGCTGTAGTCCTGCCAAAAGATTTGTGGACGGCATCGGGGGACCGTGATATCCTTACCCGTCAATACGAGAGTATGACGACGTGGATGGATGTGGCCGTGAATCGCGCAGATACAGGTCTCTGGAATCAAGAATGGCCGCAATTCGGGGATTGGCTCGACCCCAAAGCTCCATCAGACACTCCTTGGGATTCACGCACGGATTCCATCCTGGTTGCGGACGCCTGGCTCATAAATAGCACTGAGCACATGGCTAAAGTCGCCGCCGGACTGGGGAAAATGGACGACGCTGAAAGATACAAAGCCGACATGACACGAATAAAGACTGCATGGCAGGAACAATACATGACGGCAAAAGGTCGATTGATGTCGGACACTCAGACAGCATATGCGCTCGCGCTGCATTTCGATCTTCTTCCCGAGAACACAGTTGCTATTGCTCGGCAACGTTTGGATACTCTAGTCCGTAAAGCGGTCTTTCAGATAACTACAGGGTTTGCCGGCACACCGGTCATACTCCAGGCCTTGAGCGAAAACGGACTACTCCAGCATGCCTACCGCATGTTCCAGGAGAAAGAATTCCCATCAATCATGTACCCTGTCAGCTTAGGCGCGACGACTATCGTACGTTGGGATAAAGAGTAGAACTCGGGCGTAGCTGACCCTTTGATGGCTTGGTACAGTGGGAACGCTGGGACAGTATGCTTCCGGATGGTTCAATCAACCCCGGCGAAATGACTAGGTAATTAAGCCTGTCGAACCTCGATGAGCATGCTCGACTGACACATGCCGTCGGCGACAGTTTCAATCACTATGCCTTAGGCAGTCTCGCAACGTGGTTGCACCAAACCGTTGGCGGGCTAGTCCCTCTCGCTCCGGGTTGGAAGGAGATCTTGTTCAGACCTCGACCAGGCGGAACGGTCAATTCGGCTTCCATCAAGCACCTCGGTCCCTACGGCATGATGAGTTGCGACTGGGCCCTCAAAGGAGAGGAACTGAAGGTCAAAGTCACCGTTCCCCCAAACAGTAAGGGACGTGTGATACTTCCGGGCCTGGAAAAGAATGTCGGTAGTGGAACTTGGGAATACACCTGCAACTGGAAGCCAGAGGCGGAATGGCCCCCCAAGGCTGAGCAACTACCGATCGCCCTTGGGGCCCCTCAGAAGCCGGACGTGCCATGCTAAAAGATGCACTGTACATGACGATCCGAGTTCGGACATGGTTTGTGTATCAGCTTCAATATAGTATATAAAGACTCTCGGCGGCATCTACCGATGCAAGCGCATCTGCGCCCCGACCTGGTGACTTGGTGATTGAATGGTGGTGCTTCGATAGGTAGGTTTTGGTGATAAAACGGCAAGCCTCAACACCGACTGCACAACCCGACCAGAGTGAGAAGAGGTATTTAAAGTGTAAACCTAAAAAGCGGATGGATTAAGCCGCACTCGA
>Ga0265780_10009051_pt1 | contig 12008 bp, 9 predicted proteins | sample P1T30metagenome_FD_192432 | JGI IMG/M metagenome (GOLD analysis project Ga0265780, IMG submission 192432) | Plant litter microbial communities from East Loma Ridge, Irvine, California - P1 T30 | ecosystem: Environmental > Terrestrial > Plant litter > Unclassified | place: USA: California... | reverse complement strand
AAAATGTGGGGCTTTCGAGTTAGTTGGTTTTTTTCCTCAAAAAAGACCCTGTAGTCTTTTTCTAAAGGATCTGTGTGGTTACTCCGTATATCCCGTATGACCCCTATTTTGAGGTGATGGTGGCTTCGGCCCATCTTACACGGGAGTAGGAAAGAAGAAAAGTTATCGTCCCCTCCCCCTTCTTAGCCCTCATGTGCCAGCTGATGCAGGGTCTCTACAGTATGGTAAAGCGCCGTGTTTCACATCAACATGGCAAAGCAATGGTGGTCTGTCTGACTGCCTGGTGGGGTTAATGCTCTCGCCAAGGTGCATGGCCATATCATGGCGCACTACATCACCATACCTGGCCATTCTCACACGCAGTAACGTCGGTTTGAAAGGTGGAATGTAATTTTGTATTCATGAGCTACTACTACTCAGCCCAATTGGCGGCTGTTGGTGCATGTACATCCCAGAGACTAGCCTTTTCAGCTCCCATTCGTTCCGCATTCGGAAGGTATCATCATGTTCATCATGGAAAGCAATGCAACTATCAGAGCTCTCCCTCCGCATTCCAAAAAACTGCGCTGGGCCGTGTGATGGGTGAGGACTCGAGGAGAATATGGTCCAATTTCGGGGTACTTGTCGTGCCATTGTAACGGTGATATCAGACGGAGGAATGGCGATTTGGGGTATGGTGAGGTCGCACAATCATGGCACTGAACATGGCGAGCCACTACTGGTCGTCGGCGTCGTCGGGCTGGTCAAAAAGGAAGTTGGCGGCCAACTCCTCGTTCTTGTCGCACGCAAAATAGGCCTGGATGACAAGGTCGCGCTCGAAGCCGAGGCGACACAGGCGTTCAATAGCCTCGCGCTCCTCCTCGGTGACGGAGATGGCCTGGGCGCCTGGCGGTAGCGGCGCATCCTCGTCGGCGTCCTCTGCAAGCAGCTGCAGGAACTGCTCAGGGTTCTGCGCTATCATCTGCGCCAACTGAGGGTTGCCGGCGCCTACCTGCTGTAGGATGGGCTCAAGCATCTGTGGCTGCTGTTGTACCACCTGACGTAGCTGCTGGAACTGGGGGTTGTTGCGCAGGAAGTCGAGTGAGTTTGCGTTGAGCGCACCCCCACCAGTGCCTCCTGGAGCACTACCACCACGCTGGCCACCGCTCGGGCGATCTCGGTTGGCAGCCTGGGCAGCGGCCTCAAACAGGTTCATCGGCTCATCCCCTCCGGAGGGTGCGTTGGCGGGCGTGGCCGTCGCACCTGTGTTGCCGGCAGGCGTAGGCGATGTCGGGGCACGAGCCTGTGCTTGTTGGGCTTGCTCCTGGAGGGCGCTCTCGGGAATACCCTAGATGGACGTCAGAAAGTGTGATATGACAGGCACGCTGCATGGATTACCGTCAGCAGATACTCGACCGCACGGTCGGGGTTGAAGAAGGCGGCGCGCATAGCGCGGTCAATATCAGTCCTTGCGAACCCCATGCTCTCCATGTTGGCAATGGCGGCCTCGCGCTCCCCGCCCATGGCCAGAGCAGAGGGATCATTGAAGCGCTCGCCAGATGCTTGAGCTGGCGCGGGCGAAGGTGTAGCTGGCGCATTCTGCGTGTTCGACGATGGTGCTGGAGCGGAGGGGGCGGCGGGCGTCTGGGCTGCTACTGGAGCGGGCGTTGAGGGCGCAGCTTTACTTGACGATGCGGCAGCGGCCTTTGGCTTGGAAACCATGCAGACTATGAAGCCCTTTTCCTCAATGTTGTAGGACTCGACCGTGTTGGCATCCTGCAGAATCTTGCCTGTTGCCTCGTATCAGCGCCTGTAGCCGCCATGTCACGTCTTCACGAGGCCGGTGCACGCTCGCTCTCACTCACCTGAGTAGATGAGCTTCTGCTGAGTCACTTCCCAGCCCTTGTCTGCCTGGATCTTGGCCTTGAGCGCGCCAATCTGCCGTGAATTAGCTGGCGGTGCGACAAAATTGTGCCAGTGGCGGATTGCGCACCGTTTCCGAAGCCTCGGCCTCGATGACGAACTTATTCTGCTTGAGATCCTGGGGGTTTTTGTGTCAGCGGTGCAGGCATGCTGTAGGGGCTGCGGGTTGCAAGAAGAGCGTACCTTGAATGTGATCTTCATCTTGGCAGTTTGTGTGTGTGTGCGTGGTTGAAGATGGAGTTGTGCTGGTGGGGGTGCTCTTAGAGGTGAGGTGGGGACGATGAGGCAGTGCTTGGCGGGCTTAGTTTTGGCCGTGGTAGGGAAGAGCAAAAAGCAAGCAGCGAACAACAAGCAGCAAGCAACAGGAAACGGGCTCTTCTTCTACAAGCGGGAATGCAGTGAGTTTGCTGGGAGGCGCTATTGAGCCATGGAAACGTTTGTAGCTGGCCAGGCAGAATCTCTGTCGTCGACCTGCAAGCACAGGAGTGGGACCGGGGTTGGCTACGCGCTTCACAGATCTGTTGATGTATCAACGCCATCATCGCCATCATCAACATCATCATCATCATCAACAGCAACAACACCACGACTCGCGATACGGGCAAGCAATACTCAAGTATCATGCAGCAGGCAGCAGGCCTAATTGCCCCTCTATCCAATACGAAAACGAAAGCGCTGGCTATATTTGACCTGCTTTTCGACCCCACGAGCGGGTCACGGGACTTTTCTTTTTGATAATGCACCCTGGTCGACTGGTCCGAAGCGTACACACCTCCCGACGTGCTGTCTCCTCAGGGCCTCTCCAACGGGTTCAACGGCCAGACGACGACGACCTCGGGCCCCTGGCAGTGACGCAACAGCGATCGCCGAGAGCTCAGCTTCATCTCCGACCCGGCTAGCGTTGCTGGCAATGCCTGGCATCAATGCACACACGGCTCGCAACCGAATGCCGCGCACGTCAAACAACTCCCATCCATCACCCGAGCTGGCTGCCGTCACGGCGTCATCACCACGGTCCAGACAGCATTGCTGTAGCTTTGCCGTGTGCGCGTTCCTCCTCCTCCGCCTCCGCCTCGGTCCCTTTTTGTTTCAATACACCATGAATCGCTGCGAGGCGAGGCGAGGCGAGAGGCACGTTTCACCGCCATACCAAACGCTGGCTAGGCCACGCTCGTCGTACGATTGTGCGACTTATCGCCTATTGATATGTTGTGACCTCCGCACCCAAGAGAATTAGACTATCGTCGGTCATACCTAGGTACCCTCTGTAACCGTTGCAAAACCAGCGCTTGCACAGCCGGCGCCACAGCCCATGACCGCATGGTGTGCCAAAAGAATTGCCCGGCCCCCGACCGTGTGTGGGTGTGTTTGTTGTGCTCCGCCCGACGGCATAGTCAAAACAACGCGTGAGGAAATGAAGGGCTAACCTTACTGCATCTCCACCCCGACAAACTTTGACAGGCAGGCAGGCCCTTTTACACTTTCCGCCCAGATCCAGGCTTCCATTGGCCGCCGCTGCTCGTGTTTCGAAAGAACAAACTGTTTTCCTTTTGCGCCTCAGCTGCAGCGTAGAGCCAGTGATTTGATGCAATGACCTCGGATCATACTTTGAATTGCCTGGCCAGGGCACCGCATCTGCTGTGCCAGGACTCGGTAAGCATGCCTTGTCGCGTGGTGGTGCAGCACCATGCTCGATACATGCCTGCGTACATCCCAGCGGATGCTAGTAGGGTATTCCCCGTTCGTACCATGCGTGATGCAGGCCATGCACGAAACGACGGCCACACGTCTGCCCTCTGGGCCTCTTCTAAAATTTATTATTACTCTGCTGCCTCCCCACACGCTCTCCCGTTTGCACGCCACCATCCATTTCTTCCTTTTTTTTCTTTCCACATTGTCGCCCGTCGACCGCCTATCGACCCATGTCCGCGTCGACATTTCCTCGTAATCCCTAGTCTGACAACAAGCCCGGCCAACTCTACAATCGCTACTATATCCGGCTTAGACCCGCATCAGCCGCGCCCCCGTCGACAGCACACTGGTCTATAGTAGCTGCAGCTATACAGCCGCATCATTTCATCCGACGCGTGTGGTTTCGCGCATTCGGTTTCGCGACTCTCCACAGCAACAATACTGGGGCTCCATCTTGCATTTCGTCCGCATCCACCCATAACTGTGCTGCACCCCCTTCTTCGGTACAGTCCAACGTCCAATAATCCCAACATCTAGCCTGGGGAAACCTGGTAGTATAATACGAGCCAACCCGCTACCGACCCCTTCAACCATACCTCGGGTTATCTTACGCCTGCTGTCACCTATACCTTGACAGCACTTCCCCATCCCCTTGGCGAGGTTTGAGCGGGCCAACAACCTCACACGCCTCTCAGATCAACCATGTTGCAATCTCGAAAATTTTGCATTGCCCTCTTTGGCGCTGTCGCATGGTCGAGCACTGCTGCAGACTCAATCCTATCCATCTTGGAGACGGCATCGTTCTCGTCCACTCAATCGTCGCTGGTCAACATTGCTGCCGTAGCGAGCACTTTTGATGTTGTCTCTTTCTGTTGCATTGGTCTCTACACAGTTCAGCATGTCGGAAGCATACGAGGGGCTCTGGAGAGGCCAGGCCAAGCGAGAAACGTGCTGCTATCCATCATCGTCTTCGTATCCGGCACCGCACTACTCGTCACTCTCGTGCTAATCATCATGATCAAGTCGAGATGGGCAGAGGTCACCGCCGGCCCTGCCGTCGCACCCGTTTCTCATTGGGACAGCCATGTCTCTGGGCAAATAGCGGCATGGGTCATCTCTTGCGCCAGTCAGCTTGTCCTCTACACTTTGCCACTTTGGAACGACAAGGCGCCAAATGTTCAGACAGTCGTCGCATCAGACCCTCGTGACTCAGTCATGAGCGAGTTCCGATCATCGCGGCCAGAAAAGCTCAACCTGGAAGAGCCCACGCGGCCGTTGACACCACCTTCTGCCTACCAGGGACCCGAGTCTCTGACAGCATTGCCTTCGCCTACCTTCTCCACTCGGTCGTCACAATCGCTCAGGTCGTTTCGCGAGTCTCTTCGCCACGTAGTCAGACCCGTCACGTCGCGCACCACCCTGATCAGCCAAAAGTCCTTCACCAGGGAAGCGCCAAACAGCATCTACTCCAACCGACAATCGCTCGAGACCATCTCGCAGTCCGATGGATTCGATAGCTGGGACACCAGCAGCGTCAGTCTTCCAGCGCGCGAGTCTGTACTACAACAGACTACCCCATACCGGGGGACGACTCTTGAGCCGATTCCCGGTAGTCGTCCCAACTCGCCTGCTCGCGCGTTGGATGGCCCGTTCCTGTGTGAGCTCCCCGAAGAAGATGACGAAGACCTAGCACCACCTCCCAGAATGATGCCAGACATCTCTCGACCTCCCAGCCCAGCGGTTAGCGAAGCCCACATCCATCCGCTGTTCAGGTCAGAAAGCCCGTCAGGCCTGCCACCTCCAGCGGCGACACCCGGCACTAGCATCCTGGCCAGCCCTTTGTCAACTGAAGCTATTGCGTGCCCTCCGCGAATGTTCAATCGAATGAGATCGAATAGCGGGAGAAGCCAAGCGACAGGTTCGCCCTCCATCCGTCAAACCAGGAGCTTTGTCCGCGATCCTGGCGCGAGCATCCGCTCCATGTCAAGAAGTCCGTCTCCTCCGAGTCGTGCCATCACGCCTCCAATTCCCGACTTTGTACTCAACTCGTCACCACGAAGCAGCATGAGCGGCTCTCGAAAAGTCAGCTTGAGACACTCTCCTAATCACTGATAAATGGTCTTGCAGACACGTGGCGTTTGAAAATGATTTTCAAGATTACGCTCGTCATGTTAAAAGTTTTATGCCTCGCATGGTTGTGCGACACGATTTCCTTCACCGTGGTACATGTTTCTTTATGTCTTATTTCCCCTCCTGTTATTGGCTCTCGCCCACGGGTTGATCGAGCTTTGAGCGTTCACGTACCGTACATCTGACTCCAGCATAGACGCTGTCGAGCAGATAATTATTGTGTTCCTTTACATGTTTATTTTTATTTATCAATTTATTTATTTACAGCAATGACGGAAGATTGGACAGACGAAAAGACGGCAGAGCCGCAAGGCAGTTAGACGACAAGCATAGAAGGAAACAGGCATCTGAGCAAGGTTCTCTCCAATCCACCACAAGCTGCAAACACCCATCTGCATTCCAAATCCCATGCAAAGTTGACGCTATTGTGCTCAAACCCCACGCCTCGAGTTCGTTTCCAGTTCGCAGGTGGGTTCGCGCGGCGCCGCGTCTGCAGCTGCATGACGCCAGCGCCAAAGTTTCTAAAATACTTGGACGGCCCACATGGTATGCCTTAAGTCCGAATAGGGACCATCCCTGGAGAAAAGCAGATGCTGCAACGTGGAAGGCCCAGGCGAACATGTCAAGGCGTGTGATGTGGCTAGAACGGTGAAGAAAGGTCCGGGTTGGCTTCGCTTTTTTTTCCCATCACCACGGAGACCCGCGGGCGAGTATAGGGCGGAGAAGGGCGAGTGTGTTGGAAAGTGACGCGTTGACTGGACAATGGTTAGCCTCGTGGCTTTTGCGGAAATGTAGGCGACGAACACGCTCAACTTCGGCAACCAAATCGCGATGAAAAAGGTGTCGCGTGCGCGATGCAATGTGTTGAAGCATGACAAAGCGCATCACGGTTCTTTTGTAGTGCGTTGGTTGAACATGGTGGCCTCGACCATATGGCCATGGCAGGTTCTGCAGTGATTCAGTCTCGCATGGCAGAAGTGTAATTGTAAATCTACCTAGTCATGTCCAGCGCACAACCTTACCTTATGCTGGCGAGTGTATTTTGAGATACAAAACGGACACGTCACAAAGGTAATGTATCATGAAACCGCCAGAGGGTTTTTATTTCGATAGCAGATGAGATGCCTAATGCGAAGCTGCTGCGCCACTCCACGACTCGCTTGCCAAAACACATCCATAGGGTATGACGACTCGGAGGTGGTGCAATGGGTATAAAGGTACGCTTCGTTGGGCCATCTGTACATGTGTTGTCTATTCCACCATATGTGTGAAGGGAAAGGCAAACAAGTCACGCGATGAATTTCGGTATGATTCACAGGTACACAGGTGCCGAGCTACAGAAGTTGGACCCCTCGTTGATCTGCCAAACATGATGGCTTCGGTACTGTTCTTCTCCAGTTGTTGCGTTTCCAACTCGAACTCGTCATCAACAATGTTACTGCCCGAGAAGGACTCGGGCGTGAAGGGGGCGGGTTGTTGGTGACGATTCGGGAGGATCGTCCCGTCTAGCGTCGCGGCTAATGACGTGCGACGTGAAACTTGGATGAAGCAACTTGAAAGCTTCCAGAAGCTGCGACAAATAGGGTGCGATTGATGCTGAGAAGAGGGTTGTAGTTGGGGAGCGCGAATATGAATACGAGGGGCAATATCCACATAGTGCCGTTGTCTGCTCTCGTGTGCTTATGTATACGCGATGACGGCCGGGATGGGGCGGTGCGCGTAATCTAGGGCATTGCCGTCTTTGGTTGGTGCTGCATCAGGAGGCTCGCAGCGCAGATGCCAGCAACGCGGAGTATTTGCTCGCAGTCTTTGCAAGGGCTCTTGGAAGCTTCAAAGGGCTACGCGCTCGCAAAAATCAGCATGGTTGTTCGCATGGTACTGGACAAGTACCAGACTGCGAGGCTGGCAAGGTGAAGAGGGTTGCCAATTCGTGGGATCATTCCCAATCAGGCAAGGCGCAACAAGCCTGACCAAGGATCTCACAAGAGCTTCATCTTCATGCGCCGGATCATCACGACTTACAACACCTTTGGCAGTTTCTGGAACTTGCTTTGCGACCCGGACTTGTGTGTAACCTTCATCTGCTCCCTCTCTATGGCCATCTTGCCACTCTAGCGCTTCTCCTCGCCCGTGCCACACGGAGCATTTCTTTTGCAGGGTTGCTTCTACTCTTGCGAGCAGCTGCGCCCTTGATTTCGACAAGCAAATTTATCTGGAGAGCAGTCAGGATACCTCCGTCTGGCCCTGTGTGTATTAAATCAAGTCGCTGGCTTGGTCACTTGGCCTTCGCATCACCTTGTCGAGCAAGTCACTCTGCTACACTAGAGCGGCTGGTCACAGTAAGTGCTCGTAGTCTCCACTCATTTTGAGCAAAGGCTTCTGCGCAAATCGCGTCTGCTATTACCGTTGCCACTGCAAGAGATGCGATTTTTTTGGGGGGGGGCCTGTTCTTTTGCTTCTTGGCTCTCAAACCACTGCGACGATTGCATGCTGACACGTCTTGCCAGCTGTAACGACGACCCTGTATCAGCTCGGGGAAAACAACACCAGCAACGGATTTGATACATGGTCTTGAACCCGTAAGTTGCTGATCACTATTTCTACGCTTCTAGCTCTAGCCTCTGCAGCTTTCTGGCCGTGTCATATGATGGCGTACTAACGGCTGGCCTCCTCCTAGAGCATCTTGGTACGGGCCTGTCATTCCACCACAATGCCGCCAAAACGAAAGTCGAGAGCGGCAAAGGCCGTGTCTGCTACCCCCCGCAAGACCTCAGGTACGTCAATATGGCTTCAACGGTGTCTCCATGTTCCCCATAGGGTTATGCTAACCTTGGCATAGCCGCTAGCGCATTGTCTAATAAGCGAAGTGGTCTTCAGGGTTCGAAGACATCTCGCCTTGCTCCTTCAGTACCGTTCCAAATGACAACGCGCCGCGGTGCAAAAGGCACGTCTAACCACACGAGCTCCGCTGGGCCATCTAGCGCAAGCTCTGGCAGTCGTCGCAGTTCTCTTAATGAGATTGCGCAAAACGAGGATGCAACTTCTGACATTGGGGATGCGCGACCAGCCAAGCGCAGCCGAACATCGTCCGATTCTGGTTCGCCGCAAAGGTCCAATGGCTCTTTGGACAACAACACCCCCATGAATGGCACGCAAACACCAGAGCTGCAGAATCCCGCACCTGGTGCGACTTCAACGGTACCAAAAACGGCAGGCAGGAAGAGGCGCGCATCAGACGACTCCACCCAGTCCAGCAAAACACGCCCAAACAGTGTTCTGACCCGTACACAAAGCGATGCCTCGGAACAACGGCCGCGCAAAAAGCGCAAAACGAAAGAAACACCAGCAGACACGTCGGCCGACCAACCTCCTGAATTGACTGATGCTAGTACCGCGCCGAATTCACCAGAGCAGATGCCAGATGTTGACGGCAGTCAAAGCCTTCAGAACGTCCTACCGACCAATGGCGAGGCCCCTGCAAAGTCCGGCAGACGCCTGCCCGGTCGGCGGCGCCAACCGCATCCGGACATCAATGTGGAGACCGATTTACGTCGCCAGCTCAATCTCAAGATGAGTTACCGCAGCCTTGCAAAAGTTCAGAAGGTGTTGCTGGAAGAATTGGCAACTCGTACTACCAAGAGCCTGGAAGACGACCCTAATTACCACAAAGAATGTCCGGAATACCGGGCCGTCATGGCCCAGCTGGACCAGCGACGCGACGCTCGCCTGGATCAAATCAATTCCTTGCGCACATGTCGACTCGAAGAACTGGAGCGCGTACGTATTGCTGAGGAGCACATTCAGAAAGAGCAGTACATCAACCGGTTCCGAGAACTGCAGGATGATTTTATGCTCCAAATATACTTTCGCGCGAAGAAGCTCGAGCGGGAGATGAAGGGCCAGGACGCTGATGCCACGGATGATGAAGATAATGTTCTCCCACCCACCTACAGCGATGAGCCTCACCACAACAATGATGACCGCATTGGCTCCAAGTTCGCCTCTCGTAGCAGGGCCTACGTAGAGGCCGACAGGGAACTCCAGGATGAAACTGTACGAAGAAAGTTTACCATGGCACGGGCTGCTTTTGTTGAGAAAGACGAGGATGCCGATGACTCTATTGAAGATGTTGCAGGTGGTTTTGCAAAGTTTGATGGCCCAGACCGCACGGAAGCTCTCGCACGCTACAACATCAATAGCCTTGCTGATGCTGCGATCGAAGTCGAGAGGACGCCTTCGCCACTACCGGAACCGCAAAGGCCAGAGGTTATCCCGAACGAGCATGCTGCTCTGCTCATGATGCTGGCAGACATATCGGCCCATCAGCCTCGAACTACTGCTGTACAAAAACCTCAATACCATTACCCAAACCCACAACAACACCAGCAGCCACCGCCACAGCCACCGCCACCGCGAGCTACTACGCCAACTATCAAGCAGGAATACGTGAAAGAAAAGTCGCCCGAGTACGCCCCGCTAGCACCTCTAGTCATGTCGTCCCAAGCTGCTCATAGCAGCCCAGTCAAGAGCGCACAGCCAGCAGTAGATTTGACTCAGGAGGCCCCTCGTCCTGAGCCTAATGGTGTCGCGGCAGTAAAAGAAGCAGAAGCCCCGGTAAAGTCAACACCAAGGTTCTCGACGCACAGGATCATGGATATTCTCAATGATGACCAAGAAGTCCCTGTCTCGAGAACTCGGGAACCGCAACCTCAAGCCCAAGAGCTGCAAAGGACATCGTCAATGGGAGAAGCCGCTAATCACCACCAAACGCAATCTCGTAACGATGCCCTCCGAGTGGATGCCATGGTCAACAGAGAAGAGCCGCCCGTTGATCAGGCACTGATGGACCTACTCAGCGGACCACCACCACCACCTAGCAACCCGCCATCTTCTCCACCTCAAAATGCCCAACCTTGGCCACCCCGATCGAGTGTGCCACCACAGCCACGGGAGTCTGATGAGTCACTTCGTCGGAGGGATCCTCTGCAGAAGATTCGGGAGCTGCTCGATCGGAAGGCCCTGGATCGGAAAGCACGCGAGAATGGACAAGATCAACCGGATCGATCCCAATATTGGCCGCCACCTATCTTTACCCCCAGCCGGCCAAATCCTCAACCTTTGACCACCCAGGAACGGACTGAAGTCGCGGCATATGATCCAACGCGGCCGGCCACCGGACTGTATGATGGCTTACCTGGCACTTCACACTCATATGCATCTCGTCGCCAGTCCTACGATCATCCACCTCCCCACTGGGAACACGACAGGCGGGCAAGTGTGTCTCAAGCGCAGCAGCCGTCTCCATATCAGAGTCATGCTCCTCAACCTCACTATGGTGAGCATCATAAGTCGGGCCGGACTCCGCCAACACACCAGAGCCCATATGCACCGCCTTCGGGGTCACTACCACTCCCACCCAAACCACCTGGGCCACTGCCATCCGCACCAATAAATTTCCGTTTCGCACACTACGACCCTATTCCCCCTCGACAAGCGTATCCACCACAGTCACCAAGCTACCCACCCACCTCGCACCCTTCGCAGGGACCTCCACTCCCACAATATCCGCAGCCATACGGCAATGCTCCCTCCTACCAAGGCGGCTACGTCCCACCCCCAGGCTCTTTTCAAGCACCGCCTCCCCCATCGTCAAGCCTGCCACCCTACCAACCGCTAAAAATACACCAATACGGCGGCCAGCCCATTCTCCCCGCGAACATGGCACCACCACAGCAGCAGCAAGGCGGCCCACCGTCTCTACCGTACCTTTCCCAGCCCGCACCCCCGCTACCACAGCAAAGTTCGCAGCAAGCTTACTCACCAACACACCCGCACCCTCCTCCCCACGCCCAATACGACCAGCGTGAACCCCAGGCTCAAAACAACGGCGATCGTTCTTCAGACCCGCAATCCCGACCTCGAAGACCTTATCGAAGCTATCATGCACCGGGCACGCAGTTCCGGAGCTACCAGGGACCCGGAGAACAGCGGAGGAGAGGTGGATAGAAGTAGCAGTTGGCGTAGAGGTGGATCTTTGTAATCATATGCGTATTTTTTTTCTCTTTAAAAAACTATTCATTTATTCTTCCTTTTTTTTTAGGTAGTTCATATAGCTAGAGACATGATGGCGGAATTTAGGTTTAGGTTTGGTTCTAGTTTTTTTATTATTATTATTAACATTTTTTTTGTTTTTGCCATATATAAGAGGACCTGGTTATGACCACAACATGGCTAGTTTGTTATCATTATTATTATTGTTGTTATTATTTTCCCTTTTTTGTTTT
>Ga0265780_10009050_pt1 | contig 12008 bp, 7 predicted proteins | sample P1T30metagenome_FD_192432 | JGI IMG/M metagenome (GOLD analysis project Ga0265780, IMG submission 192432) | Plant litter microbial communities from East Loma Ridge, Irvine, California - P1 T30 | ecosystem: Environmental > Terrestrial > Plant litter > Unclassified | place: USA: California... | reverse complement strand
TGGCGGCGGTTTCCTGGTCGCGCATCTCGCCGACCAGCACGATGTCCGGGTCTTGCCGCAGCGCCGAGCGCAGCACGCGCGCGAACGACAGCTCGATCTTGTCGTTGACCTGCACCTGGTTGATGCCCGACAGCCGGTACTCCACCGGGTCCTCGACCGTGATGAGCTTTTTCTCGACCGAGTTCAGTTCCGACAAGGCGCTGTACAGGGTGGTGGTCTTGCCGCTGCCGGTCGGGCCGGTGACCAGCACCAGGCCGTTCGGCCGGGCGACGATGGCGCGAAAGCGCTCGACCAGGCGCGCCGGCATGCCGATCGCGTCCAGGCGCAGGTTGGCGCTGACCTGGTTCAGCAGGCGCATGACCACCGATTCGCCGTACTGGGTCGGCATGGTCGAGAGTCGCACGTCGATGCGCTGGTTGCGCACCTTGACCGCGAAGCGGCCGTCCTGCGGCAGGCGTTTCTCGGAGATGTCGAGATCGGCCATCAATTTCAGGCGCAGCGCCAGCGGCGTGGCGACCTTGAGGTCGGCCTCGGTCTGCAGGTGCAGCACGCCATCGATGCGAAAGCGAATCTGCAGCCGCCCTTCCTGCGGCTCGATATGGATGTCGGAGGCGCGCACCTGGGCCGCGTCGTCGAACACCGATTGCAGCAGCTTGACGATCGGCGCTTCTTCGAGCCCCGGATTGGCGGCCAGCGCGCCGAAGTCGATCGAGGCGTCGCCCAGGTCGGCCTCGACCTCGCGCGCCAGGCCGGTGATCTCGCCGGTGCGGCGGTAGATGCGATCGATCGCCGCCAGCACCTCGGTTTCGTTGACCACCGCGAGCTCCACGCCCTTCTTGATCAGGCGCGCGATCTCGTCGTAGGCGAACAGGTCGGTCGGATCGGACACACCGACCAGCATCGTTTCCTTGCGGTCTTCCAGCACCAGCGCGCGGAAACGCCGCGCGGCGGTCTCGGGCAGCAGGCGCACCAGCTCGGCGTTGATGTTGTAGAACTTCAGGTTCAGGTAAGGGATGTCGAGCTGGCGCGCCAGCGCGCCGGATATCTGGTCTTCGGTGACGAAGCCGCTTTCGACGAATACCCGGCCAAGCTTGCGGCCGGTGCGCTTCTGGTCGGCGAGCGCCTGCTGGAGTTGCTCTTCGCTCAACAGTTTCTGCTGCATCAGCACTTCGCCGAGGCGGACTTTCTCTGGCCTTGCCATACCATCCCTTGGGTTAATTCCTGCAAAAAGGATTTTAATGCCTGAAGGAACAATAGTGATTATCGGCATCATGTCGGCGTGCGATTCTGTCTCGGTTTCGCCTCGTTGCCCACACCTGACGGTAACAATCCGCCATCGACCGACGTTTATTTGGCATTACATAAGGGCAATATGGCCTATCTGGCATGTTGCAGAGTGAAGACGATGCACCGCGGCAATTAAACCCGCCGCTATGCGGTATGGATGGGGGCAGCTAACATGGTGCCTGCGTCCATTACCGTCTTGAAACCAGGAGTCGTCCTTGCCGTTTGCCCGTCTTTCGCTGCCCTCGATCCGCGCCAAGCTCTATATCCTGGTGCTGGCATGCGCATTGCCGATCCTGGTCGGCTACGTCGCCCTGGCGCGCGATGCCGCCCTGCGCGAACGCGCCCACGTCGCGCGCGACGCCCAGACCGTGGCCGAGGTGCTGGCGGCGGCGGTCGAACGCGACATCGAAAGCGGCGAGACCGCGGCCCGCGTCCTGGCCAATACGGCGATGATGGCCCGGGGCGATATGGTCGCCATCCACGAGGTGGCCAAGAGCCTGCTGCGGCCCGACTTCCCGGCCCAGGCTTTCGTATTGAGCCTGCCGAACGGCATGCCGTTGATTAATACCCGCTATCCCATCGGCGTGCAGCTGCCGCGCACCGGCAACGAGGACGACATCCGGCGCGTGGCCGCGACCGGCAACACCGTGGCCTCCGGCCTGCACCGGCTGGACGACGGTGGCCAGTACGCGCTGTCGGTCGAAGTGCCGATCTGGCACGAAGGCGAGGTGCGCTTCGTGCTGTCGGTACACCTGCGCCCGCGCCGCATGGCCGAACTGCTCGACAGCCAGCATTTGCCGGAAGGCTGGATCGCCAGCGTCTATGACCGCCACCTGCTGACCGTCTCGCGCAGCGCCGACGGCGGCCAGCACCTGGGCCTGCCGATGGAAGCCGGGCTGGCCACGGCCGTGGCGCGGGGCGGCGCCGGTACCGTCGAACTGCCGCGCACTGGTGCCATACCGGGCTACGCGGCCTTCGCGCGCTCGCCCGTGCACGGCTGGGTGGTGACGATCCGCTACCCGTACAACGCGGCCGGCGAACTGCTGGGGCAGTCGATGGCCAAGACGGTGGCCGCGATCGCCGGCCTGCTGGCGATCAGCCTGACGCTCGCATGGGCCCTGGGCGGCTCGATCGCGCGCGCCGTACAGGGCCTGGCCGGCCCCGCCGAGCAGCTGGGACGCGGCGAGCCGTTGGTCTTGCCGCCATCGGATATCCGCGAGGTCGAGACGGTGGCGCATGCGCTGCGTCAGGTCGACGCCGAGCTGCAGGAATACCGGCGCGGCCTCGAGACGCTGGTGGCCGAGCGCACGCAAGAGCTGGAGCGCTCCAAGGCGCAGCTGGAAACCGTCTATGCCTCGATCCCGGTCGGCCTGTGTTTCATGGACACCGAGATGCGGGTAGTCATGGTCAACGACTACCTGGCCGACATCAACGGCCGTTCGGCGCGCGACCATGCCGGCCGCAGCCTGTCCGAGCTGCTGGGCCCTGTGGGCGAGGAATTCGAAGCGAACTACCGGCGCGTGATCGCCAGCGGCCGTCCGCTGGTCGAGGTCGAGGCCACCGGCGACGCCCCATCGGCGCCGGGCAGTGCGCGTCACTGGATCTCGAGCTACTTCCCGGTGTATGGGCCCGATCACAAGCTGATGGGCGTAAACGCGGTGGTGCTCGACATCACCGAGCGCAAGCGCCAGCAGCAGCGCGAGCGCGACCACCAGGAGATGTTCCGCGCCCTGTTCGAGGCCGCCGGCGACGCCCACCTGCTGCTGGCCTACGGCGCCGGCTTCGTCAGCGCCAACCAGGCTGCGGCCGACCTGTTCGGCTTCGCCACCCCGGCCGCCCTGCTCGATGAGTCGCCGGCCAGCCTGTCGCCGCTGCTGCAGGCCGACGGCCGCCCGAGCAACGAGGTGGCGATCGAGCACATGCGGCGCACGCTGGAGGAGGGCCGGGACGCCTTCGAGTGGCTGCACCTGCGCGCCGACGGCAGCTTGTTCCATGCCGACATCCTGCTGACCCGGGTCGACATCGGCGGCGTCGGCATGATGCAGGCCACGGTCCGCGACATCAGCACCCGGGTCGCGGCCGAGGCGGCGCTGCGCGCGACCGGCGTCGAGCTCGAGGCGGCGCTGCGCCTGGCCGAACAGGCCAGCCGCGCCAAGAGCGAGTTCCTGGCGAACATGAGCCACGAGCTGCGCACGCCGATGAACGCCATCGTCGGCCTGGCGCGCCTGCTCGAGGAAGGCCAGCTGGGCCAGCGCGAACGCGGCTATGTGGCGCGCATGCGCACCGCCGCCCGCTCGCTGCTGGGCATGCTGAGCGACCTGCTCGACTTCTCGCGCATCGAGGCCGGCCAGCTGACCCTGGAGCGCATCCCACTGCGCCTCGACGACATCCTGGCCAGCATCGCGGTGCTGCACGGCCCCGGCGCCTGGGGCAAGGGCGTCGAGCTGGCGTTCGCGGTCGATCCCCACCTGCCGGCACTGCTGCAGGGCGATCCGGTGCGGCTCGAGCAGGTTCTGCTCAACCTGGTCGGCAACGCGGTCAAGTTCACCGACCGGGGCGAGATCGTGCTGTCGATCGCGCTGCGCGGCGCGGCCGACGGCCAGGTTCGCCTGGCGTTCGAGGTGCGCGACACCGGTATCGGCATCGCCCCCGAGGTGCAGGCCGGGATCTTCGAAGTGTTCTCACAGGCCGACAGCTCGACCGTGCGCAAGTATGGCGGCGCGGGCCTGGGCCTGTCGATCGCGCGCCGGCTGGTGGAGCTGGCCGGCGGCGCCTTGCGCCTGGACAGCGCGCCCGGCGCCGGCGCCACGTTCCGCTTCGAACTCTCGTTCCCGGTACTGGAAGCCGCGCCCGAGGCGAGCGCCCTCGAGGACGACGCCTTGCGCGTATTGGTGGCCGACGACAATGCCAGCGCGCGCGGCGCCCTGGCCGCGGCCTGCACCGCCTTCGGCTGGCGGGTGGAGACGGTACCCGATGGCGATGCCGCCCTGGACGCCCTGCGTGGCAGCCGCTACGACCTTGCCTTCGTCGATCAAGCCATGCCGGGGCTAGACGGTGTGCCGCTGATCTCGGCCGTACGCGCGGCGCAACTGCAGATGCCCCGCCTTTGCCTGCTGGCGCCCGATCCCGACACCGAACGCTACCTCGAGCTGGCCGACGACTTGGGTGTGGCGGCCGTGCTGGGCAAACCGTTTACCCACGCCAGCCTGCGCGCGGCCGTGGACCGGCTGCTGGGCGGCGCCGGCGCGCCGCATCCGGCGCCCGCGAGCGCGCCGCTGGCTGGCGCCCTGCGCGGCCTGCGCGTGCTGGTGGTCGAGGACAATCCGATCAACCAGGAAGTGGCCAGCTTCATCCTGGCCCACGCCGGCGCCACCTTCGAGATCGCCGCCAACGGCCGCGCCGCGCTGAGCACGCTGCAGGAAGACGCGGCATTCGACGTGGTCCTGATGGACTTGCAGATGCCGGTGATGAACGGCTTCGAGGCGACCGCCGCGATCCGCGCCGCCGGCCTGGACCTGCCGATCGTCGCCATGACCGCGAATGCGATGGACGAGGACCGCCAGCGCTCCCTCGACGCCGGCATGCAGGCCCATCTTGCCAAGCCGATCGACGTCGATGCGCTGGTGGCGACCTTGTCGCGGGTCACCGAACGTACGCCGGGCACGCCCGCTGACGTCCCCGAGCCCGCGCTGCCCGCATCGCTGCCGCACCTGCCCGGCATCGACCTGAAATCGACCCTGCCGCGTTTCGCCGGCAGCGTCGAGCGTTTTTGCGAGCTGTTCATCCGCTACGCCAACGGCCAGGCGCAGACCTTTGGCGAGCTGCGCGCCCACGTCGAGGCCGGCGAGCGCGGCGCCGCCGGCCAGCTGGCGCACCGGCTGCGCGGCGTGAGCGCCAATCTCGGCGCCACCGAGGCAGCCGGGGCGGCCCATGCGCTCGAACAGGCGCTGCGCGACGCCGACGACGGCACGGTGCGCTTGCGCCTGGCCGACCTGGCGCGCGCGCTCGACGCCGTGGCCGCGACCGCGCGCGAGCTGGCGCCGCCTGCCATCCAGGAAGCGGCCCATGACCTACCCGGCATGGATGAAGGCGCCACGCTGCACGATACACTGGCGCGCCTGCTCCACTTACTGGAGAATAACAATATGAGGGCGATCGCCGCCGAAGGGGCCTTGCGGCCGGCCCTGGCGCTCGCTGCCGGGCAGCCAGCCGCGGCCGCGCTGGCCGACGCCGTCGCCACCCTGCGCTTCGACGAGGCGGCGCGCCAGGTGGCAGACCTCATGAAGCGAAAGGAAACCCCGTGAGCTGGACCGAGATGGCACTCAATGGCCGCATCCTGGTGGTCGACGATGCGATGGAAAACATCCAGATCCTGCATGCGGCGCTGCAGGATGAGCAGGAAGTGCTGTTCGCGCTGGACGGCGCCCGCGCGCTCGAACTGGCGCGCACCCAGCACCCGGACCTGATCCTGGTCGACGCCATGATGCCCGGCATGGATGGCTACGCCGTGTGCGCGGCCCTGCGCGCGGCCCCCGAGACGCGCGACATCCCGGTGATCTTCGTCACCGCCCTCAAGACGCCCGAGGACGAGACCCGCGCATTGGAAGCCGGCGCGGCCGACTTCATCACCAAGCCGGTCAATGCGGCCGTGGTGCGCGCCCGCGTGCGCACCCAGCTGACCGTCAAGCGCCAGGCCGACGCCCTGCGCGCACTGACCCTGACCGACCCGCTGACGGGCGTGGCAAACCGCCGCGCCTTCGACGAGCGCCTGGAAGCCGAATGGCGCCGCTGCGCGCGCGCCGGGCTGCCGGTGGCGCTGATCCTGGCCGACGTCGACCATTTCAAGGCCTATAACGACCACTATGGCCACCAGGCCGGCGATGCCTGCCTGGTGCAGGTGGCGGCGGCGCTGCGGCGCGGCGCCGGCCGCACCCACGACCTGGTCACACGGTATGGCGGCGAGGAGTTCGCCATCCTCCTGCCCCAGCTCGACGCGCCCGGCGCCGAAGGCGTGGCGCACCGCCTGCTGGCCGAACTGGCCCAGCTCGGCCTGCCGCATGCGGCGTCGCCCACGGCGCCGCACATCACGATGAGCCTGGGGCTATCGAGCCTGGTGCCGCGCGATGCGCAAGGAGCCAATGTGCTGGTTGCCAGCGCCGACGCCCTGCTCTATCAGGCCAAGGCGGGCGGCCGCAACCAGTACCGGATGGGCGGCGTGGGCGCGCTCGGCAACGCCGGCGGCCACGGCTCGTGACGATGATGCTGCCGGTGCTTCAGGCGTAGCAGCGGATCAGGAATTCGGCCACGCACACGGGCTTGGCCGCCCCGTCGGCCTCGATCGTCACGTCCCAGGTGAATTGCCAGCCGCCGGCGACCGCATCGGCGCCGCGCAAGGTCCAGCGCCCGCGCACCCGGCTGCCGGCCGGCAGCGGGCTCGGGAAACGCACCTTGTTCAGGCCATAGTTCACGCCCATGCGCATGCCCTCGATCGCCAGGGCGCTGGTGAGCATGGCCGGCAGCAGGGAGAGGGTGAGAAAGCCATGCGCCACCGGCTGGCCGAACGGCGACTCGCGCTTGCAGCGTTCGGGATCGAGGTGGATCCACTGGCGGTCGTCGGTGGCTTCGGCGAAGGTGGCGATGCGGTCCTGCCCGACCTCGAACCAGTCGGACACGGCGACTTCGCTGCCGACCCGGGCCGGCAGCGCTTCGAGTGCGATCGTGGTGGCCATTAGTTCTCCCTGGCGGGCCGGCGCCCATAAAGGCCGATGCCGTCGACCGTGCACACCTGGTCGCCGTGCTGGTTGGTGGCGGTCCAGGTCGACCAGACCACGCCGCGATCGGGCTTGCTGTTGGACGCCTTGACCTGGCGCGTGAGATAGCGCACGCGCAGGGTGTCGCCGGCGCGTACCGGCTGCAGCCAGCGCACGCCGTCCAGGCCGGGCGAACCCATGCCGTCGGCCGCGCTCAGCAGGCCATCGACCACCATCCGCATCATCAGGCTGCAGGTGTGCCAGCCGCTGGCAATCAGGCCGCCGTAGGGCGAGGCTTGCGCCGCCTGGGCGTCGACGTGGAAGGACTGGGGGTCGAACGCGTGTGCGAAGGCGAGGATCTCGGCTTCGGTGACGGTGCGCTCGCCCAGGTCGATCTCCTGGCCCGGATAAAAGTCGTCGAAATACCAGCGCTTGCCGACCAGCGCCCCAGCCTGGACGTCGTCTCGCGCATCCACCGCCAGGCCCGCGCCTTCATCTGGTGCTGCCGTCATGCGGCCTCCCGGAATCCCGGCTGCGCCATGAAGCGCTCCAGGTGGTGGTCCATATCGCCCAGCGTCAGTTCGATCATCGCCAGGCGCTTGAAGTAATGCGAGGCCGGCAGCTCGTCGGTGACGCCCATGCCGCCGTGCAGCTGGATGGCGCCCTGGCCGATGAAGCGCGCCGCCAGGCCCACGCGGTACTTGGCGGCCGATACCACGCGCCGGCGCGTCTCGACATTGGCGTTGGCGTTGGCGTTGGCGTTGGCGTTGGCGTCGGCACCAGGACCACCGGCGGCACCACGCGAACGCGCCAGGGCCAGCGCCGCCAGCAAGGCCATCGACCGCGCCTGCTCGAGGTGGATCGCCATATCGGCCATCCGGTGCTGCAGCGCCTGGAACTTGCCGATCGGCGCGCCAAACTGCTGGCGCGTGTTGAGATACTCGAGCGTCGTGTCGAACAACGCCTGCATTGCCCCCAGCGCCTCGGCGCACAGCAGGCCGGCGCCGAAATCTAGCGCCGCATCGAGGGTGGCGCCGCCATCGCCCACCCGGCCGATCAAGGCATCAGGCCCGACCATCACGCCGTCGAGCGCCACGTCGGCCGCACGCAAGCCATCGAGCGTGCGATAGCCCGTGACGCGCAATCCCGCGCTGTCGCGCGGCACCACGAACAGGCTCACGCCATCCATGCCATGGCCATTGCTCACATTCGCTGCGCTTCCCAAGCCCACCGCGCTCTGCGCGCTTCGGGCCGATACGATCAGGGCATCGGCATGAAAGCCATGCAGCACCACCCGTTTTTCGCCGTGCAGGCGATAGCCGCCATCGACGGACTCAGCCCGCGTGGCGATGTCGAAGGCGTCGTGGCGCGACTGCCGCTCGCCCAGCGCGCAGGCGAGCTTCGCTTCGCCGGCGGCAACCCGCTCGAGCAGCGCCCCCTGCCCGCCCCCCAGGCGCAGGAATTCAGCGCCCAGCATCGTCGCCACATAAGGTTCGACCACCAGTCCACGGCCGAGTTCCTGCATCACGGCGAACATGGCGACGGCGTCGCCGCCGAAGCCGCCGTGCTCCTCGGGTACCGGCAACGCCGTCAGGCCCAGTTCGGCCATCGTGGCCCAGGCCTCGGGCGAAACGCCCGACTCGGAATGGACGATCGCGCGCCGTGTCTCGAAGCCGTAATCGCGGCCGATCCAGCGCCGTATCGCATCGGCCAGCTGCTGCTGTTCCCCGTTCAGTTCGAAATGCATGCCGTCCTCACAGTCCCAGGATCATCTGGGAGATGATGTTGCGTTGGATTTCGTTCGACCCGCCGTAGATCGAGGTCTTGCGGTAGTTGAAGTAATAGGCCGCCAGCGGAGCCGCATCGTCGTCGCCCGCAATGGCGTGTTCGCTTGCGCCGGCCAGGTAGGCCGGATCGAATGGCAGCGCCAGCGGGCCGGCCGCTTCGACCATCAGCTCGGTAAGCGCCTGCTGGATCTCGGTGCCCTTGATCTTCAGCATCGACGCTTCGGGACCGGGCGCGGCCTCGCCCCTGGCCAGCACGCGCAGCACCGTCATCTCGAGCGCCATCAATTCGATGTCGAGCGCGGCCACTTTGGCGCCGAACAGGGGATCGTCGAGCAGTGGCCGTCCGCGCTTCTGTTCGCGCAGCGCCAGGCGCTTGACGAAGGCCAGCTCGCGCTTGGAACGGCCGACGGCGGCGATGCCGGTGCGCTCGTGGCCGAGCAGGTATTTGGCATAGGTCCAGCCGCGGTTTTCCTGGCCCACCAGGTTGGCGACCGGCACCTTGACGTCGTCGAAGAAGACTTCATTGACTTCGTGGTCTTCATCGAGCATCGCGATCGGGCGCACGGTGACGCCGGGGCTGCGCATATCGATCAGGAGGAAGGAAATGCCCTCCTGCTTGCGCACGCCGGGATCGGTGCGCACCAGGCAGAAGATCATGTCGGCGTGCTGGGCCAGCGTGGTCCAGGTCTTCTGGCCGTTGACGATGTAATCGTCGCCATCACGGACAGCGCTGGTCTTGAGCGCGGCCAGGTCGGAGCCGGCGCCGGGTTCGGAATAGCCCTGGCACCACCAGTCCTCGCAGGACAGGATGCGCGGCAGATAATAATCCTTCTGCTGCTGGCTGCCGAAGGCCATGATCACGGGCGCCACCATATTGACGCCGAACGGCAGGACTTGCGGCGCGCCGGCCAGTGCGCATTCCTCATCGAAGAGATGGCGCTGCAACGGTGTCCAGCCGGGGCCGCCGTAGTCGACCGGCCAGCCGGGCGCGGCCCAGCCCTGTGCGGCCAGGATGCGATGCCAGCGGACGTAGTCGTCGCGGGTCAGGCGCAGGTGCTGGCGGACCTTGTGCTGGAGCTCAGGGGGAAGATGGGAAGCGAGAAAAGCGCGGACCTGGTCGCGAAAGGCCAGGTCCCCGTTGGAGTAGTACAGGTCCACGTCATCTCCTTGTTGTTACCGCCATGAATAGCACGATCGTTCACAAGGATTGTACCTGAACCCGGACCTGGACTGGCCAGGCCCGGGGGGAAGATTACTGCTTGGCGTTGCGGCGACGCGAGAACGCGCCGGCGCCCACCAGGCCAGCCAGCATCAGCGCGATGGTACCTGGTTCCGGCACGGCGTTGACCTGGTCAGGCAGTGCGCCGATCTGGTCCTGCACCGGCAGGTTGAAGACCGGGCCGGCATCCGGCGCCGGCACGATCACGCTGCCACCGCCGCTGTCGCTGCCCGAACCTGGCGCTGCAGGAGCGCCGGCATTGCCGCCGCCAGTGACTGGGCTACCGCCGCCTGCTGGAGCGCCGCCGCCGGCCGGGGCGCCAGCGCCACCGCCGCCGCCACCACCACCACCGCCGGCTGCCGGAGCGCCGGCGGCCGGTGCGCCAGGAGCAGCGCTGCCGCCACCAGCATTCTGGCCCGGCACGATGATCACGCCGTTGCCATCATTGATGACCGACACCGAGTTGCCGTAGCGGGCTGCCAGCAGACCGTTACCGGCGCTCAGCACATAGGCGGCATCGATGCCTTGCTGGACGAAGAGTTTTTGTGCATCGGCGGACGACAGGCTGGCGCTGGCCTTGCCGATCAGGTTGCCGGTGGTGCCGTGCGCGACGCCGCCGACCAGGCTGACGTCATTGCCGAGCACTCCCGAACCGATCACACTGGTGCCGTTACCGGCGGTCCATCCATTCTGGAAGCCTGTCGTCGAAACGACTTCTGCCTGGGCTGCACCGGCACATACGAGCAGGGCAGCAACAACGAGGTGACGTGTTGACATGAAGATAACTCCTAAGATAAGTAAGGATTATTATTATTACAACTACAGAGTTATCGTATCACAAAGCAAAAAAACTTAATTTTTGACTAACCTCAAATCGTGCATGCGATTTTATTGTCGAGTACTGGTCACTTCATACCGCCCAGGCCGCTACTGACAGCAAGTTCATTTTATTTCTGCGCTTATTTAAAGAACATGTACTTTCGAGATACTCGCACTGAGCTGCCTTCGCGTCCCTGATAACTTTGCTAGTTATTCCAGCAAGAAATTTGGTGGCAGCCACTTATTGCAAGCTCCATAAAAAAAAGGCCATACCCGTCACGGCATGGCCTTCCTGGAGATCGGCGCGGCATCCTGCCGCGCTGCCGTCGTCGTTATTTGCTATCGACCACCGTCATGTATGGCATGACGCGCGACGCCATCCGGGTATCTGTCTTCAGCATGCCGACCTCGTCCGCCAGGATGTTGGCCGCCTCTTGCAGCATGACGTCCTTGGCATCCTTGGCCGCCTTCTCGGCCGCCAGTTCAGCCTGGAGATTGCGCTCGTCGTATTGCAGCCCATCGTCCTGGCGCGGCGTGCCGCGCAGGGCGACCACCGATTTCTCGGGCTTGGTCGGATCCGGCGCCTCGGCGCGCTTCTCCTTGCTGCCCGGACCGCTTGCCGGCTCATCGCGCGTCGCCGAGTTGCCGGCCAGGCGCGCTTCGCGCAGCTTGGAGCGGGCATCCTGGGCGTCACGCTCCTTGCGGCGCACCGCTTCGTTCAGCGAGATGACGTTTTCCTTGCGCAGCTTCAGCACTTCATTGACGTCTTCCTGCAGGAACTGGAAGTCCTTGTCGGTGGCGATGCGTTCTTCATGGCGCTTCTGCAGCGGTGCGACGAGTTCCTTCAGGTCGCCCAGCGGCATGTATTGCGCCGGCTTGATCGCCACCCACGGCAGCGCATTGTCGTAGGACGATTCGCCGAAGGTGTCCATATCGGTCAGCACCGGCAGCTTGATGTCCGGCGTCACGCCGCGCAGCTGGGTGGTGCCGCCGTTGATACGGAAGAACTGGGCGATGGTCATCTTCAGCTCGCCATAGCGCATCTTCTCGTTCGGCGCAAAGCGGTCGAGATCGATCAGGGTCTGGACCGTGCCCTTGCCGAAGCTCGGCTCGCCGATCACGAGGCCGCGGCCGTAATCCTGGATC
>Ga0265780_10009049_pt1 | contig 12009 bp, 6 predicted proteins | sample P1T30metagenome_FD_192432 | JGI IMG/M metagenome (GOLD analysis project Ga0265780, IMG submission 192432) | Plant litter microbial communities from East Loma Ridge, Irvine, California - P1 T30 | ecosystem: Environmental > Terrestrial > Plant litter > Unclassified | place: USA: California... | reverse complement strand
TCTATCCGTCGGAAGCGGCTTCGGTCTCCTCGAAAGCTATCTCATCACCACACCCTACGCGTACCACGTTATAGGGGTTGAAGTAGAACCAAGCTCGAACAAGTTCCTGCCTTCCTCAAACCATCGCATCGTTCACGGCACGCGTTTTCTAGAGCCGCTCGCAGCGGAGGCTACGACATGGCTTTTCATATACCCGCGACGCGTTGGGCTAGTACGCGAATACCTTGCACAGTATGGCCAGGACAGCGTGGACAGAGTGATATGGGCAGGGCCCAAATCGGACTGGGATGACTACAAGGCATGCTTTGCCGGATGGACTGTGGAAGAGCAGAGCGCCGAGCGGATTGGTGGAAGGGCATGGGAACTGATCGCCGTCGCACACAGGCCCACGTCATGAGGCGATATGTCTGTTATGGCGGACGTATCCATTCTCGATGCTGGCTTCGCGTGTTTGCCCAGATCTCATCGTCGCCGACCATGCGCAGGCTTCATGGCTAGTGAGCGCATGATAATACCTGCCAGTGACGAAGGCCTTATTCTGGCTCGATACCCTGACATCGATGACTGGATCGCCATTTGGCGCGCCGAGCCACATCTGAGTGTAAGTTACGCTCATGTTGCAATGTTGCATTGGTCTCTAAAGTGCACGCTCTTTGTTCTCATTGTCTTGTCTCTCACAACAACGCCCAAGTTTTCTTTTCGGCGAACAAGGGCGATGTGAACTACACATTGATGCTAGGGTGGCGGCCTTTCACTCGAATTTCCGTTTGTCTTGTACGGCCTGGGGAGGACGCTTTGTCTCATCAGCTACATGTCCGCCGTCTTCTCAGGTTTGGGACACTCCATACATCGCCCATCTCAACAAGGCACGCCCTCATGATATTGCACCTTATGTGTTCACACCCTCGAGAGTACGATAACGATACACACATCTTTTAGACGCACCAGCAAAATCTTCTATCATGGACGCCCTTCCTGGCGCTGTTGTGCAAGCCTTTGCGCACCTGTGGGGCCAGCATCCCGAAGTAGCAGCTGGTATCTACGCTGCAGGTGCCGTCGCTGCTGCTGTGCCGCAGTACATACCAAGCTTTGAGCAGGCCAAGGTTTGGTATCAGAAACCCAGGCCTTCTACGAGTCGCGTTGCAAAACCCGCTCATACCACCGAAGACGCAGCCGACATCGTGAAATCGATAGTTACCAAAGTTCGCCGTCCTTCCATTATCACCGTCACAAGTTCTGTCTCACCAGCTTGCAACACAGCCCTCACCAGCGAGCAGCAAGCCAAGGTTGAAGCGTTGGACGCTTCCTCGTCTTCCGGATCAATCCAGGATATCTTCGAATCCTTCACAGAAAGCTCCGCTCATTCGACAGCGAGCAGCTCCTCGCAAATCTCCTGGAAACTTAGTACTCCAAGAGATACATTTCCGGAGATATCTAGCAAAAGTCCAGAGCGTTCACTAGCAAAGACTACGAGTACTTCTTCTGAGAAGAGCAATCCTGTTCACGAGGCACCCTCAGTATTGGGCACGAAATCTTCCAATGTTACAAATACAGGCTACAAAGCCCGGATGAGTAGGCTTCTACACGGCTCGCGATCCTCCGCGGCATCGAAAGAATCGACCATCAGCGATACACCCAGAGACGTCACATCGGCTGGATCCCCCACCGTTGGTAAGGTGCCTTTTCGGACCACGTCTCCAGTTGTGGTGGAACAATTACCGGTTACCTCACAGTCGTTCGATGGGATCATAGACTATTCGTTTGAAACCATTACCATTCCGCATAGATCAAAGACAGTTTCCAGTGCTCCATCATCTAGCACTGCGAGCATTGAATCCGGCCTCAAAGAACACAAGTCAGCCTTTACACATTATAGGCAACATGCGGCTAGCAAAAGCACCCGGAGCAGCATCTCGAAGATGACAGAACATAAGCCAGCCTTTACACATTACAGACAAAAGGCGGCTAGGAAATCACTCCAAGATTCGTCGTCATCTAAGACACCCCCCAGTGCGCCTGTGTCCAGCGCCAAGGACAGCACCGTTACGCCGAGAGAACACAAGCCAGCCTTTACACCTTCCAGACAAAATCCGGCTAGTAAACCACTTCGAGATTCGCCGTCATTCGCCAAATCCCAACTCTCACGCTGGAATGACTTTCGACGAGCGATTCATGAGAAGTATATTACACAACAAGCAGATCAAAAGCCGACCAAGCCATCTTACTACAGTAGCCCTGTCACCATGGCGGATATCATGGTGGGATATGTGCCATCCATTCTCTTCGCCGTATGCGACCATCTGTACAAGGATGACCCGGACATTCAGGAAATGGTCGCATTTATGGTGCGCAATGCGTATCTGTTTGTCGTTGGATATCTTGCCTACGCGGAATTCCGCTTGCCAACATTTCCATACTCCAAATTTGTAGCATACGCACACAGCATTGGATCTGTATCCTACAATGTGTGGCAGAAAGCGGTAGCCGACTTCCTGGGAAAGCAGCAAACCGACCACTTCATCATAGGCCGAGCGTTGTACGCCACCCTCGTCGGAATCGCGGTTTATTTCCTCCTTTTCGCCGGACGAAGGACCCGCGAAGTTGTTCACCACGAAGAAGATGAGAGCGAGTTAAGCGAGGTTGAAGACATGTCTGAGACCCAGGATCTGTCACCCGGAGCGCCTGCTATCGTGCCGCACCGGAAAGAGACATTGATCCGTTGTTGCATCGGCTTCATTGTTGTGATAACTGTCATCTGGCTTAGTGTCTACGTCCAGGACTTGGCTGTTATCCTGGCCAGTGTGCCAGCGGTACACGCTCTTTCCATCTATGACGAAGAGGCGCGCAACACCATCTTCACCATATTGGACCTCGTGGTTTGCGGCTCATACCGATCCATCATCGCCGCGCGAACCTGGATACGATACTACGCTGCGGTTGCAGTAGTAGTATACGTCCTCATCCATATAGACCAGCTATCTTTGTGCGCTGATAGGCTTTTCAGAGGCGGCGTTGCCCCACCCTTCAGTCATTTCGCTGTCGTGCTCAAGCTTGTGGGTGTCTCCTATGTCGACTCCCTCGTGCACGGCATCATCGAAGTCTCTCGAATCTGCATAGCGAAACTCCGGGTTGTAAAAGCTTGGGCTCGGTACAAGTTCTGGCTCATCGTCAGAGGTCGCGCTGTCTTCCCGTGGCACCCACAGACTGTCGGCGAATGTTTTCGCTGGGTGCTTGCGACAATATTACTCGGTCCCCGGACAGTATATGGGTTGCTACCAGTATGGGTTGGCCCAGTCGTTGGGTTGTTCGCGCTCTGGGCATTGACTTATGCATTCATACCATTGTTCCAGTCTCTTTTCACGGCGATCTGGCACACCATACAACCTTGGACTGAGAGGACGTCGGATGCAGCTGCTCACACAGTTAAGGAGTTTACTGCTAGCACTGCGTCTAGCCCAGCCCCGGTTAAGGGGTCGACTTCATGGACTGCTGTAACCACGACAGCTTTACGGAATTGGGTCACGCCTTCTCGCAAACTCACTTCAACTTCGCGGGAACGCGCAACGAGCTCTTATGTGTACGCTGCTACCTCGACGGAGAGGGCTACGAGCTCTCGTATACACACCACCCTCTCGCCGGCATGGGCGACCAAGTCCGTTAGGAACGCCACCTCCAGTTTCATTACAGCCACCCAGAAAACGACTTCTTCAGCATTCGAAAAGATCTCGATGAACCTGAGCTTGTTGTACAGGGCACAAATCAAGCCGGTTGTATCTTCCGTGGGTACACGCTGCCTCAGCAACTGGTGCCAAGGCCTAGCTTACCACTGGGTATGGCGCGCGACGACTATCGTCGCTGTCGCCGCTGTCTGTACCGTAGGCTGGATTATGGCCGCTCACGCATATCCCGCGCACAAGGTCCGGTCGTCATTCACATTCGCAGCTAGTTTCATGATCATGTACGTCCTGGGCACAAACGGGGTTCTGGCTTGCACCCAGGACTACGGCATTATCTTTGCGACAGTTCTTGTCATACTCCTACTTCTAGCCTACTGGCGGCCGGATTCGATCGTGGCTCGAGATATGCTCAATGAACCGCTCCCTGACCTGCCGGACGAAGTCGTGGCTCACGGCTCTGCGCCACTAAGCCCTGCCGCAGCACAAATTCCCATCCCTACCAATGACGACGGAGAGTCAGAGCTAAGAAACCCCTTGATTGGAGAACCTGATACTCCCAACCAGCCTCCAGACACACAACCGGAGCAAGCGCCTCAGCCACCCAGCAACAGTCAAGCAGTTGATCTTTTGGACGAGGATTTGTCAGGGCTTCCAGATGAGGTAGATGCGTTGCGCACTCAACAACAGGCTTCGCCTGTACAGACTCCCGTGGGAACGCCGACACGGGAGCAATCGATTGAGACTCCGGATCAGGCTCAGGCTCATACTGAGACGCCCACCGTAGATGCATGGACACAGACAAACGCATCTCTTCCCTGGCCACAGCGCTGGATGACTTGGCTCTTCGACAGTGAAGCGGCGCGCACAGCTAGAGAAAATGCTATTGAGGCCGCCAGGGCTGCTGCTGAGCAGGAGCACAAGGACTTCCTAGAGCAATCCGGCCTGGGGAGCGGTGCAGAACACGAGGAGCCACAATCGTCAAACGACGCCAGCGAAAGTCCAGCTGCTGATTCTTCGGTGATATCTCAGCCTACAGAGACTGAGCAACAGCACCGGGCTACTGTTGAGACTGAGGAACCCGAGGAAGCAATGGCAGCTATCTTGTCAGAGACGACGACTGAAGCTATTCCAGACCCTGCGGCTCAGGTACCAGCGATACCGGTGGTTGCTGATACATCGGCATCTGTGCGTACCCTCACGCCAGCTGCCATGTTCAAACGTACTCCTCTGTTCGAGCCTGCTCCTCCAGCAACGACCACACCTACGACCACAGCGTCTCTCCCACCAGTAGCTCCTGCTTCCCCTACTCCGTCAGGCACGACTGCTCCCTCAACTATCGCTACTCCTGCGATACCAGCCATTTCTTCCGGTTCTCTGATTGTACCCACTCCCGTCACTACGCCTACTGATGTACCGAAGACTGCCACAGACACTACTGAGGCTCCGTCAATGCTAGATATCACGTTTGATCTTCCTACCATCGTAGTTAACGCACCAGAATCTGAGACGCAAGGAGGATATACGCCCATGACATTTGTTCCTATTGAAATGACGGAACTAGCTACACCCGCCAAGCACACGCCTCTCAAAGACCCTCCTTCAGAGCCTATCGATGCACCAGATCACCAAGCTCCAGCCGCTGGTTCATTGCAAGCTCAAAGAGAGGGCGATGGGCAAGACGATGGGCAAGATGGTGTGCAGGAAAGTGACGAAGAAGAAGAAGAAGAAGACGAAGGCGAAGAAGAGTTCGATTTCGGTGGGAGTCCAACAATAGGCACATCAGCTCCGTTACAGTCGGCGAGTCCTATAGATGCAGAGATTGCTGCAGCACTTGAGAGGCACCGCGAGGAGGTGCAAAGAGAGGCTGAGGAGAAGAAAGCTTTGAATTCCACGAAGGTTGCTTCTGGTGGAGCACCCGCGCCTGGCGACGGCGATGACAACGACAATGGCAACGCTGATGGTAAAGATGACAATGATTTGGGCAACACGCTGATACCCGCCGCCCCAAAGCATGCCACCCCTGAACCCGACAATGAACCTTCTTCGCCAAAAGATGCGCCAATGGTAGGCATGGAAAACGACGCTCCAGCAGCTACGCCCACCACTAATGCCAATGCAACTGTCCCCGACTTACTCTCGCAACCAGCTCCCGGCACGGCAAATAGTCGTTCTTGGGCCCCTTTCAGCTCGCTTCCTTCCAGCAGGACTGAGCCGCCCATGTTCACAGAAGAGGAACTTAAGACGCAATTCGCCCTTCCTGCCATCTACAACCGGCCTGCCGCTCGACCCGAAGACCCAAAGCATCCAGACTCTTTAGAACAGTGGCGTAACAGGCTGCTAGGCGGTCCTAGTATGTTGACGATCATGAGACGAGAGCGTGAAGTTGCGGCTCGAAGGGCTGGTGGCGATGGTGGAGATTCGCCGTCTGGCCCTGGTGGTCCTTTCGGTGGAGATGGCGGCGGCGGTAGTGGACATGGAGGTGGGAGTGGTAGTCCACCCGCTCCTTTCGGCCCACCGAGCGACGGTGGAGGCGCAAACCCTCCATCGCCATCGGGTTCAGCTGGCTCAGGACCTATGGAGGGGATCGACGAGTCGTCTTCCAGCGATGACGAGCATCACGGTGAGAACGATCCCAATGGTCATGGCAACAATGACAGTCAGACTTTGAACAACCAAGCTGACACCAACGATCAGATGGATGATGGTAACGACGGTAATGAGGGCGATGGTCGCGAGGATGGCGATTCATCCGCACAGCCTGGAGCTTCCAATCTCGCTGACATTCCCGTGACTACGACCGCGGCTCTTGATACTACTGTCACGGCCGACGGCGATGGGGACGTTGACATGTCCGACCTATTCAATGTCGATTTCGACGATACCAATTTGGACAACATCAATATGGACAACATCAACATGGACGATATCAATATGGACAACATCAACCTGGATAACATCAACTTGGACGACATCGATTTCGACAAGATCGCTAACCCTGGCTTCGATAATGAGCAAACGCCAACCACCACCACTGATAACATGAGGAAACAGCTGGTGCCTCTCGAGGGACTAGAACAACATAGCGAAATACCAACAAGTCTGTATCTGTCTCCTGAGGATGAGCAATACGGTGAAATGGCAGAACAAAATATATTCGCTGATATTGATGCGTATGAGGCGCAGAATGGGCCTATCAAGACTTCTCCTCCCATATCTGAACCTCAACAGTACCCGACAGATGGGGAAAGTTTCGGTGATATTCTCGGAAACGCCGGCGATGAATATTCTCTGCCGACCCAGCAACCATCGGTCATTGTTCCTGGGCCTCCTGAGGATGCGTCAGATGCGTTTGACCCATTCTCGAACGCGAACTGGGGCGCCGAATCTGGGGATGCTACGCAAGCTGAACAGGATGACAATGTGTCACATCAAGAGATCATTCGTGACGATGCTGCAAAGGCATTTGGAGAAGATCAGGAGCTGGCACCAGATGATCAAGCTCCAACGCCACTAACCCACGGAGAGGACTTCGACCTTGACGACTACGGAGTTGTTGAAGACCATGAGGAACTCATCGCCGGGCTTTCGAATGTCAATCTCGACATTGATCAGTCTGACAACACTGACAAGGCACAAGTCTCGCCAGATTCGGGGACTCAACGAGTATGGGACAGTGACTTCAACAAAGCTGCGGACATCACTGAGCATGAATACAAACACCCAGATGAGTTCACAAGTATCAGACCGAGAACACGCTTAATACAACTTAAGGAGGACCACAGGATCGTGGAGAACCCCGAACATGCGGAATACCGATCAGCCGGCATGAAGTCGCTAGACGAACTGACCGGGCGACAAGGTCAGGTCTTCCGGGAAGTTTCCATGGACACATACGAAATGCGAGGAGAAAGTCACGACGACTACAAGGATGCACAAGAGCTTATGTCATGGTTTGATCCAGATGCTGAAGGTGCCGAACCTCGAGGTGATCCTTCGCCGGCTGGTTCTGACGACGGTAGCGAGTTGTCTGGCGAAATCGATGACGATGAACTGGATGCGCTTGCCAAGGAAGTGGAAAAGGATCAGTTAGATGTACTCAACAAAGCGTCCAAGAGAACAGCTCGAGACCTTTCTGATGACTCAGATTCAGAAGCATCGGAAAAGATTTCAGATGGTCCAGCAACTCCCCAGAAGGAGAGTTCAGGTGCACGAGCTGGTACTCCGAAGAAGGGCCGCTTCAGAGGTCCAGTCTCATTTGATACTGAGGAAGAAGCTCGTTTCGAGAAGAACGATGTGGAAAAGGTCTTGGACCTTCCGGTATTCCAGAAACTGAAGGATGCCAACACCACATCGACAACCCCATCGCCGGCGCAACCATCTCCGGTCGCTAGTTCTGGTCTTCCGACTCGTCCGACTACACAAAGCACACTCAGCGCGCCGTCGATGTCAAGCTCGAATCTTACTTCCCCATTTTCGTATGACAGGCCGCCACCGCCTTCACCACTAGCAGGTGGTTTCGCACCGGGAGGTTACGCACGCTCGTATAACCCAGTCACTTTGCATGAGAGGAACAGCACGTCTCCTTATGCAGGTATACCGACTCTCGGCAACCCTGGTACACCACGCGGTCAAAGTGGTAATGCAACACCGCCTCCTCGGAGTCCAAGCTACCCAGCCATGAAGCTGCCCGACACTGCACTATCGAACGCAAGAAGCTTGCTCAAACCGACATCCGCCCGCCATCGTGCACAGTCTACAGCAGGCACAGCGCTGACAAACTCTCCGGTCGCCTCGCCCACGTACATGCCCATGCAGCCTTCGGCGGGCATGAAATCAAATAATTCATCGGCTGCTCCGCCAGCTTACGACCCGACACAGCCTGCGGCCGGATACAATCCGAAAACAGCGTCAAATTTTCGGGCCCAGTTGCTACCCCTTTCTGGGTTGAGTGTACCACAGAAGCCATTGCCACAGCTCAGTGCGACAACACATCCGGTTAGGCCCGTAGCCCAAGATGAAGATGCGGCTGGAGATAAGCCCTCGCAAACTCCAGGAGGCGATGACAACAACGACTACAACAGCGATGATGACAGTATTTACGGTCACGACTAGGAGAAGCCCCAGCAATCGGATCAGCAACAATAATCTGGCAATGCTGCGCAAACGAGTTCCCCAGCTTCTGAAGCTCCCACTGCAGTCGTGAACAACGAGCCTGTCGTCGACGATGAAGACGCCAGTACGGGTGGTTGTAGCCCGCCTATGGACAAGGAGAGCCCGTCATGAACCTCCATTGGGAGCATGGTTGATGTGGCGTTCAGGCCACAGGAAACAAAGCGCAGACCTCAACGCCATGTTTGCGTCGTACCTGGTGACCAAATGGACCCACTTTAGCGACCCACGCCTATCCCAGCACCAAAATATGAAGTATCGGCCTGATCTCCATCATGTACGCGTTTCTGTCGCAGGGTCTTTGCCGCGACTATTGCTTGTAGCAATTAGCAATGGGGTCGAGCGGGTATACCCCACGAAGTCTAGTTCTGGGTGGAACCGCCGGTGGAGTCTCGGGGTCTAGACTAGAGAAGGTGTATGGTACGTGCGTATCAAGACGCGCGAGCCAACACACGTTGATTCAGAGGCTGTGGAGCTTTTCCAAACGTTTCTCAATAATCTTGAGGATCAGAGAGTCGTGTTTCGGACGGCAAAGGGGTGGATAGCGAGAGTGATTAGGAAAGAGGGTGTGTGACCATGTTCTCATCAACTCCAGACCATTCAAAGGTGTTGCCTTACTTAGCTTAACAATTTCTATTTGCATAGCTACTATCCTTCGAACCCGTGCGCTACTATATGGCGGCTATGTTCGCGTCTCAACTGCCTGTGCTGGTAATGTGTTGGCTGGTTGTAAAATCATGGCTCAGCCCCACAGTTCCACCATGCCATCGCTGTCATTCGTCGGAACTTCTCAACCGACCACGACTTTGCGCATCACACGCCGATACTCATATTCGTGCCGATGGTAGTATCCCTTGTTCTGCTCCAAGAATTCATGTGGTGCGGCTGAAAATTGCTGTTGAGACAGAGAGACCCGCCTCATCTACCATCCTTTACCATGACGCCCTCTACGATCGACTTCAAATGACCGGGTCTTTCATGCTTGTGGTGTCTCCTCTGCGGAAGGTCTTGGTAGATGGGATGTCATGTGTCGCAGAAATTGGGAATGGCCCGCTGCTCGCTCTGCGTTATTGCAGTACGGGTGGATGATCTGGATGATAGTCAAAGGATGGTAATGCACACCAATGTGGACTAACTAGCAAAAAGATATATAGCTCTCACTGCAGGTCTATCTGCATCTGAAAAGAACACCCCAACATCCACACCACAAGTCACCAAGATGAAGTTCACCTTCGCCCTCACCGCTCTCTTCACCACCGCAACCCTCGCCGCCCCTCCCCTGTACGACGTCCCTACCCCAAGCGGCGCCATGCCGAGAGGCTCCCTAAAAGATCTCCCACCCAGCCCTTGCTTCTGGTGCGGTGTCAGATACATGGAATGCATGGACGTACGTACCTTCTCTCCCCGTCAACTTTCCCACACACTTGTAGATCGCCAACCCAACCCCCAACAGAAATACGTGGACAGCTACAACTACTACTTGGACAGGCCAACCAATATCACTCAGTTCTACGAGAGTCAGTGGAAATGCGTGGACTTGATGGAGAACCATTATGGTCCGTGTGTTCGGCGTCAGTGCAAGGTGACTTTTGGGAAGTTCGGGGAGCCGCATTGGCATCATCATGCGTAGGGGCATGGGAAGGCTGGTCGGAGAACGAGAGGGTATCGGGCATCTATTCGCGAATTGTTCTGGATGTCTTGGGGGGTACTCCAGATGTGTAACGGCTGGGTTTGGCAGGATGCACGATAGCCTAAAGGGATTGTCTCTCCCGCGATTAGATCTCGAGGATTAGACGCATCGATTTCATCATCCATTGACAATGAAATCTCCATCAGAGTGCAGTGTACAATGGTACTAAATGCCGATCCACTTCGTCGTCACGAGAGCAGCGTCCCTGTGATACAAATGGGGTCCTCGAAAGCGAAACTCTGGCACCAACGGTAACTAGCATACGAGATGAACAACGACCGGCATTGATAACTGTTGAGACGAGACTTCTAGTTCCGCTCCACACCAATGATGTATGCTCCACGGCGAGTTCTTGTTGAGCACCAATGACGCTACCACTACGTGTGAGTGCCAATACGGATACTCCAGCATGTTCGCCCAGGATCACAGCATATATAATGCGTGCATACTCACAAATCTAATTGCCGTCTTCTTTTCCTTCAACCCAACACCAACACTACCACCCGGCCCATCTTCAGACCCTCCACAAGACCCATCTACCACACCTGTGTCAACATGAAGATCACCACCATCATCATCGCAGCACTCAGCACCGCAGCTCTCGCCTCAGAAAGCCAATTCGAATTCTCGCACCAGTGCTCCACCTGCACTCAGATGTGGAATGAATGCATGGCCGTAAGTCCTCCACTTCCAACACAAACTTACCCAGTTGCTGACATAACCCACAGGATCGTTGCCCTTCGTTCGAACTCAACGAAGAATGCTCGTTCCAGTGCCAAACTTGGCTGTGCAATTCAGGCACAATTGGCGAATGGTGTGAAATCTGGTGTGGCAACTACTACTTCTTGAACTGTCATGGATGGAGTGAGAAACCCAAGTTCCCACCACCCGACCTGCGCGTTGATGGGCCATGATCGTCCAACCATTACGGGAGATTGAGACCATGTCGGTGGGGGGAAGCGGAAAACTGAATGGGGTGAAGTACTTTCGCAATGCTTTGCGCTGACAGTCTCATGGCATATGGAAGTGCTAGATTGGTTGTGACGACGATGCGCTCTGATGGTTGGCCAGGCAGAAGATATGAGACTTTGGTTACGTTGCACCGAGCAAATGTCATTCCTGACTATGGAGATATCGTAGTCGTACCTTCTCCATCGATTTGTAGGGTAATTATACTGCTTTTCTCTTATTTAGAAGCTCTTGCTGTCCATGCACAAAACCACCACTATCCGGTAACTCAGAGATTCCGTTACTGACAGCGCCTTTGCCAATACCCATGGCCTATCTCAGGTGAGAGAGATTGGCTGGGCACAGACCTTTGACTCTCGGCTTTGCAGCAACTTCAGCAGCTGCGAAGTAGCTGCCGCTCCCTCACCGCGAGTTACGCAGCTGCCCATCTAGGTATCTAGAGCTCCGCTTCTCTCTGCTCTCCCCACAGGTATATAATCCCGCCCATCCTCCCTCTGTCTTCTC
>Ga0265780_10009047_pt1 | contig 12009 bp, 7 predicted proteins | sample P1T30metagenome_FD_192432 | JGI IMG/M metagenome (GOLD analysis project Ga0265780, IMG submission 192432) | Plant litter microbial communities from East Loma Ridge, Irvine, California - P1 T30 | ecosystem: Environmental > Terrestrial > Plant litter > Unclassified | place: USA: California... | reverse complement strand
GATCACCGCGTTCGGCGCAGTGCGCGCCTTGCGCCCGGGCCGGGTGAGCCGTCACAGCTGGGACTACGCCAATCCGCGCGGCACCGATTTCATGAGCGCCAGCTTTGCCAGCGCCGACGATCAGGGCGTCAAGGGAAACAAGCTGGCCGCCACGCTAGACCACTATCTCACCGAGGCGCCGCACGTGCGCGACACCTACGAGGACCTCGAGGCGCTGGCCCGCAAGGCGCTGGAGCGCTCGGATTTCGAGGCCAGGTGCTTCCACGCCGAGGGCGGCGTGCGTGACTGCACCGCCGGCGAATATTTCACCCTTGCCGGCCACCCCGAGATCGACCGCCATCCGGATGCCGAGCGGCAGTTCGTCGTACTGTCCTCGCATATCACGGCGCAGAACAACCTGCCCAAGGAATACGATGCACGCGTCGCGCGCCTTTTTGCGCGCAACCGCTGGCATACCGATACCGCCGACCTGCCCCTGGCGGCGCAGAACTGGTTTGATTCAAGCCAGTTCCGCTTTCAGTGCCGCCTCACCTGCGTGCGGCGCGACATCACCTTCGTGCCGGCCTGGGACGCACGCGTCGACGTACCGCAGGCGCAATTACAAAGCGCCATCGTCGTCGGCGCGCCGGGCGAGGCGGTCCACTGCGACGCCCAGGGCCGCGTCAAGGTGCAATTTACCGCCATGCGCGCGGCCGACCATGCGCACGCCGAGGGCGCCGGCGCTTCGGGCACTGACCGCGACTCGGCCTGGGTGCGCGTGGCCAGTAGCTGGGCGGGCACTGGTAGCGGCATGCATTTTGGCGCCCTGGCGCTACCGCGCCCCGGCACCGAGGTGTTGATTGGTTTTCTAGGCGGCGACCCCGACAAGCCCATTATCATCGGTCAGCTCTACAACATGCTGGCCCGCCCGCCTTACCTGGGCGCCGGCGCCTTGCCCGGCAATAAATATTTGTCCGGCATCAGAAGCCTGGAAATCAAGGGGAGTCGGGGCAACCAGCTGCGGTTTGATGATACGACCGGGCAGATCAACGCGCAGATGGCGAGCGACCATGGCCGTAGTGAACTGAACCTCGGCTGGCTGACACAGCCACCCAGCGAGGGGCACGGCGCGCCGCGCGGCGAAGGCGCCGAACTGACCACCGACGCGCAACTGGCGCTACGCGCCGGCAAGGGCATGTTGCTGTCGGCCTGGTCGCGCCTGAACGACGGCGGCAAGCAGCTCGACCGTGCCGACTACCTGGCGCTGATGCAGGACTGCGTCGATCTGTTTCGCTCGCTGGGCCAGTTTGCGGCGCAAAACCAGGCGCTGCCCGTCGATGACAAGCCGCAGGACGAGCTGCAGGCAGCCATCAAGCAGTGGGATAACGGCAGCAACACGGCGCCGGCAGGCACTGGCGGCGGCGCGGCGGCGATCGGCGTCACGGCGCCGGACGGCATCAGCTTCGCCAGCGCCAAAACCATCGTCAGTTACGCCGCCGTCAACATTGACAGTGTCGCCCAGCAGCATATGCAAATGACTGCCGGGCAGCGCTATAGCATCAATGCCGGCAAGGGGATTTCGCTGTTTGCGCATCATGACGGCATCGCGGCCATCGCCCACCACGGCAAGCTACTGCTGCAAAGCCAGCATGACGACACAGAAGTCAATGCTGCGAAAAACTGCAAGGTGACGGCAACAGAAGGCAAAGTCACGATCATGGCACAGGAGATCGAATTCATTGTCGACAACGGCTCGTTCATCAAGCTCGGCAAGGACGGCCTGACGTTTGGCAGCAAGATGCCGCTCAAATTCCGCGGGCCCGACTTCGATTTCGACGGTCCCGCGACGATGGCAACGGCGTTCCCGTCGTTTGGCAACGGCGCTACCGACCTGAAATTTGTCGCCAAATATTACCCACATCAAGATGGTGGTCTGCCGGCTGCCGACCTCACCCACAAGATTGCCACCAGCGCAGGCGAAACCCTGGAAGAAACAACCGACGTTGCGGGTAAAACTTCCTTGCTAATGAGCGACACGATGCACACCGCCGACATCGACATCAGCGACCCACCGCCGAACCAATAGGAGAATCGAGATGGGCTATCAAAAGACACCATTTTCACGGGGAACCGCTACTGGCATCTACACCTCAGGGCGACTGACCGATAAGGTCGTCACCGTGCGTCACAATCTGCCTGGCGCGGTCATTCTGGTGCATGGGGTCAACGATGTAGGCACTGCGTATGAGGCGGTCGAGAACGGGTTGTGCGCAGGGTTGACCCAGCGCCTGCATGGCGATCTGCGTCCGGCAACCTACAGCAACCCCAAGGCTGGTGATGCCGATGTGCTGAAGGACGATCCCGATGCGGTTTATTACAAGCGCAGCGTCACGAAGGAAACGCACAGCCCGGTCATACCGTTTTATTGGGGTTTTCGGGAGCACAAAGACTTCGCGGTACACGGCTTCAAGACGTCGCACGGCCAAGCGCTGGACCGTTATGGCAACCGCCTCGACAAGGATTTCTCCAAAGGTGGCGGTCCATTCGCCAACGCCACGAACTCCTTGCCTGAAATGTGGAACCGCGGCAAGTCGAAAGCGCTTGGCCTGCTGGATGCCGCGCAGCGTGACGCCACCCATCCAGTGCGCGACAACCCCGGCCGGCTCTACATGGTCTTGGCCGCGCTGCGCCTGGCCGCCCTCATTACCATGCTCCGCGATTACGATGCGGATGAAACCGTCAGCATCGTCGCGCACAGCCAGGGTTGCCTGCTCAGTCTCCTGGCCCAGGCGTTCCTTCTTGAAACCGACGGCAGTGCGTTGCAACCCGATACCCGGCCGGCCGACACGCTAATCCTCTGCAACCCGCCCTATAGCCTGATCGACGAGACACCGATGCTGGCCAATGCGGTCGATTATTATTCCGGCCACGATGCGGCGATGGCACAGCGCTACCCCAAACTCAGTGGCGGCCAAACCCTGCACGCGCGCCTGACGACACTGGCAAATATCGTTGGCGGCGTGCAAAAGAAAAAACATACGATCCCGTCCCTTGCCGAATTGCCCGATACGTCGAAGCACCGAGGTGTGGTGGGTGCCAAATGGGTGGCCAGCGAGGACCGCGACAACCGCGGCAAGGTCTATCTGTACTTTTCGCCAGAAGACATGACGGTCGGACTGGCCAACGTGCAGGGTATCGGCTGGCAGGGCGTGCCCGAATACCTGCGCGGCACCCAGGTGTCCGCCAAACCCTATTCGATCACCGATGAAGACGGCGAGTCCCTCAACATCAATGCCACCATCACCCGAGCCGAGAAGGTAGTTCGCAAACCGCTCGCCGAGCTGGGGGCGGGTTTTTTTCAGCGGGTGTTTACGATCAAGCGGCGGCCCGACTTCCGCACCGGGGCACAGGTGCTGGTTGGTCAAAAAACGTCGCCGTACGATTTCGCCCTGCGCGTTGAAGGCGAGGACGACCAGGCGCATACCGACATCAGCGATTCTGCCGTCAGCCGCCATGCCGTGCGTGCCCACCTGGATGAACCGGGCCAGGCGCAGCGCACCGCGTCGGGTGAGGAAAAGGCACGCTTCGGACTGCGCAAGATTACCGGTGAACCGTTGCCAACACCGGTGCCCGCCAGCATGGGCGAAGGTGCGTTTGCCGATGCCAAGGGCCGTTTCGGCGCCAAGGAGCGGGTTGACCAGATCGATGCTGCCATCGCCGTGACCAGCAACTACGGTATCGCCCAGCGCATCGAATGCATCGACGACCCGGTCGGCGTCACCATCCCGGGCGGGAGCCCGCTCATCGGCAGCATCGATCGCGCTCTCTATCGAGGCGTGATCGCCAACGCCGCGCCGGCTAACGCCGCAGTGGAACAGGCAATCAACCAGGGCAAGCAAGCCCAAGCGCGCTGCAAGGTCCTGGATGTGTTCGTCTGCGTTGGCGACACTGTCGCCCGGCGCCCCACTAACCCGCCCAGGCTGATCATCCAGCGCACCGAGACGGCAGACGAGGCGCGCCTTCGCTGGCAGCGCGCGTCGATGGCGCGCTCGTTTCATGGCGCCGTTTATGGCGGCAGCAAGAATCATCAACAGGTGACTGCTTACGATGTGGCGATTGGCAGCGGAAAGGCGACGACCCATCCCGTGTTTTATGCCTACCTGTGTGCTGTGGCGGACTGGCGGCTCAAAGACCCTGTGAATAAGGAACCGCTGCGGCAAGGCATCCTTGGTTGGAGCAAATTTAAGGACGATTTCGCAATCTACTGGAAAGACGAGCCAGCGTGGCGCAGGGATCTAATCAGTGCGAATGTTGCTTACTACTCAACTGGCATCCTTCCCAGCAGCTTGCCGTTACCACCCGAAGGTTTGCCATCGGCTATCGTTCTTCAAAACTTCAGCGAAGGCGCAATCCGCGTCAAGGGGAGCCGGCAATGATTGCAACAGCAAAGCATGCACTCAAGGGACCGGCGGTCTGGAAATATCTGCTGGGCGCGGCATTGGCACTTTTTGTCCTCGTCTTACTGTGGGTGGCCCTCGATATCACTGTGCTTCAATCCGATTCGATCAATCAACCAGAGACAACGATGAAAAAACTGTGGTGGTTTGGTGTCCCCGTCATTCTGGTCGCCCTTTTCTTCGGAGTCCGCTGGGTGATCGCATCGCAACAGGCGCAGGCGCGCCAAGTGCAATTCAGACTGGAAACGGAAAAAGCCGAGCGGGTGCTGGCGGAAAGCCGCGCGGAGCAGGGTCGACGCGAATATGTGCTCGAAGTGATCAGCATGGGCGTCACGCTCGACAAGTACCGGCAAGGCAAACTGTGGGAAGCGCTCCAGGCAGGCAATGCCTACACATCGATCCGCGAAAAAGATCCAAAGAAGTATCCTTGGGGCGAGACCGAAAAGCTACAAATGATGGGAGGCCGCGGCGGGGATACGTTGGAAAACGGCGCTGGTTACACGGTCATGGACTGGGGCGTGCCGGTGTTTAATGCAAGACCGGCTTGTCATAGCCTGGAAAATGCAGATACGCCACTCACTGCCGATTCGGGTCTGGTCGCAGGCGCCGATTCGTCAGGCATGGCTTCGCACTTATTCGTCGTCGGCCCGCGACGCTTCGAGGACCGGCCCGACCACATTCTTGACGAGATTTTTGATTTCTTCGACAAGAACCCCGATATCCCCTACGTCATCTTCAACTCCGACGATGGCATGGACATCAGGAATATGTCTAGGCCAGATGGAAGCCCGAAATTGGTCAAGGAAGGCTATTACGTTCCCGAAATGCCCGATGCATCCACGCTTTTTTTGCTCGCGCGCCGCGAACGGGTGGACGCGATCCGACCCTTTGCATTTGAAGATGTAGACGAAGCAAAAGGGGTCGAAGTTTTGAACCGGGACGGAATCGGTCGGCGGATGTTTCTTACCTACACCGCACTAACGCGGTCTGTGCCTAAAAAACCCAAGACGGCAGACCATCCTTTCGACACCCCGCGCCAACCTCTGATTGATGAGTGGCTCCCCGCCGCCGCAAAGTTCGCAGTCCGTCACGACATTCGCGGCACAGGCCCGACCAGTTTCATCGACGGAGCGTTCAACGCCAAACATCGCCCGCCGCTGGACTGGAAGCCGACGCCCTGGTTCCCAGTCCCTTGGAACAATTTGCAGTTGAAGGAATTCGACAGCATGCCGACCCTCGGGTTTGTCCACCGACCGGTGTTCGTCAACATGAGCGACGAACATGGCAAACCCTTGAGCCGGCGCGATCTGCGAGAAAAGGCCTTGCTGGACGGTTGGCACACAGCGCTCATGACGCTGCCAGAGGCTCAGCGCGCCAAGGGACCGGCCCGCATCATCGCCGCCACTGGCAACCAGAAAGAGCAGTTGCTTGCCTTGCACGGCGTGCTCAGCCGTTACGCCCACGCGGGCGGCCCTGAAATCGATACGGGCAGAGTCGACCAGTTCATCAATACCGACCATCGCCTGGGCAATACCGGGGCCAACACCCTGTTCATGCAGATGGCGATCGGTGTCATGGGCAGTTACCGCGCGGGCGGCGCCAGCGCGGCGATTAATTTGCGCGACCCGAAAGAAGCGAGCATCGTTTTCATCACACCGCCATCCGACGAAAAACGCAAAACCCAGTATCACGCTAATGGCGGTGACGTCTTCAGGCACATCCACAGCCATTCCATCGACCCGGCCAATTACGCGCCTCCCGGAGCGACTGCGGCAGCTGCGGCAGCCACGCCCGCGCAGCCCTGATCTGACGCTTTATCGCCCCTGAACAGCCACCACAAGGAGCATGGAAATGAAAAAAAATGTTATCCGGCTTGGCGACGCTACATCGCACGGAGGCAAGGTCATCGAGGTGCGCGCGCGTCACTTTCAGGTCGGCCAGATCCCGGTTGCATGCGTTGGTGACCTTTGTAGCTGCCCGGTTCCGGGCCACAACGGCTGCACCATTGCCACCGGCTCGGCACACCACCGTATCGATGGCATTCCCGTCGCCTACGACAGCGATGTGACGAGTTGCGGCGCGCAACTTAAATCGAGTCTGACGAACTTTCATTCTGCCGGCCAGGATTAGGAGGCCGGGCTCTTCAGCAATGAGATTGGAACGTTGGCGATGCCCAAGTCGTCCAATACATCGTTCATATCCGAAACCGTGGCTGCACGCGACCATCGAAACTGGTAATGGAAAGCGCCTCACTCAGACGGGCCTCCCAAGCGGTAATGTCTATGATATTTACCGCGACATGGCCTTGTGATACCGCATGATTGATCCGGCGCTGGCTAATCCGGCGAATAAATTCTCCAATACTGCGGAGGTTGCTAATAAGATCAGGAAAGCAGTTGCTTTGGCTGAACGTTTTCATTCAACACTTCTCGGGGATTATTACCATCCCAACAGCTACGCCTTCTACACCGACGACCCTGACCATCTGTCGTTCAGCACCGTCAGCTGGCATGCAGTCAGACAGCGTCGCCGCCCGAAAAACACGTGCTCGCTTCAGGCGAGATCATTAGCCGCATTCCTGAAACCGGTGGCCGCAAGGTGAAATTTTCGAATGGCAGCACCGTGCAGTTCACACATTCGGTCCAGGATGGCCCTGGCGACGGTACGGTGCCACAGCAGTCGGGCATGCGACCGGCGCGAGGCGTCAAGCAACTGTTTCGCACCAGGGGCTACGACCACCAGGGCAGCTACTCGAATGAATCGATGCTGGCCCTTACCATGCAACTAATTGTCAGAATTGCCTTGGAGGCCAAATGACCAAAGCACTTCCGCGCAAGCACAGCAGGTGGCTCGCCAGACTGATCATCTCTGCTTGCCTGCTCCTGGTCTGCATCGCGTTTACGCGCAAGGTGCAAGCAGCCTTTCTCAACTACCAGGTGACGAACATGACCGCTGAAATGCAGGACCTCAAGATGAAACCAACGTGCGTCGGCCGCTTCGTGATCGACCTACCTGCCGACGCCGAAGTGTCATACCGGGGCGCGATGGTCGCTGGCTGGAGCATCGTGACCTACGAAGAGACGGATGAACAATTCACCGCGAGACTGGAGGAAAGGGAAAATCAGCTATCGGGTCAGAAAAATGAACGAGGGATGGCCAGCCTTGAAAGCACGCGTCAATTTGATGGACATGGAGTGTACGGAAAGGTCCGCGTTTTCGACAGGCAGTGGATTCCCGGCCTGCCACATGAGCCAATCACTGAAGCCGTCAAGGCAGGGGCTATGATTCGTGTGCAAAAGCACAGTTTTAATCTGAGTATGAAATATGTCAATGACAACGATCTCAAAGAACTTACCAAACTGGTTACTCAGTTCAGATCACGCGAGGAAAACGAGATTCCAGCCGAGGCTGGCTTCTGTTTCGACGGCGGATTTATCACAGAGCCATTAAAGGTCGAGCAGAGCGAACGCACAACCATGTTCGTCGGTCTCAATGGGCACCCCGATGTGTCAATAGCGCTCAGCATGATAGCCGGTATCACGACACCAAAAACCTTGCTTCAACGCGATGCGGACGCACCAACTATCAACGCAAATCGTTCACGTTTCCATACCTTGCAGCGCGGGGCGCGGGCGCTAAACGGCGAACCCGGAGAAGAGATTCTCGACCGCGTCCACGAGTTCAATGGGAACTATTGCCACTCGTTCAGGTGGGAACTCATCCGCAATAAAACCGACAACGTTTTCACGCCGCTCATGTCATTCGAGCTGAGCACCGGCAATAGTCAACCCGGCACCACTGTCGATTCCAGTTTAACGGACGCCACGCGCTGGCACTCTGGGACAAGATGCTGTCCTCGTTGCGTGTGCGCCCGGTTGTAGCTGCCAAACCGGTCGCGCATGCACACGTGGCTCTCGGCACGCGGGCTGACAGCGGCATGCCCTGTCCTGCCAGCGGCTGGTGGCGCTGCATGGATGCACTTGCACAGGACAGTATGCGCAGTTTCCAACACGGCCAGATATTGCCGAAGACGTCCGTGCAAAAACAACAGTCACTCCTGGACCGACTCAAAGGCACGCCAGACCTAATAAGCAAACCGACCGTCTGGGAATTCGTTTGGATTGACGACGGTGCGAAAGACAGTCCGGGACAAGCGCTTGGGCGTGGCAGCACTGACAAGCCGGCGTAACAGGCACCATGACATCCCGTATCCCCGCCACCAACATGAAAGGACCATCATGCCCAACGTTATTCGACTCGGCGACCCAACCTCCCACGGCGGCAAGGTCATCTCCGCCAGTGCCAGCGACTACCTCGTAGACGGCATTGCCGTTGTGCGCGTGGACGACCAATGCAGTTGTCCAATTCCGGGACATGGCGTAACCAAGGTGGTGGAAGGCGATGGTGATTACATCATCGAGGGCAAACCGGTTGCGCTTGCGGGACACAAGACTGGTTGTGGCGCGCAGTTGATCTCGACAGTCGGCAACTACGAGATCGGATGATCGGACGTCAAAGATCGGAGCGGCTCAATGCGAGCATCAGTGAATACAATAGAAGGCTAAGGCGGCCATCCAAAACAAAAAAAAAGCCCCTGAAATCAGGGGCTTCGTTCACTTCAACCGCCAGAGCTTGCCAGCTCCCGCCGAGCCGGGAATCACTCCCACTCGATCGTCGCCGGCGGCTTCCCCGAAATATCATATACAACGCGGTTAATCCCCCGCACCTCATTGATGATGCGGTTCGAAACCTTGCCCATCAACGCATGCGGGAGATGCGCCCACTGCGCCGTCATGAAGTCCAGCGTCTGCACCGCGCGCAGCGCGACAACATATTCATACGTACGGCCATCGCCCATCACGCCCACCGATTTCACCGGCAGGAACACCGCAAACGCCTGGCTGGTCGCTTCATACCAGTTCAGCGGCGCCTTGCCGGCATCGATGCCCGGCACGTGCGGCACTTCGAATGGCGTGTTGCGCAGCTCTTCAATGAAGATCGCATCGGCTTCACGCAGCAGGTCAGCGAACTCTTTCTTGACTTCGCCGAGGATGCGCACGCCCAGGCCCGGGCCCGGGAACGGATGACGGTAGACCATGTCATGCGGCAGGCCCAGCGCGACGCCCAGCTTACGGACTTCATCCTTGAACAACTCGCGCAGCGGCTCCAGCAGTTTCAGGTTCAGCGTCTCTGGCAGGCCGCCCACATTGTGGTGGCTCTTGATCGTCTGGCCCTTTTTACCTTTACCGGCCGACTCGATCACGTCCGGGTAGATCGTGCCTTGCGCCAGCCATTTCGCATTGGTCAGCTTGCCCGCTTCGACCTGGAACACTTCGACGAACTCGCGGCCGATGATCTTGCGCTTCTGCTCGGGATCGTTCACGCCGGCCAGGTGGCCCATGAACTGGTCTTCGGCATCGATGCGGATCACTTTCACGCCCAGGTTCTTCTCAAACATGCTCATGACCATCTTGCCTTCGTCCTTGCGCAGCAGGCCGTGGTCGACGAACACGCAGGTCAGCTGGTCACCGATCGCGCGGTGGATCAGCGCGGCGGCCACGCTCGAGTCGACGCCGCCCGACAGGCCCAGGATCACGTCGTCGGTGCCGACCTGTGCGCGGATCTTTTCAACGGCTTCGCCGATATAGTCCGGCATGTTCCAGTCCGACTTGCAACCACAGATCTCGTGCACGAAGCGGCCAATGATCGCTTCGCCCTGCGTCGTGTGCGTCACTTCCGGGTGGAATTGCAGCGCGTAGAAACGGCGCTCTTCGTCGGCCATCGCGGCGATCGGGCAGCTGTCGGTGGAACCCATCAGCTTGAAGCCTTCCGGCATTTCGAGGACCTTGTCGCCGTGGCTCATCCAGACCTTGAGCATGCCGTGGCCTTCGTCGGTGACGAAGTCGTTGATGCCATTGAGCAGCGCCGTGTGGCTGCGCGCGCGTACTTCGGCGTAGCCGAATTCACGCTTCAGGCCGTTTTCAACCTTGCCACCCAGCTGGGCCGCCATGGTCTGCATGCCGTAACAGATGCCGAGCACCGGCACGCCGGCTTCGAACACGGCCTGCGGCGCTCGTGGCGAGTCGCCTTCGAGCGTCGAATTGTGGCTACCCGACAGGATGATGCCCGATGCGCCGTATTCGCGGACGAATTCGTCGCTGACGTCGTAGGGGAAGACTTCGGAGAAGACGCCTGCATCGCGCACGCGGCGGGCGATCAGCTGGGTGACCTGGGAACCGAAATCGAGGATGAGGATTTTCGAATGCATAGGGAAGCTTAATGTGGTCGGTGGTGAGCGAAACGTATGGTGGCTGGCATTGCCACCCACCATAGAAAACGCGGCCATCAATGGCCGCGTCGAAGGTCGATTACTCCGAACGGTAGTTCGGCGCTTCTTTCGTGATCTGCACATCGTGCACGTGCGATTCGCGCATGCCGGCCGACGTGATCTCGACGAATTCGGCTTTCGAGCGCAGCTCTTCGATGGTGCTGCAACCGCAGTAACCCATCGACTGGCGTACGCCGCCGATCAGCTGGAAGATGATCGCCAGCACGCTGCCCTTGTAGGCCACGCGGCCTTCGATACCTTCAGGGACGAACTTGTCAGCCTTGCTCGACGCTTCCTGGAAGTAGCGGTCGGCCGAGCCGTCGGCCATCGCGCCCAAGCTGCCCATGCCGCGGTACGATTTGTAGCTGCGGCCCTGGTACAGGATGACTTCGCCCGGTGCTTCTTCGGTGCCGGCGAACATGCTGCCCATCATGACCGTGTGCGCGCCTGCCGCCAGTGCTTTCGAGATGTCACCCGAAAAGCGGATGCCGCCGTCGGCGATGCATGGCACGCCCGTGCCTTCGAGTGCTTCGGACACATTGGAGATCGCGGTGATCTGCGGCACGCCCACGCCGGCGACGATGCGGGTGGTGCAGATCGAGCCAGGGCCGATGCCGACTTTGACAGCGTCAGCGCCCGCTTCCACCAGCGCCAGCGCAGCCGATGCGGTGGCGATATTGCCGCCGATGACATCCACGTGCGGGTAACGGTCCTTGATCCAGCGCACGCGGTCGAGGATGCCCTGCGAGTGACCGTGGGCGGTGTCGACCACCAGCACGTCCACGCCGGCAGCGACCAGCAGTTCGATGCGCTCTTCGTCACGCTCGCCGACGCCGACAGCGGCGCCCACGAGCAGCTTGCCCTGCGAATCTTTCGAGGCCAGCGGGTGTTCGTGCGACTTCTGGATATCCTTGACGGTGATCAGACCGCGCAGCTCGAAGTTATCGTTGATGACGACCACGCGCTCGAGGCGGTGCTTGTTCATCAGGCGCTTGGCTTCGGCGGTGTCCGCGTCTTCTTTCACGGTGACGAGCTTGTCGCGCGGCGTCATCTTGGCGCGCGCTTCGGCGTCCAGGTCTTCCTCGAAACGCAGGTCGCGGTTGGTGATGATGCCGACCACCTGGTTGCCCTCGACCACCGGGAAGCCGCTGATGCCGTGCTGTTGCGACAGCGCCAGCACTTCGCGGATCTTCATGGTCGGTGGAATCGTGATCGGATCGCGCAGCACGCCCGCTTCGAAGCGCT
>Ga0265780_10009046_pt1 | contig 12010 bp, 7 predicted proteins | sample P1T30metagenome_FD_192432 | JGI IMG/M metagenome (GOLD analysis project Ga0265780, IMG submission 192432) | Plant litter microbial communities from East Loma Ridge, Irvine, California - P1 T30 | ecosystem: Environmental > Terrestrial > Plant litter > Unclassified | place: USA: California... | reverse complement strand
AAAATTTCAATTTCCTTAGAAACATAGTTTATGTAGTTTTCAATTTCTGATTGACTTTTTCCTTCAATTAAAGACAAGAAATCTCGTTTAGCATTATATATTTCATTTTGACTTCTTTTGATTATTGTTTCTGGATTTATTGAGTCAAATGAAAAAATCACTTTTTTCATAAATTCTTCGTCTGTTCCTAATGGAATTAACTTTGATTGTTCTTTTGTGCCAATAAATAAGTCGATATAAGATTGTTTATTAGATTCAATTCTCTCAATTAATGAGTTTAGTAAAATATAAAGAGTTGTTGTTCGCTGTTGTCCATCAATAATCTCATAAACATCATTTATTATATCTCCCGCATCTTCATTCTTTTTAAAACATAAAGTACCTATGAAGTGCTTCATATTTAAGTTTTCATTTATGTCGTCCCAAAGAGCTTTTCGTTGTTCAAATTTCCAACTATATTTTCTTTGATATGCAGGAATTACAAACCTGTTTCCGTGAAATAATGTTTTTATTGTTTCTGTTCTACTTGGTTGAAATGACATAATTTTCTTCTTATTTTTTGTTAGGTTCTTTGTCTGGGAGTGTTTAGATAAAGTGACGCCCAACGTTCCGGTGCTAGGAGAGGTTTCGAGCTTCCGAATCGATTATTTTCTGTTTAAGATAAAATTTCTTGCGAAAGGTAAACGTGAATTTATTACAAAATTCGAAATCTTGCCAAACGTCCGTTAGCTGTTGTTTTTATTTTCTTTTTCTGCATTTATCCTTTCTTTTTCAATTTTTAATTCTTCTTCAGTAGAAAGAGATTGTCCAATTTTAATAGTTTGTTCATCATTAAATTGTAATGGCTTACTAAAGAAATCATTAGGATTATTTTGTCCATATCCATAAGCCCACATAAAAAGTTCAACTCCAATTTTGGAAGGAGTTATCAGGATTCCATTGCTTTTTACAGCTGAAAATTTCTTTTTTAAATGGTCAATATCTCCTGAAGCAAAATCACTTATTAAACTCTCTTTATTTAAACCCCAAACAGAATGAGAAAGTAAATTTCCCCAATTTTGTCCTTCTTCAGTTGTGAAATCCATAGCAGCATAATAGGTTTCATATGAAATAAACAATTGTAATTTACGCCAAGTATTCCCGTCATTTATATTAATAACCTGACCGTTAAAATGCTGCTTTAAAGAATGGTAAAATAAATAATGTGTTCGTAATTGATAAGTTGAAAGTCTTGAAATTAAGTCGGTGTAATAGGCTCCTCGGTCATCTCTTGAAACGCCTGTTCGGGATGAAGCTAAAACTCCACCAAAATATTCTACTTGTAGTTCTTCTTCACACCAAGCTCCATCTTCTAAAATACTTTTTAAAACTTTTGGCGAAACGTTTCCATCTTGTTCAATTTTTTCACCGAGTTTTTTTTCAGCATTCTTAAAAATATTTGCTGTGTTTTTTACTTTTTTTTCAGTCCATTCCTTTAATTGTTCGCCAATATATTCAGATGTTGGGCCTAATATTTTTTCAACTACCTTAGCACCTCCAATTGCGCTTCCTAAAATTGTTAATCCTGTTCCTGGGTCTATCATATATTGTGGTTTTAAAATAACAGCTAACGTTTCGCAGACAAGCTTAGTTGCGTAATTTGGAACTGAGTTTTTTAGGCGATACAGAACGAAGTTATTAAAAAAACTGTTACAACTACAACAAAAACAGCAATTAAGCCTGAGTGCTGTTAGTGATTGGCTTTTTATCCTCCAATTATACTTTGTGACGCCATCAAATTTAAATCATCTTTTTCTGAACTTTCAATTTTGTAACCCGATTGAACAATAATTTCACTATTTGAAAATAACAAATTATATGCATTCATTAACTTATCAAGATTGTTATTTATCTCTTTAAATCTTTCTAAAAGATCGTTCAAATTTTCCGCTCCTTCAACTGGAGTACCTTCTTCAGAAACACTTTCCAAGTATTTGTTGTTTTATAATATACTACTTCGTGGTGTCCTGTTAATCCACCTATTGGAAAAATTCTTGATGGTCGAACAAATTTAGTATGCAATAACAAATTTCTTCTTAATCCAATAACTTCCGTTTCTGAATGGAAAATTGGAAATGCATAATAAACTGGAAAACCCATTAAATCTAATACAAACAATCTCAAATGTTGATCGCGCTTTGAAGTCCGATTTAAATTAAATATATATTCATTGCTTCAGCTCTTTGAGATGGAGCTATAATAAACAGTCTAATACCAGTTTGATGAAAGGCTAAATTTACAAATTCTGTAGTTAAATTTAGTTCTACGGTTTTTTCTGAAATCATAATCAATAGGTTTGTATCATTAGTTTTATTAAGCTTGCCACTAACTTGTTAATATGTACGATAAAATATTATATCCATCCTATGAAAGAAGGGTTGGTATGATAATGCTATAAAATAATAATACAATTATACTAAAATTAATCTTACAAAAATGTTTTTATCTGTGAAGTGCCATTAATTTCGTTTAACTGCTAAAAATTAAAAAAATATCTTGTACATGTTCCTATATAACGATATTTTTAGACAATAGTAAACATATAGTCAACAAGTTAATTACGGTTTTCCGTAAAGTACAGAATAATTAAAAAGTGAAGTAGAGATATGTATGTCTCTTAGGTTTTGGAACTGCTAATATAAACGAATTTTCTTATAAACCAAAAAAGATGCCTAAGCATCTTTACTATTATCAAAAAATCTCACTTTCAAAAAAATCTTTGAGGCTAATTCCAATTATTCTGCAAAATTTGCGAATGGTATATATTGAGAAGCCTCTTTTGTTTGACTTTCCCAGTGATTTAAAATCTGTCTGTATATTTATGCTCTTCTGAAAATTTATTGTAATTCAAACTAAGCTGGAATATTTGAAACTTCCCTCTTTTGATCCGTTTTGATTTTAATGTTTTTATCTGGACATATGTCTTTATTTCTTAGGTTTTGCGAGATATATCCCCATAATTTCCATGTATTCTTTGTAATTAAATTTAAAATCAAATAGAATGTTTGGCTCGATTCCTGCTGCTAAGCTAATTTTTATAAGAGTAGAGAGTTTAGGCATGTGCTCTTTATTAATTAGTCTATAGACTTGACGTCTGTCAATATTTGCAGCTGCTGCAATTTCAGCTACATCCAATCCTTTTTTTTCAATTAATGTTAAAAGATTGTCTGCTAAGGCGATAAAAAATTTGTCGTCGATATGATTCATTTGTTAAAATTGACATATTTGTCACATTTATCATTGACATATTTGTCACATGTAATATTTTTTTTATAGATTTGCTGTAATTCATTGAATTATGAATTATTTTTGCGACTCTTCATATAAAATATTTGAAGCATTCGCTTTGAATCTCGTATCAGAAAATTGGCGTTTTTTAATACCACGAGAGGATAAGTAAGATGCTCACGACCTAGGCGTGGGCTCACTTATTTGTGGTTGGGTATGCCAATGCCTCTGATACAATAAGCTGAGTTCCGCGCCTTTTTTATGGCCATAAATTAGGTAATCCCAGCTATCTTCAAGGCATTCTTCCTTTTTTTTTATAGGTTTCGCAAACGATTGCGCTGTTTTTTGGAGGTCGTTTTCAATCCGTCGGGCAGGCAGGAGCATAGGCAGGCAGGAGCTTTACGTACGTAATAAGGTTCCCGCGCCCCGCATCCGTTTCCAGTCCCATCAATGAGAATTCGGGAATCCAAAACAGCAGTCACAAAAGAAGGTAATTGGCACGGGCACGCCCCAGTCCAAAGCAAACAACAACCAACTCCAAGTCAGAAAATCAAAAAATCGAATTATCAAAAAATCAGTTCCTGCGTCCTATAAGGTAGTTTTTAGAATACTGAAGTTGGGTTAGTTAAGGTAGGGCGTAGAGGACTGTTTTTTAGAGAAAGTGACAGGAAAATTTTATGGTGACAGGTAAGGCATAGATAAAGCATAGATAAAGCATGGATAGTGCATGGGGAGTGTATGAAATAGTTACCGGGCAGCACCCGATAGGCAAAAGCCGGTAACGGTATAAACAAACTAGCCTCTAAATCTAAGAAATCTAACAGTCCAAGAAGCTGACATTCTAAAAAAATCTAAGAAGTCTGACATGCTAAGGAGTCTAAAAATCTAAATAGATAGCCTATGTAAAATCAATTACGCGCCGCAAATCTTGGGCCTAAAACCCAAAATCTTTCACCCATAATAAAAAAGTTCCCTGCTCCGTCGACAAACTTCACAGGGAACATTAATTACAGAACGAACTATAACCAATTCCAAAATTATGAAAAACCATTCATTATTTGGGTACGGGCGGAGCCTTTTCTGTCCAGTACTTATCGGGAGCTTTCTTGTTACCGCTCCCAATGTGCTTGCAAACTGTCCTGTTGGCACTTTTTCAAACGTTACAGTTTTAGTACAGCAGCAGGTATCGGGAACAGTATCTGATGCTTTGGCGCCTATGTCCGATGTAACCGTTGCTGTCAAGGGTACTAATGTCCAGACTCGTACAGATGCCAACGGGCGCTACTCCATTGCTGCTTCAATTGGGGACATTCTTGTCTTCTCTTACATGGGCTATGGCTTCGTTGAGGTGGTGGTCTCGTCGCTAGCGGCAGACATAATAATGCAGGCCGATTCCCAATCAATCCAAGAAGTAGTGATCAACGCCGGATATTATTCCGTTAAGGAAAGCGAGCGCACAGGTAGCATTGCCCGAATAACCGTAAAGGATATTGAAAAGCAGCCAGTGTCAAATGTGTTAGCCACCATGCAGGGACGCATGGCTGGGGTAAGCATCAGTCAGAACACCGGAGTTCCAGGAGGTGGTTTTGATATAAAGATACGCGGGCAGAACAGCCTTCGCATGGACGGCAACAGCCCGATGTATATCGTAGATGGCGTGCCTTATTCTTCAGAATCCCTGACTGACGGTGCTACCTCTGGCGTGCTGGCAGGAAAGCCAAGTCCGCTCAACAGCATTCCGCCCGAGCAGGTCGAGAGTATCGAGGTGCTCAAGGATGCCGATGCTACTGCAATCTACGGATCGCGCGGTGCAAATGGGGTAGTGCTGATTACAACCAAAAGGGGAAAGGCAGGAAAGGCTTCCTTCAATGCAAAGTTTACCCGGGGAGCGGGCAAGGTAACGCGCTTCATGAAACTGCTAAGCACTGAACAGTACCTGGCCGTACGCAGGGAAGGTTTTGCCAACGACGGAATTGCAGAATATCCCGAATATGCCTATGATGTAAATGGGACTTGGGACCAGGAGCGCTACACCGACTGGCAGAAAGAACTGCTGGGAGGAATGGCAGGAAACAGCACTGCTCAGCTGTCCGTCACGGGCGGTTCCGACCAGACGTCCTTCCTTCTCAGTGGAAGCTACAGCGAGCAGTCCACTGTTTTCCCCGGCAATTTTAAGTACAAAAATGGCAACGTGCGTTCCAGCGTCCGCCACGAAAGCGCAGACGGAAAGCTGAAGATTGCTTTTTCTGCAGGATTGACCGCACAGGACAACACCCTGCCAAGCATCGATTTTACTTCTGAAGCGATAAGCATCGCCCCCAATGCGCCAGCACTTTACGACGCGCAGGGAAATATAAATTGGGAAAACAGCACCTTTAATAATCCGCTGCGCAATATCCTTGCAAAATATAAGGCGAATACTTCTGACCTTCTCTCCAGCCTGTCTGTCAGCTACCAGCTTGCAGAAGGCCTAGAGGCAGTCGGCAGCTTCGGATATTCCTCTACCGAACACAGGGAGATAAACACGGCTCCCTCTTCAATCTATATTCCTGCAATGGGAGTAGGTCCTGAATTTTCTTCCCTTACTGTAACCGATGCCTGGCGGAATTCATGGATTGCAGAACCTCAGCTGCATTGGAAACGGGAAGCAGGCAAACACAGGATGGATGTCCTTGCAGGCAGTACTTTCCAAGTGCAGCGCGGCGAGCAGCTTGTCCAGACTGGCTACGGATTTTCAAGCGACAGGCTGATCGAGAACCTTGGCGCAGCATCAAGCATCTATATCCAGGCGAATGATAAAAAAGAATACAGGTACCAGGCATTCTTCGGACGCGCCAACTATATATACCATAACCGATATATCCTGAATCTTACTGGAAGGCGCGACGGCTCAAGCAGATTTGGTCCCGGAAAACAGTACGCAAATTTCTGGGCTGCCGGCGGAGCATGGCTGTTTTCGAAAGAAAAAATGCTGGAAGACAGCCCGATGCTGAGTTTTGGAAAAATCCGGGCGAGCTACGGGATAACAGGAAGCGACCAGATCGGAGACTACCAGTTCCTCGACACCTACTCGAACAGCGGCATCGCCTACGGAGGACAGATCGGGCTGCAGCCCTCCAGGCTCTTCAACCCGAACTTCGCATGGGAAACAAACAGGAAATTCGAGCTGGCTTTGGAAACAGGATTTTTCAAGGACAGGATTTTCCTGACGGCCGCCTATTACCAAAACAGGTCTTCAAACCAGCTAACCGGAATTCCGCTGCCCGGTACTACAGGGTTTTCCTCCGTGCAGGCGAATTTAGATGCTTCCGTAGAAAATACAGGCGCCGAATTTACGCTGCGCGCATCTAATATAGAAACAGCAAATTTCAGCTGGTCCACATCTTTCAATATCACTATTTCAAAAAACAGGCTTCTTTCCTTTCCAGGACTGGAAGGCTCGACATATGGCAGCAGGTACGTAATAGGACGGTCGCTAAATATACTGAAGCTCTATAAATATCAGGGAGTAGACCCCGAAACAGGACGCTATAAATTCACGGACAGCAACGGAGACGGTGCTGTCAACTATCTTGACATGACCGAGGTGGCAGACCTGACCCCCAAATTTTTTGGAGGGCTCCAAAATGAACTCCGCTACAAAAGTCTCAGGCTAGATTTTCTTTTCCAATTCGTGAAGCAGAAGAACAGAAATCTTGCCAGGCTGATGGGCAGCCCCGGAGGAATGTCCAACCAGAGTACCGCCGCCCTGGACCATTGGCAGCTTCCCGGGGATAACGCCCCAGTCCAGATGTATACCGCAGGATTTAATACCGAAGCGGTGCTGGCAGATGCTATGTATTCTTCCAGCACGGCCATCATTACGGATGCCTCTTTCATAAGGCTGAAAAATATTTCCCTCACATGGCAGGTGCCTTTGCACGAGAAATCCGGTGCCAATTGCCAGCTTTCGCTGCAGGCACAGAATCTTTTCACCATAACTCCCTTCAAGGGAGGCGATCCGGAATTTACCTCAGGCGGCTATCTCCCGCCATTAAGGATCATTACCGCAGGAATAGGAATAGGATTTTAAACAAAATAGATATACCATGAAACCAATTAAAAAAAATAAAGTTGCAGGCGCGTCCGCCATGCCATTCGAACGATTCGGAATTACAGTATCGCTGGTGGTGATGATCCTTATGTCATTCGTAAGATGCGATTCATTTGTAGAAGTAGAGGTTCCGGACTCGCAGCTCGCGAGCCCAATCGTTTTTGAGGACCGCAATACCGCAACCGCCGCACTGACCGATGTGTACTCAAAAATGAGAGATAACGGGATGATGAGCGGTACAAAGACAGGACTTTCCTATACCCTCGGGCTGTATGCCGATGAGCTGGACTACTACTCGCCAAGCGGACAGGACGGATTTCTTTACCATTCCAACGGGCTGCTGCCGACATCCTCAGCAATCGCGGCCTTATGGAATTCTGCCTACAGCCAGATCTACGGTGCCAATGCAGTCATTTATGGCGTAGAGAATTCAGTCTCGCTGCAGCAGTCCGATCGAAACCAGCTGAAAGGGGAGGCGCTTTTTATCCGGGCGATGCTGCATTTTCACCTTGCAAATCTATTTGGAAGCATTCCCTACATTGCCGGTACCGATTACAGCGCAAACAGCAAGGCATTAAAAATATCGGAAGCCCAGGTATACGAACGCGCCAAGGCTGATCTTGAAACAGCCTCAGTACTGCTTTCTGAACAATATGCCGCAGCCGACCGCACCCGGGCAAACAGGTTTGCCGCGCAGGCGCTCCTTTCAAGAATATGCCTTTACGCCGGCAACTGGGCAGAGGCTGCCAACAGCGCTTCAGCGGTACTGAACCAGACTGGCACCTACAGCCTCGATGCCAGCCTCTCCGATACATTTCTGATTCAGTCGCCAGCCACGATACTGCAATTCTCTCCCCAGGTAGCCAGCGTAAATACCAAGGAAGCCGTCACATTTACATTTACAGAGAATCCATCTGATAATGCCCTGTCCTCCCAAACAGTCAGCTCTTTCGAGCACGGAGACCTCCGCAGGGATCTGTGGGTAGCCAGGGTAGAAGGAAATGGCAGCACCTATTACCATGCTTCGAAGTATACCCCCTACAGAGGTTTGCAGACCGAATTTTCAAAAGTACTCAGGCTCTCCGAAATTTACCTGATAAGGGCGGAAGCCAGAGCGAGGCAGGGAGAAATCACCAGTGCCGTCGAGGACCTGAACACGATACGCCGCAAGGCAGGCCTGCCAGATACGGAAGCAGCCACCCAGCAGCAGATTATAGATGCCGTGATGCACGAGCGCGAAACAGAACTTTTTACTGAATTCGGGCACCGATTTTTTGACCTCAAAAGAACGGGAAAGCTGGACATAACGCTTGGGGCTTCGAAGCCCGGGTGGGACAGCAAAGACAGGCTTTTTCCGCTGCCTCTTCCTGAACTGCAGCTAAATCCAAATCTCCAGCCGCAAAACAGCGGCTTTTAAGAAACAATCTATCATGACATACCGATTTAAAAATAGGATAGTACCCCTCGCATGCCTTTTGTGCATGTTCGTTTCAGCCCAGCAGCCACAGGGCAAAAAATTGCGAGAGCAGGACTATGCAAAATGGCATTCCGTACAGCCGGAAGGCATTTCTGCTGATGGGAAATGGCTCAGCTACAGGCTCAGCTATGAATACGCAGCAGACACGCTGTTTTTGAAGAGTACTTTTGGCAAAAAAAAATACGCATTTCCCCTTGGGCGAAAAGGAAGATTTATCGGTAACAGCAGCTTCGCATGCGTCGGGCCGGAAAACAGCCTGGTCATCACCGAACTCCAAAACGGGAAGCAGCGCATGGTGCCGCATGTATCGAAGTTTCAGCTGCTGGATGGAAAGCGCCTGCTGCTGTCGGAGTTTGACAGCCTGTCCCGAAAGTCAATTGCGATCAGGTCTGCGGATGGAAAAATACTTTGGGAGGAAAAAGATATTACCGATTATGAATTGGACAAGGCCCAAGGCAGGCTTGCTTTCAGTACGTTTTCCTCCGGAGAAAGCAAGGCATATATACTGGATATCGGAAAAAAGATCGTGCGGAGCAAAGCAATCGCAACAGGAAGCCATCCAATCCGCCTTTTTTCCTGGCATCTCCAAGGCGCATCGGTGGCATTTGCAGAGATCGGCGCAGATTCCCGAGGAAGAAGGAATACTGAAAAAGCATACCATCACAGCCTCGTTACAAAGAACACCAAAGTGCTAGACCGCAGTGCTCCAGGGTTCCCGGAAGGAAAGCAGCTTGCGCCTGCCACCAATAATGATTTTCGCCTGGCGGATGACGGCAAGCGGCTATTCCTGGCACTGACAAGCTTGAAGCCGCGCGCAAAAAGATCTCCTCAAGGGATTCAAGTTTGGAACTCCTTGGATAAGAGGATCTATCCGATGGCACTCCAGATGGCAGACGAAGGGCCTTACGTGTTTTCGTTCTGGGATACCGAAAAAGGCACAGTAGAAATGATCGGCAACGGCGGGACCGAGGGCGCAGTCCTTGCAGGTTCGCAGCAGCATGCCATCTTCTTCGACTACCTGAAGTATGAGCCTGCCGAAAAAAAATGGGCGGATGTGGATATCTGCATCCAAGATCTGGATACAGGAAAGAAATCCTTGGTGCTGGAACGCTTTTCTGGCAATCTTGGCAGGATATCCGTTTCTCCTGCCAGAAAATACATTGCTTATTTTTTAGATGGAGACTGGTGGCTATATTCCTTGGAAACAGGACTCCATGCCAAAGCTACTCGAAAAGAACTGGGAGTCCTTACCGAGCGTGATTATGACAGGCCGGATGCTCCCCCCTGTGCAGAACTGCTGTGGCTGCCAGGGGACAGCGCCTTTCTGTACTGCGACCAAAATGACATATGGAAATTTACCGTAGCGGGCGGCAGGTCGGAAAGGCTGACGGACGGCAAGGAAAATGACATGGTATACAGGATTCACGGACAGGGATCAAGGGAAAGTGACAGGTTCAGGACAGGCGCGGCATTGCGTATGGACCTTCCTATTACGGTATATGGAAGAAAATTAGATTACAGCGCAACCGGATTTTTTACTCTCAGCAGCAGGAAGCTAGACACTCTTGCCTTTGCCAAATCGAAACTAAGCGGGCTGCTGTTTGCCGGAAACAGGGGTGCCTTTACATATATGGAAGAAAGGTCTGACCTGCCTCCAAGGATCATGCGAAGAAAAATAAAGGCTCCGGATGCCGCGATCGCGGTAGCGACAAATCAGCAGCATTATGATTATAACTTGGGGACGGCAGAGCTGCTGCGATACAAGGATAGCAGCGGAAAGATGCTGGGCGCAATCCTGCACTATCCTGCAAATTACGATCCAGGCAAAAAATATCCGATGGTCGTCCAGGTCTACGAAAAAATGACATGGAAATACAATGAGTATGTAAGGCCGACAATTTTTAACGAAACGGGATTCAATGCCGCAGTGCTTTCTGCGGAAGGGTACTTTGTGCTGCGGCCAGATATCTACTATAGGGAAGGGCGCGCCGGGCTTTCTGCACTTGACTGCGTTATTGCGGCAGCGGACGCGGCCATTGCCTCAGCATCGGTTGATAGAAAAAAGATCGGATTGATGGGGGCTTCCTTCGGAGGTTTCGAGACCCAGTTTATAATTTCCAACTCGAATGCCTTCGCCGCAGCGATAGCCGGTTCGGGCATGAGCGATTTTGTCAGCGGCTACCTCTCCGCTAACCGTAACGAGTCGAGATCAGAATCCTACCGTTACGAAACTGACCAGCCCAGGATGGGAAAGGCGCTGTTTGAAGATTGGGAGGGGTATAGGGAAAATTCGCCTATCTGGCATGCCGGAAAGGTTACGGCTCCAGTTCTGCTGTGGGTTGGCATGAATGACGGCCAGGTCAATCCCGACCAGACCATGAATTTCTACATGGCCCTGAGAAAGCTTGGAAAAGAATGCACGATGCTTCGATACGAGGGGGAAGACCATGCGATGCGTGAAGTGGAAAACCAGCGCGACCTGAGCCTGAGAACCTTGGAATGGTTCAATTATTACTTGAAGGGCGGTTCCAAGCCTGCGTGGACCTTTCCAGAGCATAGGTAGTTTAAAAAAAGAGAGCCGCTTAACCAAGCGGCTCATTTTTATTCAGCATTACTGAATTCTGTACAGCGTCTGTGCACAGTTTGGAGATCCCACGGCCTGGCCCTTAAGCAGCGGGCTAGAAGGCAACGCATCGTCAACGCGGCAAAGAAGCCCGTTGTTTTCTGTCTGGCACATCTTAACCGCTTCGCAAGGCTTTGCAGCGGAGATGAATTGATAGCCGGTAACGTGGGCCCCCGATTTCGAGCTGTTCATTGATGTTGTCATGAAGGCTCCGCCGATACCCAGCACTGCTACAGCGATGGGCATGGTTACTTTTTTCAAAAAATCTTTATTCATGATATTAAATTAAAAATTATGATCTACTCTCTCGCAGGTTTTCGATCTTCCCCTGATACATGGCCACGTATGTCTTTGTATTTTTTGCTAGCGGCTAATAAATTTCCTGATCCGGTAGCGTACGATTTTTGATCCTCCAAGTACATAGAGGTTATTTCCGTCAGCCCAAAGGCTTCTTATTTTGCGTCCATCAATGTCGTCTACATAGAAGCTGGCAATGTAGGCAGCCGTACGGCCGTCATAGACATCTATGATGCTTGAAACGTCCCATCTG
>Ga0265780_10009045_pt1 | contig 12011 bp, 10 predicted proteins | sample P1T30metagenome_FD_192432 | JGI IMG/M metagenome (GOLD analysis project Ga0265780, IMG submission 192432) | Plant litter microbial communities from East Loma Ridge, Irvine, California - P1 T30 | ecosystem: Environmental > Terrestrial > Plant litter > Unclassified | place: USA: California... | reverse complement strand
CACACCTGCAGCGCGGCGGCCTTGGTCGGCGGCGGCAGCGGGGTCATCCGGCCCGGTGCCGCGTCGAGGGCGACCCGCGGCGTGTTGTTCCTCGACGAATTCTCTTTTGCGCCTACCTGTTACCTCTGCGGCAACGGCGTAAGTCCGGGGGTATGAGAGCTGATGGGCCAAGGCCGTTAACGGCTCTAGCCGGACGGCGGGTCGGCCTACCGGGCCGTATCGCTACTCCGAGCGTATGTCCCAGGTATACACTGCGAGTATGAGAGACGCGTCTATTGCTCAGCTTGTTGCTGACATCGCCGCGAGCCAGTGGGGCATGGTCACGACGGCGCAGGCACGCGTTCACGGCGTAGCGAGAGCCAACCTCGCTCATCGGGTCCGCACGGGCACATTGGAGCGAACCGAGCACTACGGCGTCTACCGCCTAGTGGCGGCTCCGACGAGCCCGCTAGACGATCTCCGCGCAGCGTGGCTATCCACGAACCCCGAGACGCTGGCACCTGATCGCGCAACGGTGGCGCGTCCTGATGTTGTCGTCGCGTCCGCGGCCGCAGCCATGATCCACGGCATCGGCGACGTCTATCCGTCCCCATACAGGATGATCGTGCCTAGCCGCCGCCAGCGGGCCGGGGGTGCGATCGTTTACTCGTGGAGGTCTCTAGAGTCACGCGACATTGAAGTTGTTCACGGTCTGCCAGTGACTACTCCGGAGCGAACTATCGTCGATTTGCTTAAAGATGAGGGCGATGTCTCTATTGCGGCAGATGCCCTCCACGATGCCGTTCGGGGCCAGCACGACCTCGACGAGTCGCGTCTAGCGGCGCTGCTCGCTCCCGAGGCGCAGCGACTTGGACGGAGCCCAGGCGACGGAAGAGGCGCCCTCGATTACCTCATGGTTCAAGCTGGAGTGGACGCTGCATCCGAAGCAAGCCTCGCCCTCGACCGACTGATTGCGTCAAATAGGTCGCTGCCAGGGATGCCAGATTTTCTCAGCAAAATTATCTCGAGCATGCCTGCCTTGGCTGCGAGGGTGCCGACTGGGGTCGCCGTCGAAGACTAATTAGAGCCTCTCGCGGGCCATATCGCTAGCCATCCTGACTCAAAATTAAGTTTCGCAACGATGAGTTCTCCGTTCAGAGGGGTCACGTTTAGTCCGGGGTCCTGCGACCAGAAGCGTCTCTTCGCTTCGAAGCACGGAACGCGCCTATCTCGATGACTCCGTCTTGGCTAACAGAGTCGAGCTGCAGTTCAAGAGCGCGAATGACTCGGGCGGACAAATCAGCTTCCTCTCGAAGCTGACGCAGCAGCCCATTGGCCTCCCTGAGCTTGGTCTCCCGGTCATCCCGTTCAGCTCGAAGCTTCTTTACGGCGTCGAACAGTGTGGCCTCCTGTACGCGCTTGCAAGCTAGTCGTATGTCCGCGTTGCGGTGAGTTAGCGCCGACCGGGCAACACCAGCTCGCTCTGCGACTGCGACGACAGATAGGCGAATTGCGTCGTCGTTCATGGCTTCAATAGTCAGTTCGACTAAGGCGTTCAGGAGAGCGCGCCGTTCTGCATCTGATCCTCGATGCACCCCGCCCGATTTCCCGGCCATTAGAGAGCGCGTCCATTGTGGGCTTGAACACGACGGGCCTTGCCGAGCGCGGCGGCCCTCAATCGTTCCGCAACAAAGGGGCTAGTGGTCGGTCGGTCTGCCAAGACGATCCAGTGTTCCGCGGTGGCGTTGGCAGCACTCATGAGGCTGTCGGTGCGTACGGCATTTGAGCAGGTATCGACGCACTCGTGGATGCGGGGCGTCTCCGGCTTTGCCTGACGCAGGACGCAGGCCGCTTTCTTGGGGTCGAAATGACAAGCGAGATGCAGGTCATCATTCACGTAAACAGGGAATCTTCCGCTGCGAGCCAGTTCACCTAGCTGCTGATCTGTGAGGAACGTGCCGAGGAATTCCGCCCGAAACTCGTCAACGTTGGCGAGAAGCTTGTCAGCGGAGGGGCCGGATACTCTCTCCGGGTTCGTTGCTAGCTTGCTTAGGAATTCTGTCGCATACCGCATGGTCTCGATCGCCACTAGTTGCGGAAAGCCATCCTTCCGTCTCGCCGCATAGCCAGCGCTGGTAAGAGTGCGCAGGTGTTTGTATTGAAAGGCCAGGGCGACGAGTCCACCCGGACGGCGAGCTATGTACCAGGCGACAGTCCGACGGAACATTCGAATTGTGGGGTACTGCTGGTGATCGAGCTTCATAGATGTGTTGGTGTTGTCCTCGATACGTCGGCAAAACCACGCGAGCCGGTCGGTCATGGTCTTTGTGAGTAGCGGTCGATCAGTCTTGCTGCAGGTGGACCGAGTGGTTGCCCCTACCGCAGATTGCGCGAAAAGCGTCTTTGAACTGGACATACGCTCTAGAACGTTTACGGCGTGAACGACGGGTGTAATGGCCAGCCACTCTTCCTGGTGGGAATGCCCGTGTCGACTCTTGGAAGCTGAGCCTCTTAGTACCTTGTGGCTCGGGTTGACGGAGCTTGCCTGCAAACAACCGCGCTGCAGATTCAGCACCTCGGACGGCCGCATGCCCGTCAGGTACGAAATGACGATGAAGATGGAGACCCCGAGGAACGCAAAGGCTTCTTCGACTGCATCCATCGGAATGCCCGCTTCCCATCCCGGAAAGGCCAGCGGCCGGCTACGGGCGCCCGGCAGGATGGCTTTCTCGTGGCTTGCAGAGCCGTAGGCCTTGAGATCTGGCCGTCTTCGAAGCGCATCACTAAAAAACCGTGGATTGACACCGAGCTGTGCAGCTATGGCCGTTCTGGCAACGCTGCCGTTGTGGTGTGGAATGTCTTTGCCCGCGCGCTTCATGTTCTCGAAGTAGCCACGGATGACCTCACATTGGGCCCCGGTTGATCCCTGCGGCACCTGCAACCTGGTGAGGATTGTGCCGTATAGCTCCTTGTACTCGACGCGTGCTTCGATGATGGAATCCGCGAAGTCATCGACGAACCGAAGGGCTTCACTGAGAAGGAGCGCCATCGTGTCTTCTGGAATGACTGGTGTCAGGTTTTCGCCGCTCCTTCTCTCAGGCGGAAGATGCTCGGCCAGCGCCTCCATGCCGTACCACGGCGGCGGAGGCATCTCTTTCGCGTCGCGTGCCGTGGTTTGAAGGGTGGCCCAGAGGCGCGAAACACCGAATAAAGCGCTCTTCACCCGGGTGCGGCTAAGTCCTTGGTCGAGGACAGTGGAAGAGGCCCAGGTCTCGTAGTCCTGCGGGGTGCAATCAGCAAAGCTCTGTGCGCCACGTGCCTCGAGATGAGCGGCAAATGAGCGCCAATCGAGAACTGTCCTGTAAACGCCGAAGGCGGATGTGAACTGTTCAGTGGCGTGACCGTGCGCACTCACAAACCAGAGGGGGCTCCCCGCGTGCAGGAAATCAAAGGCAGCTTGCTTAAGCGAAGTCCGAAAGGAAACGGGAACTCGGTTCCAGAGAATCACTGAGGGATCTGCGTGGTCTTGATCGGCCACTATCTCTCGCAGGTCCCACCTGTCGTCAGCAAATAGTCCCCGGGACGAAGAGGTCTTTCTGCGTCCAACGCTCGAACTCAACTCGGGCTGCCAAAAAGCACCGTCGGGGTAGGGGCCGGAGTGCGTCCCGAGTGCTTCAGCCATCTAGAACACCGGTCAGGAGAAGTTCGACTAATTCTGCGTCGCGCCGAGATCTCGCCATCTCCGCTTGCCGCCACTGGGCCGCCGTCAGATGCATCGACTTTAGGTTCTCGATGCTCGCGAGAGCCGCGCTTTCGTCTTCCCGCATGAAGTAGTCCGGAATTGACTGTCGGGCGTTGAGAGAGTCCCACACAAGAGTCACGACAGGAAGATGCCTGGGCGCTACGCGCGCGTTCGGACAAGCGAAGCACCACAGGAACGAGGCGTTGCAAGCTGTGCCGGCGCGAGTGAACGGACCATGGGTTGCATCCACGCAACCCGCCCCAACGGTCTCGACGGTCAGCTCGGCAGGTTCCAGCATTGTCTTATAGAAATCGTTGGCTTTGCTCAGAGCATCGCTGAAACCGGCTTCGATGACGTCTAGGGCAGCTCTCTTTGCGGGGAGGCTTGTTGCTACATAGTCGCGATCATGCGTTGCTCGGGTGTTCTGATTCGGGGAGCGTCGATCGAGCGTGTTTACATACTTCCGGAGGCGCTTCGGTGAAACGGCCGAAGAGGGGAGGGAAAGTCGGCGGGCAAGAGACTGGGTGCCGAAGTGTTCAGGCGCAGTGATACTTCGGACGTCCAGTAGGGCACCGTGAAGAAAAAGTCGGGAAGCGGTGCTTCTGTCCGGCGCGCCAAGCCGGGAGAAGTGCGTGAGACGGATTGCCAAGGTGATGAGATCGGAAGACCGTTCTCGATCGATGATGGGGAGCGTCCGGTGCTCGACGGCGTTTGCAAATCGCCGGCGCTTCACGAGTTTGACGGAGTACGTTCCCTCCCTTGTCTTCAGGGGGTTCCGCTGCTCATGAGGGACTTCCATCTCCTGCACCGTCGTCAGATTCCAGCCATACTCCAGAATGATGCGCAGGATGAGGGCGTCGCACTCCCACTTCCGCAGCACTACCAGCTCTTGCAGCTTCTGGGGACTGGCCGGCTGTTGCTGTACAGACCTGCAAGCTGCGACGTAGAGCCGGTAGTCGTTGTGACAGCGTTCACGGACACCATGGTTGTCGATCAGGCCGCGGAGGTACTTGCGCTTGGCTTGCTCGGACCCATCGGCAGTGTGGTGGTCTTCGCTATGGGGCTCGAACAGGTCTGAGTATGGATGCATCCTCCGGCGGGCTTGCAGCAGGACTGCGTCAAGCGCTGCGCGAAGCCTGGTCGCCTCCTCGTGGCCTATGTCTTCTTGGGGAGGCCTTCTCACCCGTGTCCTGCGATCGAGAATGTCTTGCATCTCTCTCGAATAGCCCTGACGCTGCCGCAGGAGGGCCCGAAGCGAGGCAATCGAGCTGGGGGAGGTTGTCAACTCGAACGCGCTGTAGAGCCCTGGTGTGAAGTCAGTGAGCCGTTCAAGAACTAGGCCGTTTTGCTGGAGCATGCGGGCAAGGCGCTTGATAATCCAGGCGCCGTTTGCACACGTCGCGGCCGTCCTCCACGGGCCTCTGCTGCTCATTTTCTCGGCGAGAACTCCTGCGACGTCAGACGAAAGGTCGGGGGGCAGGCCGTAGCTGTCGACATCGATCTCAAAGTGGCTGCCGTCGCTGGATGTCTCCAGAAATACCTGGTTGGCGGTGCGGTTGGACGCACGAGAGCTGCCGTCCCGGCTGCTCGGCATGTAAGCCTTATTGCCCCGCATCAGTCCAACCCTTCGACAAGCCTCGTCTGCTGACCTACTTGTCTGAGGGCGGCGTATTCGACGGAGGGGTCGGCCTCGAAGTAGTCCTCGTGCTCGAGGACGGCACGGTGTCTCAAATCGACGAGGGCGGCCAAGTAGATCGATTTTGTCGTCTCTGGTGAAGAATGCCCCAACAGGTTCTGGACGTACACGTAGGGATCACCGAATACCTCGGCGTAGTCCCGACGCTGGAGCGGCGTGAGACCGAAGCGTTTGTCGAACAGTCGCTCGTAGGCCAGAATTTTGACTAGTGCGAACGTGTGTCGGAGCATGTGCATGTGCACACGAATTTGCAACTCTGGTGCAACGCCCGCCCTCCTGGCCGCATGCAAATAATTTGCGTTGCCTTTATGAAACACGGACTGCCAGGACGCAAGTTTGAGGGGCAGTCCGGCGCTCGTCAACCACAGGCTGAGAGGTTGCCAATCACGCCCATCGGGTATCAGGATCTTGGCTCGTTCCCGAACAGATAACTGGGACAGCAGGCGCGTGCGGTCGCTCCCCTCGGGTGAACTGAGGACAAGCTTTGGGTTATGGCCGGCGCCTAAAACGGTGGCGGTCTCCCACCCTGCGCGCCGGTTATACAGGCCGTTGCGACGCGCTGCGGCAATCCACGTGTTTCGGGGCCCATCGACGTAGGAGTCAATTCGGCTGACAGTGCTACCCCCGAAGTAGAAGAAGCGCGGCCTGTTTCCTTTTGTTTGAGTTGCCTGCAGTAGAGAGGACCCCATTCTGCGCCCGGGTTCGATTGTGGGCCGGCTAAGCACTGTCAGTGAGTGCGCTTCCCCGGCTCTCAGCCCTGAATCGAGCAGGAGGTCGAAGAACGCGCAATTTCTGAGCGACTGCGTCGCTTCCACTTGCTCGCCGGGAACGCCGTCCCACTCATAGCCAAGAAGCCCGACATCGCGCCAGTGGCGAGCGGTGGAGGGGTCAGTGTGTTTGACGCGAGTCCCATCGAAGAAGTTTGCGCCTGTCGCACGAATGCCTGGAAGACTTGGGCCCAACTGAGTCTTGCCAGCGGCGTAAGCTCTCGTATAGAGCCAAGTGATTGCGGAATGGTCTTTCATCCACGTTGAGGGCTGGACAATGACGGGACTTTTTTCGCTGTCGGTGCGCAGCTCCTCGTACTCGTCGTAATCGTCTTCGGTGGCCATGAACCAGTCGCGTTCATCGAGGAGCCATACGAAGTCGAAGAAGCGACGCAGAGAATCTATGTACGCCTGACGTGTGCTTGGTGCAAGGCGTTTCCAAGCTCGGGAGTCGAACGTCCTGGACAGCCAGGGGTCGACGCGGGCGTCCGGAGCGACGAGGAACATTGCCCCCTCGGCTAGCGGGTAGAGAACCTCCAACTCATCCACCCGTTGACGGAGACCGAGGTGCTCGTCGGGATGGCGCCTTTCAACCACTACCTCCCGCCAGCTATCCATTGTTCGCGTCCCACCTAACGCGTCCGGGCCGCGGGAGCATGCGCTCACACTTTCGCTGACCGGACAAGGACCCAATGCTGGTTGCGTCCGCGATAAGACTGCGCTGGACCTCGGAAGTCAGGCCCATCGGTCTTGCAGACAACCTTTTGACCCAAGCCTGTTTGAGGGGTGCTTCGGTGTTCCGCAATGACGTCGTTGGCCTGAGGCTCACCCTCCGCCGGCGGACACCGACGAGTCGGCCAGAGCCAAAGTGCTCTTGCTCCACGCGCCTAGCTACTCTCATGCAGGCAGACTAGCGGAATTCGACGTCCAGTATATTACTGTAGCAGGTTGCGAACTTGTGTGTGCGGCGGCCTTCGAGGGCTCATGGCGCTGGGTGCCCGCGAAGCGACGAGGTGATCTTCCTTTGAGAAGGCCGCATTGATCACATATTCGTATGGGCCAGCCGCCCCGCGTGCTGGCGCTTGGCCGCGCGAGCTGAGGCTTAAAGAAGCGAAAACCAATGCGCAAAAAGGGTGCTCAGCCTCTGGGCTTAGAGGAAGCCGCCAGCCTGAAACCAATCACTTCGCGCCCAGGACGCGTAGGCGACTGCCTTCCAAGTATTCGGACGATGTGATCGGTAGCTTGCGGCGCGTCGAGCCAGAACCTGCTTGACGGCGTCAGGGCCACCTCGGTTCAACTCGAAGGCCATGTCGTCGGCGATGCCACTTAGCTCATCGGCTGCTTGGGCTGCGAACAGTTCAGCAAGGCCTAGCTCTTTGAACTGGTGCCGAACCCTGTTCAAGAGTGACGGTGACCAGGATGGGCACGGCTGTACCGAGAACACTACCGCGCGACGCTTCTCGTTTGGGATGCTGCCGGCCAACCATGGATCGGCGTGGATGTCTTCGAAATAGGGATGAAGAAATATCTCGTCCTGAGCCGTGGCCAGCCGGTCCTTCTTGCGCTTGTTGCAGACCGAGCAGGCCGGTACCAAATTCAGGGGCGAGGTTACTAAATCGATGTAGTGGGCCTTTGGGAGATAGTGGTCGACTTCGACGACGTCTCGATGGCCGCACATTGGACACCATTCGGCCGAGTCGAAGATGGCCTGATAGACCGGCCGCCCCGGAGCATCGGGATCAACCATTCGGTCGTCGTACATCGCGACCATCTCGTCTTTAGTGAGCTTTCCTGGACCAACGGTGGTCGGTGTCTTCACCAGTTGCGCTTGGCCGGCCTGGACGCGGGCACGGAAGGCAGAATCGGCCGCAACTATGTCCGCGACCGCTTTGCCTGCGCGCTCAGCAAGATCGGCGTTCCTTATTCGAGAGATGCAGAGTTCGAAGGCATCCTTCGCCGACACGGTTGGGGGCGGCAAAAAGATCATCATTCGGCGTCTCCCGCCTCCGTGCGCATCAATTCTGCGTCTCGTGTATCGACGAGCGCATCTATCAGCGCGGACGCTTCGCGTCCGATCTCGCCTTTAAATCGCGCGATGATGTCATCCGCAGATCGGCCGTCTGCGACTTCTTCACGAATCATGGCGTGAAATCCAGATGCGGTGACTTCAAGGCCGAAGACATCCCGCGTCAGCTTGCCGACGTTTTCGCCAAAGGTTTCCTCGCGAGGAGGTCTTGCCCGAACGACGGTGCCTTTCCGCCGAATCACGTAGACACACTTTCGGGGAACCTCTTGCAGGATCACAGGCGAGTGTGTCGCGACGATTCCGACGCCATTTCGGTCCACTAGCAAGTCAGTCAGAGCACGAGTAAACGCTGAGAGCAGCGGTGGGTGCAAGTGGGCTTCGGGTTCGTCGAGGAGGACGAGTGTCTTCTCCTCTACCGTTTCGACCAGTCGCGTAATCGTCAGAAGTACGATCTTGTGGCCCGAACTTAGCCTGCCAAACAGACGCCGAGCGGCCGCTCGAAGTTCCTCGGGGTCGTTCGCGAGGTCAGTTAGTGCGCTGACGTTCGCCTCAGCGAATAGTGGGTCCGCCTCAAGGGTGTCTAGGGCCTTAAACCAGCGATCCAGCTTCGGACCGCTAGAACAATTCAGGGCACTCTGCGCGAAGTCAAACGAGAGTTGCTGGGGAGTTTTCGGGATCTGCTTCTCTTCGGCGGTGCCCGATCGCCTCTTCAGGCCGATGTAGGAGTAATGCATGCCTTCTGACCTGTCTCGGCGGTCTTGTAGGGGCGTGAAAGGATCGAAGGCGCTGAAAGTGACGGAGACTAGGTTTGCGAATAGGCCCTCGCCGTCAGTTGCTCCCTCGAACCGGCCGTGAGCCTCTGCGTCGTCAAGAATGAGGGAGCGGCACATCGCATTCAGCAACGTCGTTTTGCCCGCCCCGTTCCTTCCGATCAGGACGTGCAAGTTTGTCGGCGGAAGAGATTCTGGCTTCACTTCAAATGCAAGCTCGAGAGCACTGCCAGGTGTGGCCTTTGGATGACGTCCCGCTCCCTGAAGACGGCTTGAGTCGGGCGCCTTGTATACGAACGAATACTCAGTGAGCGGTGTGCCACCGTGGCTCAGCCTGTTTAGCTGACCCACCACGACTGACGGTGGCACGTTGCGCAGCAACGAATTTCCCATGACAGGTTCGGCACGATGTTCCTCAAAAATGGATGTGTTGAAGGCGACATCTCTGGTCGCCCGCAAAATGTTCTCCCGCGTTGTGCCGCCAAGGAGGCTGAGGTTTTCGTAGTAGTCCCGATCTTGACCCAGGCTGAAGAAGCGATTGTCAAGCTCCTCGAAGGTGTCAGGGAGCGGGGGCGTACCCGAAACCAGGCCGGCAGATCCGAACTTGACGAATCCGACGCTGGTCGTTTCTCCAGTTTCCGAGACATAGGAGAGAAAGAAGAGCGTTTCCCACTTCCACCAGTCGTTCCACCCGTCAAGAGATAGGTAGACGCCTGGCTTGGGCTCATCGGTTTTAGGCGACCCCAGGTAAAATTGCAACTTTCCCCCACTTCGGCATGTCAAACACTCTGCTGGACAGCAGGAGCTATCTCGTCAAAACAGGGTCTCCGCGGAACCCTGCCTTCTGAAACCCCCATTGGTCCGTCATGGCCCACAAGTGAAGGTGCGCCGGATCTAGCCCAGGCTAGTGGTGCACTGGAACTCGTCCATGGGTGAGAGGTGTCTACACCGACTGGAGTCGCTCTTCCCAGCGCGCCTTCCGATCACCACGGCCGAGTGAATCCGCTATTTCCACGGCCAAGCCAGCCAAAGCGCCCGTGACGTTGTCTTCGTTGTACAGCTCAAGAGTGTCTCCCTTGCGGCGCCAGAGGAACGCACCACCGGGGGAGTGCTCTCTTTCTCGCTGCCAGAAATGCTCCGCTCGAGTTAGCGCTTCATCTGCGCGGCCGAGGACGAGCATCGCGAGGCACTGGTTGTAAGCCAGCATCGTTCGGGGGAGGAAACCCGAGGACCGCCCCAGGGCGTCAAGGTGAAAAAGCGCGGACTCAGGGTCAAGAGGCAAGAGGCAGAAGGCGAGGTTGTTCTTGGCTTCCAGATTTGCCGGATTGCGGCGGGAATAGAACTCGAAGAGCGCCGCGGCCTCTAGATAGCGACTTTCGTCCAAGAAGCCGATGGCTTGCCGCTTCAGCTCTGTCATCAAGTTCACGTCGTGCGAGTTGTCTGCCTCGGCGTCGACACTCGCAGCTCGCCTAGCTAGTTCGGCATTGAGTTGGTCGTCTCGTAGGGAAAGGGCTGCCACGACGTCAGGACCGAAGGAAGGGACCCATTCCGTGTGTCGATGGCGATATTCTAGTTGCAGCGACGTCATATTCCAGTCGGCAAGGTCTGGCTCCGCGTACCTCTGCACAAGCCACAGGTACGGGCTCTTGACCTCCGGCTCGGGGTCGCCGACAGGGACTCTCTCAAAGAAGTCCGCATCGGGTGCGGCCATAGCTAGCACTTCGTTGAGTGGTGCTGTGTGGGCCCATCTGCGCAGGAGAAGGAATGGCCGGGAGAAATCAGAGTCGATCGTGATCGTTAACTCGATCGAACTCTCCTCCGTCGATTCGACTTGCATAAAGTCTTCCGGTGCCAAGGGTTCGATCGAGAGGGCTGCATACCAAGCCTCGAAATCGATAACGGCAGCTTGGCCGGCACGGTCTTCTTTCGGGGTTGCAATCAGCAGAATGAAGAGAGGCTGCCATAGGTGGTCTGCGAGGCCAAACCTAAGGAGAGCCGGCGCGTCAATGCCCTTGGCGGAGATGCCCTCGAGGAGCAAGTTGATGTTCAGGGCGCGTTTTTGTTGTTGCGTCCTAGACAGGGGCGGGGTTGAGACCAACTGTCGGAGCGATGAGACGAGACGCTCAACTGACTCATCGCCCGCAATGGTCGACTCGTCCTCTTGCTGTGTGTTCATTCCTAGCCTCTCTTTGTGGGCAACATCCTACCCAAGATCCTGCTAATCTCGAGCCATGCCCCATGAGACCTACCTTCCGAGCGATTTGTCCTCGGCGAAAAGGACGCAATTTCTTCAGGAGGCCCGAGAGGGCCGTGCACGTTTGCGGGACAAAGACGGAACGACATTCGTCATGCTCCCGGAGCATGAGCTTGACGTCTTGGATGCATACGCTCGTTGGTCCGTTGTCCAGCAGAGACTCACCGCTTACGCGGCGAGACCATCTCTTCCGTCGGTTGATGAGTTAGGGGAGTTGGCCTGGATCCGGGTCTTCAGCGCAGACGATCTGGCGGAATTTGCGGATGACCTGCACGGTGCTCTCATCACCGGATTGGCTGATCAGGAGACCGCGTACGTCGATGGCGTAGTTCAGGCCTGGCGGGTCACTGCCAGGCAGCTGGAGGACCCGCTTAGACGTTCCGTTCTAACCTCAACCTTCCGGGCCGTCGACTTCGAGGAAGCCTCGCGGCCAGAATGAGCCAAGACCCAGCTGTAGGGGCCTACCGACCTTTCGTGAGTGCGCGGCGCCCCGGAACGTCGCCGGACGAAGAGCCCAAATACAGGGTGCTGATTCATCGGCAGTACTTGGATCATTGGGGCCAACTCATCAACCGAGTGGGCGTTCAGCAGGCAGTCCAGTTTTGGGATCACGTTGCTTCCAATCCTGGGGGTCCCGACCCGATCGCCCAGACAACGGTCCTCAAGGGCAAGATCGGTCAACCAATGGGGCCCGGATGGTCGAAAACTATCCACTACGAAATTTCTGGAGCAGGTCGAATCAACTACCAGTTTCATAACGCCTTTAAGGGTGGAGCG
>Ga0265780_10009044_pt1 | contig 12012 bp, 8 predicted proteins | sample P1T30metagenome_FD_192432 | JGI IMG/M metagenome (GOLD analysis project Ga0265780, IMG submission 192432) | Plant litter microbial communities from East Loma Ridge, Irvine, California - P1 T30 | ecosystem: Environmental > Terrestrial > Plant litter > Unclassified | place: USA: California... | reverse complement strand
TAAATATATATGGAGAGAGAAAGAGAGAGAGAAACACCTATATAAACAAGTGTAATCTCAAAGCACACAGTCACAAAACTTGACTTTGGTGAAACTACTATTCATCTATGACATCTTATCCTCTCTTTTGATTCTCTGGATCTAATATACAGTTTACCACACATGTCTTTCCCTTGTCCATATGGCATTCAAATCCATTGAGGGCCATAGTATTCAGGTATAATCAAGCCGCCAAACGTGGGTTGAAGAATACGTCACGCGCGGGCATGTTTCAAACGCCAAAAACGCCTCAACTCAATCTGCTCCGCTGCCTCAGACAAGGTAGACAGCTAATCCCGTGCTTTCTCCAGTACATGCAAGATCCGTCTCACAGTCTAAAACCTGCTCTTCGCCGTGCCGCTAGCCGCAGCAGGCTGTGGCGTAGGACTCCTAGACATGCTCCTAGCATCCCTGCCTCTCTCCTTGAGCCACTTGCGAGTGCACATGTCGAGTTCGCGATCGAGTTCAGCAGAGGGCTCCTTGCGATGAATAAAGTTGCAGAAGCCGCCACGGACACAGCCCTCGCCGCTGTTGAGCCGACAGCAAGCTTCGCGGAAGTCGGTGACGGGCGAGAGTTCGCAGTAGATGGGGCGACCAGCGTACCAACGCGAGTTGAGCGCATCGCAAGCTTTTTGCGCATCTTCTTCGTACTTGAACCGGACGTAGACGTTACCGATGAGATCTGTTAGGTAGCTTATATTAGCACACATGTACAAACAAAAGCATAGTCAATAGCAATTGCGACAGAATAGCCAAGAGTAAATAAAAGAAAAGACAACACATACGGTCATTGTTATTATCGCACACAACCAACTCCTCAACCAACCCATACTGACACAGCTCGCACCAAATGTCCTCGTAAAAGGCATCAAAGTGCATCTGCATCTGCTGCGCATTCATCTTGTTCTTGGGGTCGTACGCCGGGTTTTGGTACAAGTTCGGCAGCAGGATCGTCTGCGAGTACGACGGCTTGACGTGTTTTCGCGAGCAGCGGTCGCCATGACGGCACGCGCCAATCTTGTAGTAGAAAGAACAGTTTACTTTGTCTTGTTCGGTGCCGAAGATGGAGGCGAGGTAGTTGGCCATGGCTGTCGGGTTTCACGGGTGACCGGTGATTTGCGCAAGGCGATGGGGGAGGGTGAAACGGACGAGGTGGGACGGCAATGGGGGTAGGGCGCGATGAGGATGGTGAGGTTGGCGGAAACGCTGTTCTGGTTGCTGGTCCGGCGCGCGATGTGGGAAAATGTCGCGATGCGCGAAGCTCTGTTTCCCAAGGGCGCCGCCGACGCTAGCGGCTGACAAAGCGGGCGAGAGTGCCAAGGAATGGGCGAGAAGCGTCCATGTTTGCGAACGCTTTCTCCTCAACACACATTTACTCGTATGATTAATCAAGTTAGTTGATAGAACATACAACACGTACGTCCTGCAAACTTGGCTGTCTTGTGTCCGAGTTGGTATGCAAAAGAACGCTTTCGAGACGGTCACCACCATGACCATGCCATATCTCCAGCTACTTGCCCATTCCAAATTCAATCGTTATATTCATATGTACATTAGTATACACTCCTAGACATCCTAGTTCGCACTGACCGCTTTCGACTCTTCAACTACCATCCCGTTTTCAAACGTATTCCCCGTGTCACTTGCCCTCCACCTCGTCTCTTTTCTTCGTAACCAAATCAAATTACACTCCGCGGACGAGGCCACCAAGCACAAAGCCATAGCTCCTTGATTTCAATATAATGCCTACATCTATTGACTCGATAGCTGTTGGCGACCGTGTTTGGCGAGTTCACCAGTACGTGCACACGGCTGGAGCAGGCAACCATTCTGGAACTAGTCCCAAAGGGGACAGTTGCCTGACGAACTGACACCAGAGGCGCATCCTGGTCGAGACATCGCATTGTATATAAGATGAACAAGGTCATTCTCAATGCCAGTATAGCAGAATCTACCTCACACCATTCAAGTTGACAATTCGATCGAAATTTTATTTGAATTTTTGTTTCTGGCACAATACACCAATCTCATAAATACTATTCAAACATCTACAGTCAATATGGCGCCAGTCACGAGTCCCCTTCGCATCACCAATGTTGAGGATGGAGAGACGATTCATCAGGTATGATCTTTGATTTCTTGCCCTCGACCCTTGCTAACAATTTTCAAGCGTTGCCTCCTAGTTACAGGAACGTACTCTCTTACTGCTATCGAGGGAAGCTACATACATGTAGCAACCAAAGGAGCGAACAAGGCCGAAACATTTCCAGAGCAGACATGGCCTCTAGCCGGGGGCAACTTCAAAGCCCTAGTCATGCTTTCGCCAGGACTGAACATCCTCGAGTTTGCATACGTCTGCAATGACTGTCTTGAACACACCATCGAGATCAGCGTCAATCACTGGCCACTCTTGCAGTACCCACCTCTTCATCTCGCCATCATGGTCGCTTCCGACTCGCCCTGTGTCATCGACTGTCCGCCTAACAAGGCCGCTGGGGTTTCATCGGCACATTCAGACTTGGATGCCGCTATCGCTAAGCTCCGCATGACGGCTTACATGTGGCAAGCCATGACTGCCGAAGATCTCAGGCTACGTGGTGTCGGACGACGCTCATTCAGATTGGATGAAGAGTGGGTGGCTGATACAACCAGTCGGGATTTTCTCAATGCGCGATTGGATCAGTGTCTGGAGCGCGAGGGCGCAATGCGGTCAACTGCAAAGGTCAATGTCATCCGCTCTTCAAAGACCGTCAGGGAGATCCGTGACGCGAACATTGCGCAGCAGAATCCTAGAGCGTACCGTAAGAACGTTCTCTTCGACTTCTTCCAAGAGGCTCTCAAAGAGACTGGAGGACCCTTCGCTTCCGACGCTCGGCCCATTGTTGCTGGTCTAATTCTTGATTCTCACTATAGCATCTCAGAAAAGCTCATTCTAGGGCATGCTGCTCTTGGTTGCCACAATCCCAAGGGCATATCGCTAGGCATGTTTGGTAGCCATCTGACTTACTCCTGGCCGCGCTTCATGGAGGAAGTCACGAGCTGCTTGACAGATACACGGGCTCCAGGCGACAAAGTCGGCAACGACAATGGTGAATGCACCACTATGTGGGAAGCTTGCGCGATTGGACAAGGCGCTCACATCCACGAAGTAGGCCATGCATTTGGCTCGCCGCATCGCAGCGGTATCATGGAACGTGGTTACGCCCAAGACTGGCCCAAGAATTTTATATCCAAGACCGCGTACTCCGCCCATTTGAAGGAGGAAGGAGTTCTTGTAGATCCGTCAAGCACACCAAACAATGCTCGCTGGAACCTCGCAGACGCACTCGCATTTCGCATGCTCCCTCACTTCCGTCTACCCACTGATCCCGTCTTGACTGAAGAAGAGAGGAACGAGAAGCCCAAAGCCTACGCCTCGAATGAGGATGAAGCAGGCCCCGTGACTCTGAAAATCAGCTCAGCCAGCGGCATTGTCCGCATCACATTCAACCGCACCGAGGACAACCAGCCTCTGGGTTGGCTCACCAACGCACCGAAGATTATGGAATACACAGAAGCCGATCTAGAGCAACGATTCGAGCGTACAGCGCCCCTCCATCTCCAAATCCTCGCCCTCAACGGCAAAGAAACGAGCGTCCGAGACGCCTGGAAACTCCTCTCCAGCCGATCCTTCATTCGCATCCCCGGCTCCAACATACGCCTCACGAAGCGCCTAGCAGCCCCTTACTCTGGAACCAACGACGAAGGAGAAGACAAAGTCTACGAATGGGCGCAGCTCCTCCGTGAAAAAGGCGCAGACGGCTCCCTCCACCGTGCCGTATCCATCGACCTCCGCGTAGGCTGTCTCTGGGACGGCGGCATAGTAAAGTACGCAGACGGTCACGTCTCGCACTGGGGCCCCATGCGACGGCACGGCCGCAAACACAGCTTTGGCGGCCACGCATCTGAGAAGATTCGTCTGCCAGCAGGCGTCGAGATATCGTCTATACAGGTTCACTCGCAATACGGTGTACGTATGCATCTTGCTAACGGTACATCGGCTGGCGAACTCAACCTGCACGGTTATGATGGTGATGATGTTGATGTTACTACGCTAGCGCCTGCGCCCGATGAGGTCATCGTAGGCTTCTTTGGCAAGTCCTCGAGAAGTGGGTTCTGCGGTGTATTGGAGTTTGGTATTATTACTGCGCCAAAGGAAGTGGGCTTGGAGGGCTTGCCGGAGAAGGTGTGGGAGTTGAGTGAGGTGAAGAATACGGCGGGGTTGGATGACGACGACCATGGCGATGACGATGATGAAGATGACTATGAGATGGAGGAAAGTGACCAGCAGAGCGATGAGGAGGAGGAGGAGGAGGAGGACGGGAAGATGGTGCCTTGACTACGGTTCTTGGATTTTGTGCAGTTCAACACCGTGGACTTGATGCTGTGTAGCTTTTGGGTAGGTTGGCTTACGAGATATTTCTGCGAAATGGTGATTTAATTGATGTTGTGTTTGACACCTCTTTTATTCGATCTTTGTCTTCATCTTCTTCCCCTCATAAATCCAAAGATCCTACTTCACTCACTCTCATATTACTCGGACAAACTCTTAGTCTCTCCACCTCACTAGCATTCTGCAAAAAATTCTACTGTTTTTTTTTGCCCAATATAATGTATTACCACTGATACATGGAGAGTCGTGGTATCTTGGTCTTAGACATGTCATCATGTGTGTGTAATTATGATATCTACAGCCCTAGGTATATCTCCTGGCGACACATGCACAGTCCATCGGATTCGGTGTTGGGCACAGCATTTTAGTTGCTGTGGTGGAGGGTAGGTTGAGAACTAGTAAAAGGATTTTGTATTCGGGAAATTGTAAGATGATGTTGTAGATGGGTTGCCCAAAACAGGGATAATACAAGGATGATCCGTAGCTGTCGTATTTGCCTTTGTGTCTGTTTCATGTCTTATCATTTCTTCACAAACCTAGCCTCCCACCTACTTACCCCTCACCCCTCTTCTTCCTCTCATCTCCCCCAAAGCAAACGCTCATCATACACCCCCTCCCAAAACGTAAATTGTGGAAGAGAGAGGGGAGATTGCAACTTCCATGCAAACGAAGTAAAAAAGACATCAGCGTTAGAGAAGTGCGGTGGGAAAAGCCTAAGAGAGGGGTCAGTTCATCTAATATTGGCGCTCACTGGGGCCTGCCGTTGATCATCTTATAGCACCACCCTTCGGAATATGTGACGGCCTGGAAGCGTGCCGATCGAGAAGAGAAGAACGGTCCAAGGTTTGGCAATTCAGGATGATGCCCAATCTTGTACTCCTAGCCTTGGAACACCAGGCAGTTCATGTTTGAATGGCCACCTCGGGAGATCACCCAGCAGAGTAGTCCGACATAGTTAGCTTCGGATGAGGTACCTGTAATCTGCGCACTCGTTTTGACAGGTGGGGTTGCCGAGTGAGACTCCCGTTGTACCGTTGTACTCCCCGCCCCGCCGCTTGGCCGGGTGAAACGAGACATATCGATAAGAAGTCACGACGTGTGGACGAGCTTGCTCGACACTGTTAGCCTTCTCATCTCACCAGCGACCGTTAGTTTTTCTTTTCCACGCCATGGAACCGCCCGATGCCGTGGCCAGGCGTCTGGAATCTCGCTTGTCCAAAATAGAGATTGGATGGGCGGCAATCTTGGTCGCAGAGAAAATACCGTTGTGCTAGCTGGGGGGAGCATCGTGAATAGAGCAATGCGCTCCAATCATGTCGTTGTGGTTGGATTTTACCTTGAAGCGTAGCGTGGGCCATTGTGGCCAATCAAAGCCGGTCTCGGCACTCACCTGAAACAGAGCGGATCGTTGTCACCAAACATCTTTCGCCCACCACCCGTCGCTTACGGCTCAACCTTCCCAGTCGACGCGCTGCACCGGCATGCAATGGCCTGTCCTCGCGTGGTGCAGGCCTGGGCCCGGGACACGTCCGTTGCTTTTCGTGGTTATGCTCGACCACCTCAGAAGGTGTCCTGCGCGTCGTGGTCTTTCTGTGGACCATGGCCGCGAAATGGCCTCGAACGTGCCAGCCGACAGGCCACCGTTGTTCGTCTGGACCCGTCCACCACACGACAAAGCAATCGCATCGGGATCCAGATGATGCCTAGCTGCCGTGTTTGTGTCGTAGATCAACGGCACACGGTCCTCTGATACTCCACGCCCCACAGCAACGTCTGAGGCAGGGCTAGCGTGGCCCTCTGAGGCTACAATCTGCCGAGCCTCAGAGGTCGATCTTTGCTCCGAAGAGTAACGGAAGGCTTAAAGTACTGGGCGCTACGCCGCGAGGCCTACTGCGGGATCGGGAACGCCACGGCCGGCGCCTACGGGGGGGAGGTACACACCGTTGAAACGCAGATTCAAAGGCCACACAATGCAGGCATGAGGGCGTTAATCGTGGGTCACTTGGACTGACGCTGCGTTTCGACGCCTTACCCATCTTCGTCTCTATTGGCTCTTGTCGCTTCCTTTTGTGTAGGACGGAGATTTTTCCAATGTTTTACAGCGTCTGTCTCATGGCTTGGGCTCGTCTCGATGAAAGAGGCGGGGCCGTATGAATGCAGTATTTGGGCATAATATCCGGCTCGTATCGTGTCTTCACCTTCTTTGCATCATTCCGTTCAGTCACATTCTCTTTTCTCTTCTTTGCGGGTCTGGAACGCGCTGTGCCGACTTCACAAGCGAGCACTTCTATTGTTATTGAACAATAGCACTGTTGCCTTCCAGGTGAAGACGTTGTCAGTCACACCGTTGACGCTGTACAAGTCACTCACAGTGTACCTGCCAACCTACGCTTCACCTTCTTTAACGCTCTATGATTCTTCCCACACGCAATTCTTATTCAACAGCTTCCTTTCATTGCAACCAACCTTCACAAGTCGAGTCAGCGATCACATACGTTGCACAAACATAAAAACCACGACCCATTCTTGCAGGACAAGATTACACTCATTTCAGCAATACCACGATACGAACGAGCACATACCATCAAGATGCCTAGCATACGAGCAGTACTTCTTGCAGCACTTGCTGCCTCGCCCGTGGTCGTAGGTCACAGCTGGGGCGAGCAGCTCCGAAATATTGACGACAATGGAAAATACGTTGGTGCTTACGGGTACCCGCGGGGCATGATAGATAGAGGCACCGTGTTAGGGGATGCCATGTCTTGGCGGATGCCTGACGACGGCGAGGTTTTCATCAGTGACCAACAGTTGCTCTGCGCTGAAGCACAACGGGAACAAAAGCAGATTTCAGACCAGTTCCCTCGCCTCAAGTCCCCGCCTGGTGGCTATATCGCGATACGGTACCAAGAGAACGGACACGTCACCTTACCCGACGTCAACCCCGAGAAGCCGGAGAAGGGTGGCACTGTTTACGTCTACGGAACCAAGGACCCGAAGAACGACGAGAAGCTCCTCGATGTACTCCAGTGGACCCAGGATGGTAAAGGTGGCGACAAGCGAGGCGTTTTACTAGCGATGAACGACTACGACGATGGACGTTGTTATCTCAACAACCAAACACCTATCGCTATGGAACGCAAAGCAGCCGATCCCGCCTACATGATGAATACCCCTCAGAGCGGACCGGCAAATTCAGTCATGTACTGCGAAACTGATGTCAAGCTCCCAAACACTATGGCACTCAACCAGACATACACATTGTACTGGGTGTGGCAATGGACCTCGCTTCCTCAGGGCAACGACAAGGGCAAGGACGAATACTACAGCACCTGCATGGATATTGACGTCGCATCTCCCAAAATAGCAATGGCTGCTGAGGCGCCGTCTGCGCTGGCCAAGTTTGCCATGGCACAACAGGATGCTGTGGCTACTGCTCATCCGGACTTCAAGTCGCGGACCGCCCTCTACAGCGACTTGCCATTGAAGCGAGAGATGGGTCCAGTCACGTCGGTACTTTCAGGCGGCGGTTTTGGTGGAGATCTTCCTGCTCCTACCGGTGTTCCCTCTAAGCCGACCCATGGTAACAGTCCTCCAGCCTCCTTCAGCACCCGTCCTTCCTCCAGTCGAGTGCCGTCTGGCAAGCCAACCCTCTCAAGCTCGACTGGACTTGCTATTCCGACCCTCACTCGACGTCCTGGTGCTGCGCCCACGCACTCGTCATCGGGCAACGACAACGTCGTTACCGTCATAGACACTGTCATGGTCACTGTTACTGCGCCTGCTGTCACTGTCACTGCTCCGGCTGTCACCCCCCTTGCAGCGCGTAGCATTCACTACCGCAACGGTGCCAAGTTCCGCAGCCTGTCCGCAGCCTGAGCTTCACATACGCTATGAGCTTGTTTCTTTTTGTTTTGTCCTCAATTTCCTTGTTATCTTGATACCCTTCCGGTGGCAGGCCATTGGCATAGATGAAGTCTCACGAGAGAATGATGATGATCATGCAAGCAATGATCAATGCTTTGAAGTTTTTTTTCTTTGTATATTCTACCGCATAGCGTGGCGGCTTTTTTTTCGCGGGTTTCCAGAACATGGACATGGGTGATACCCTTTGCATACACACATGGGCGTTTTTGTTATGAGCTTTTTTTTCTCCACTCGAATTCAAATATCTAGCTTGTCATGGGTACATTACCTGCGACTCGTCCACAAACAAATTATCAATTTATCTATCATGAATGTTATGCACTTCGCACTGGCAAAACATCCCTCGTGAATTCACACACTGTTCCAAGGTTTTCCTTTCATCACCTTGTCGTTGTTTGCTTACCTTTGTCTGTCGAAAATGAAAGGCCTGAATGCCTGAAACGCGCTTTCCTCGTCATCTTCGGCACTAAGCTAAAAGAGTACTAGCAGTGGCAACACAAATGCTGCTTACGAGTGTTGAATGTTCTACATGACTTGACCTTAGCATCTTTTCTTAAGAGACTGGTCTTCCTTTTCCTTGCGTCGAACAGATGGCTTATCTGTCACGTTGTGAGCAGTGGGTAGGCAATTACAAAACTAAATGAGGAGCAACTATAGAACATAATCACCTAATGTTCCGCTCAGAAGAAGTACAACTGTTACTCTTTACTGTGCCATGTTCTCCGAGGCATATGCACGCCTCACAGAAAGGAGACTTTTAACTTTTCTCTCACATACCCTAGAGTAAAGGCCTCCGCTACGAGGTTTACAGATGAGTGCAAGCGCAGCTATAGCAACGGGAAGACTTTGGTATAATGTGAGCATTTTTTTACTAGCCCATACAACCTAACATCTATACGTATGGACAATCTCTCAGCATCCCTTCTTCTGAATCACGTATCGAGTGCATTTGACCGGCGCCGCACCGTCATTGCTCGATGCTCCACATGTTCCGACAACCTCCTCTCAAAATGTTTCCCCTAATTTCCAGCTCTTTAGCAACGTCCACAAAACACATCATCAGACCCAACCCCCTCTATTTCACCTTCTTGACCGCCTCCTCAACCTCCAAATCCCCTTTGCCAGTCTGCAACAAAGCCAAGGTAAACAGCCCTGTCAAAGTCAACCACACATTCCCCCACACCCCAATCCCCATACTGGTATTGTAATGACTCGGCAACTTGTAATGCTGATACGCCCCAATCCCCGTCGTGATGTGATGAAACAGCGTCGCAGCCACCACAGCCTTTGCGTACGGGATCGAGCTTCGCTTCGCAGCCGGCGCAAATGGCACAGCGTTTGTAAAGGAGACGAGGATGAGGGCGAGGGTAACGAGACACCAGCCGTCGTTGCGAACGTTGTAGGTCTCAAGGTCGTTGGGGGTGAGGTTCAATTGCGAAGGGGGGCGGAACCCTGAGCATTATTAGGTTCTAAAGGGGGCCTGAAGGGGGGGGAGTTTGGGTAACGTACAGCCAATGACCATAATGGGGTCGTACACGCGGCATAGGCCCCGCAAGCCGTACCAGAACGCGGTACCGTATGCATAGGCGTGGAAGACCTGTTTGTCGCATAGTTAGACCGATGTACTTTTTTTTCTCTCCTCCTCTCCCCATCATATCACACAAGGAAGTCTTGGAAATGGGGGATTTCGTACAGTAGAATTGACGGAAGGCATAGCTCTTTTCTTCTTTTTACAAGCAGAGTTTGATCAAAGCAAACAACGTCAGATTGGGGTAGTTGATTCAAAACTAAAATTCAACAAAACCCATTCAGCAAAGAAGAGAAAGAAATAAAAAAAATGAACGACCTACCAGTACCCAAAGCTCATCTTAAACAAAGTTTTTTTTTTCCAAGGTTGACGACTGGGTATACGGCTTGTGGCTGCTGGGCGACGTCATCATGAGAGCTCCAACAGCTCTGTTTGGTGTTGCGGGCCGCAAGCTACACACCCGGCTGACCCAGCACCCCCTCCACGGCAATCGGATCCCCGTGTAGCGTTCCCGCGCATCGAGATTAGATGGCGTGCGATCTGGAGGTGAGCGATGACGCTAGATGGATTGGGGAGGAGGAGGGGGGGATGGCGTAGATTAGCCGGGTTTGTAGTTGGAGATTTTGGGGATGCCCAAGGATCGCGATTACATTGCTGAGGGGCAGTAGTGCAGACGTTTATGGCGAGACGCTGCGCAGAAAGTACTATGCAATGAAACAGCAACTCAACAGTTTAATTTTGAGGGCTGTAGTTGGATGGTGCCATGTCTACAAATTGGTGTTCAATTCGGTAAAAAAAAGGCCAAGCTAAACAGTCTAGAGCTCAATGTGCATGACCAAATCAACTCCTTCTCTTCCTTTGTTTCCCCCTCCTCCCTACTCCAATCACTCCATCACTCCCACTCAACCCCTGCATCCTCAGACTAGCACCCGCCACTTCCAGTTTGTTGAACGTATCAATGACCGTCGTTGGCGTGCTCGTTTTCTGGGTACCAGCAATCTGAACCGCATTCGCAGCTCGGTTCATAATCTCCTCGACATCCTCCTGCACCTCTGGCAATATCTTGGCCGTCGCACCGAGATATCGTGCTAGAATGCCCTTGAAGGAAACCTGGTCGCTGTTACACGCGTTGGCGGGGTCCGTCTGGCCTTCGCACTTCGATTCGAACAAAGCGCCCGTCTTGGGGTCTGTAAACGTCCGGTTGGCCGAGGCGATGAAGCCGCGTGTGCGGTCGAGCCAGACGCTATCCTTGGTATGCGACGCCATGACGGCGCTGCCGTAGAGGAAAACACCGACGTTGTAACTCCATTGGTTGTGGTTGAGATCCGCGCATCCGTTCTTTTCGTCGGTGCCGTCGTAGACGTTGAAGTCCTTGTCCACGAGTCCAACGCTGGCGCTCCAGTTGTACGACTTCTCGGCCCAGTCCAGGCTATCGGTGTCGTTGTTGAAGCTGCCGAGACGAGCCGCGAGCTGGAAGAATAGGCCGTTTGTTATGGCGCTTTTGTACTTGTAACCGACTTCATCGTCGGCCTCGACAATCTTCCACCGCATGCCGCCTTTGCACCTTCCCGGGCTGTCGGTCCATCTCTTCTTTTGGTCCTCGAATACGTTCTGGGACAGGTTTTGCCACGGCATCGGTCCAGATTGAGGTATGGAGTTCTCGGCTGCTGTTAGGGCGGCGAGTGCCCACCAGGACTGATCGTCGTTTCCAGTCGCGTCGACGGTCATAAAGTTGCTGGTTGGGGTGGCTTGGCTCAGAATGGTGTCTTTGATCATGTTTTCATATTGGCGGTCCCCGGTTGTGTCGCCATAAACCAAGAAGGCATCGACGGCAGTACCTGACTGCCACCACCAGTACGGTTGTGGAAGAAGCGCTAGACCCGGGTTTGGGAAGGACGCTTTTAATGAGGCTGCGAATGTTGAAACAGAAGACAGGAGTTTGGCTGGCGGGGGCGGAGGAGGAGGTGGTGGTTGCGACCCTATCGCGGCAGTGTTGAGTACTAATGTGATGGCGTTGGCGAGGTTTGCGGGTATCATCTTGGGAAAGCGAAGCAAAAAAAAGAATATCTAAAAGTTCCGGTATATCGAA
>Ga0265780_10009043_pt1 | contig 12012 bp, 7 predicted proteins | sample P1T30metagenome_FD_192432 | JGI IMG/M metagenome (GOLD analysis project Ga0265780, IMG submission 192432) | Plant litter microbial communities from East Loma Ridge, Irvine, California - P1 T30 | ecosystem: Environmental > Terrestrial > Plant litter > Unclassified | place: USA: California... | reverse complement strand
CCTGGCCGTCGAGGATGGCGGTCCAGTCGTCGCCGGTGAGGGCGATGTTGTCCTGGTTGTGGGCGTAGATCATCGACGCGAAGTTCAGGCAGTCGTTGCTCTGCCAGCGCGTTGCGACCAGTTTGCCATTGGCGCCGCAGTCGACGTCGCCGTATTTCGCATAGTCGCGCGGGTCGTTGCTGAAGTAGACGTGGGCGCCGGCCTGCAGGTGCACGTTCACGTTCGACAGCAGCACGATCGGGCCGGCCACGAACCAGTCGCCCTTGGGGATCAGCACGCGCCCGCCACCCTCGGCGTGGCAGCGCGCGATGGCGGCCTTGATGGCGGCGTAGCAGTCGGTCGCGCCGGGTGCCGGGGTCTCGATGGTTGCCTGTTCCTCGAAGGAGATCCAGGCCTTGACCGGCACCAGCTTGCAGGTGGCGGCGCCGAAGTCGGTGATCTTGTAGTCGACCTTGCGGAACTTGACCGGCATCTTGAGGCGGGCCGCGATGGCGCTGGCCTGCTGCCATGGGTCGCCGGCCTCGGTTGCTGCTGCTGCGGCTGCGGCGGCGCGCGCGGCGGCGAAGGGCAGGGTACTGCCGGCAAGTGCCAGGCCGGTGGCCGATGCACCACGGAGAAAGGTGCGGCGGTGGGTGAAGGAAGTGCTCATGCTGCGGTCTCCATTATTCGTAGCTGTTGTTGTATTCGCCGAGGTAGATGTCGGCCGGTGCCGGGCGCCTGGTTTCGCCGAGCTTGGCGGCGGGATCGAAGCCGGCCTGCTGCAGGTTGCGCCACCAGTCGTCGGAGGAGAACTGCGCCGGACGGTGCGCCAGCGTGCCGTTGCGGTTCCATTCGGACCACGGGTTGTCCTTGACGATGTGGGCGCCGATGCGCGAATTTAGGATCACGGCTTTGCCGACCGCTTCCAGCGTGCGCTTGCGGATGGTACCGTTCGGCGCCTTGTAGACGTCGACCTCGCCCATATTGCAGGTGTAGCCCTCGACCGGCACCCGGCCGTAGGGCGTGCAGCGCTCGTTGTGGAACCACTGGCGCGCGAAATAGAAGCTGGTGTCCTTGGCCTTGCTTGACGTGTCCGCGCTGAAGCGGCAGCCGTTGAACACCATGCCGTATTTCGCGCGGCGGCTGGTGTCCGGCGCCAGCGCGTAGGAAGCTGCGCGGCCGCCGATCTGCTTCACGTCGCAGTCCTGGAAGTAGGCGATGGTGTCGCCGAAGATGAAGTCGACGTCGCCTTCGATCCAGGTCTTGTGGAAGAAGCTGCGGGTGGTGTTCACGTAATCCTTCGAGCTGAGGAACAGCGTGTCCTGCAGGCCGAGCAGGCGGACTTGTTCGAACTGGACGCGGTCGGCGCCGTCCACGCGCAGCGCCACCGCCTGGTGGTGCACGCGGCTGCCGCCGGTGGTGTCGGGGCAGTTGTCGCCGTTGCACTCCTTGTGCTGGATGCCGCCATCGCGGTTGTACGCATTCTCGATGGTGAGATTGCGCGCCTGGAAACCGTCCGCCTGCACCCACACGGTGCTGGAGCCGTAGGTGCCCAGCGCCGGCAAGTCCTTCAGGCCGTCGTACAGGGCGCGCACGGCGGGGGCGGCGTTCTCGAACTGGGCGGCGTAGCGCTGGCGGTAGGCGGCGCCGGTGGTCGAGGCGTCCAGGCCGGCGCGGATGCGCGTGGCTTGCGGATCGGGGCCGTCGCCGATCAGCGTGATCGGTGGGCCGCCGGCCGGCACGTACACCAGTTCGTCGTAGGTGCCGGGGGCGAGTCGGATCGTGATGCGATGCTTGCGGCCGGTGTCAAGAAGCGCATTGCTGACGGCGGCCTGCACGGTCGTGAAACGGGTCGCGCCATCCGCCGGTGCACGCGGATCGACCACGTAGTCCGGCGTCAGGCGCGCCTGTGTCACCAGCGGATCGGCCAGCGGATCCCAGGGCTCGACGCGCTCGTTACCGACCGGTCCCACATACTTCAGCACTTCGCGGTAGTCGTAAGCCTTTGCCTGTTCGGCACTCAACTGGGGCCGCGCATTGCGGACCGCCTCGGCCGGGAAGGGCAGGAATTTGCCGCTGCACTCGATATTGGCCGTGCGCGGCGCGTTCAAAGGGGTGCCGGACAGGCGCGTGTGGCCCATCATGACCTGCGGCTCGCCTTCGATCGACACGTCGTTCAGCGCCAGGTTCAGCGGGTGATCGGCGTCGTAGCCCTGCAAACGCAGGCGCCCGGGCGTCACGCTGCGCACCCGCTCCATGCGGATGTCGCTGTAGGAAGGAATCAGCTTGCCAGGCTGCCCCGCGTCTTCGTAGTGGGTGCTGATGTCGATCGGCGTCTTCACGCCGCGCATGCAGACGTCATGATACAAAATACCGGCTACGGTGCCGCCACGCGTATCGTTACTCTTGATGCGCAGGCCGGCCGTGGTGCCGTCCAGCGTCAGATCGTCGACCAGGATCTTGCGCAGGCCGCCATTGGTCTCGCTGCCGATCGACATGCCGTGGCCGCTGTAGAAGTGGCTGTGCAGGATCGACACGTTCTCGGTCGGGCCGCCGTTGCCGGCCTTGATGGCGACGTTGTCGTCGCCGGTGCGGATCCAGCTGTGGGCGATGGTGACGTTGCGCGAGGAGATCGGATCGATGCCGTCGGTATTGCGGGCGTCGTGCGGCGTGTCGATTTTCACGCCCCAGGCGGTGAAGCCGTCGACGTTGTTCAGCGTGACATGGAAGTTCGGCGAATTCTTCAGCAGGATGTTGTACATCGTGAACTCCTGCGACTTGTCCACCTGGATCAGGCGCGGCACGTTCTGGCGCGTCTTTTCCTGTTGCGCGCGGCGGGCGATCTGCCACCAGCTTTCCTCCTTGCCGGTGATCTTCTGGCCACCCTGGCCGTCGATGGTGCCGCTGCCCATGATGCCGCTGCCGCGCGTGTCTTCGGCCGTGATCAGCGGGCGGCAGCCCTTGCCCGAGGCGTCGTTGCTGCCGCAGGTGCCCGCGCCCTTGTCGAACAGGCGAGAGTCGGTACTGGCAAACAGCGTGGCACCGCTGTTCACCACCAGCGTCACCCCGCTTCTCAAGCGCAGCGGCCCGGACACGAAGCTGCGCTTTTCATTGCTGGCCGAGAGCACCACCGCACGCCCGGGCGCGCATTTGTCGATCGCGGCCTGGATGCGGGTGGCGTCGTCGCGGCCGCTGTTGCCGGCTTCGCCGAACAGGACCGCGCAGGCGGCCGGCATCTTCGGTTCCTGGACGTCGCGGCTGTCCTGCGCATGGGCGCCGCTGGAGGTCAAGCCGGCCAGGCCGGCCAGCCCGGCCAGCGCCGCGGCGATGGGGACGCGCCGCATCAAGGCTTGCCTCCATCGGCGAACCAGGCCCGGGTGGCGGGAATCGCCCGCACCAGCTCGCGCTCGACCATGCGCGCAAAGAAATCGGCGCCCTTTTTGCCCACGTGGGTGCGGTCGAAGGCACTCTTGGGGGCGCCGGCCACTTCGACCTTGTTCGGGTCGGTGGGGGCGACGGCGGCGGGCGGCGGCGCCACCGCCAGCGTATCGGCTTCCTGCTGGCCCATCGCCTGCACCGCGGCGGCGCTGTCGGCATTCAGGTCGAGCAGCACGGCGCCTTCCTGCTGCGCCACCTTGCGCGTGGCGGCGGCCCATGGCGCCAGGTCGTCGCGCAGATAGTCGCCCTTGAAGCTGCGGCGCGTGAGCGGCGTCACCAGCACGGGTACGCCGCCGAGTGCCTTGACTTCCTGCGCGTAGCGCGCCATGTTGGCCGGGAATTCGGTCACCAGGTCGGTCGAGCGCGGCACCTTGCCCGGCTGGTCGTTGTGGCCGAACTGCACCAGTACATAAGTAGCGCTGAAGGAGCCGCCATCCTTCAGCAGGCGCTGCACCTCGTCCCAGCGGCCTTCGGCGCGGAAGCTCTTCGAACTGCGGCCGCCGCGCGCCAGGTTGACGCAGCTGACCTGCGCGGTGAAGCGGGCGCACAGGGCGTCGCCGTAGCCGCTGTTGCTGGCCATGGTTGAGTCGCCCACCAGGATGACGCGGACCGGCACGGAAGGGGAAGGGGATGCTGCGCCGGCAGGGCCGGCCAGCGTGAGCGCCGCCAGGATGGCAGCAGCGAAGGTAGGTCGGTACATTGTGCTCCTCGATGAAGGAAGACCAGGACGAAACCAGGACAAAGAGCGCGCAGAGCGACGCCGGCGGCATCGCTCTGCTTTGCTCAATTACGCATGCCGGAGCTTACTTGAACTCGTAGGTCACGCGCAGGTTATAGGCGCGTCCGGTCGGATTCGCCGCGCTGCTCAGGTAAGCGTAGCTGTACACCGTGTTGTTGGTGACCGGCGGCGCCTTGTCGAACAGGTTGGTGATGCCGGCGGTGACCGTGACCTGCTTCTGCGCGCGCCAGGTGCCGGTGAGGGCCCAGGCCGAGTACGAGGAGATGTCGCGGTAGTACTGCGGCTGCACCGCCACGTTCGCATCCTTGTACTTACTGTTGAAGTTGTTGGTCAGCTGGGCGCCGAAGTCGCCGTTTTCCCACGACAGGCGCAGGTTGTGCTTCCAGCGGTAGGTGATGATCGGGTAGCTGGAGGTGGTGCCGTTGCTGGCCCAGCCGAACTGGCCGACGTTCGACATCCAGGCGCCGTTCTCCACCAGCTGGTTATCGAAGCGGGTCAGCCAGGTGCCGTCGAGGCCCACGCTGAAGTTGCCGAAGCGGGTGCGCGGCAGGTTCCAGTTGCCCGAGACGTCGATGCCGCCGGCGATCTGCCCGCCCAGGTTCATCGTGGTGTTGTCGATGTAGGCCAGGCTGCCGTCGGCGTTACGCACGAACAGATTCTGGTACTGCGCGTAGTTGGTGAAGTACACCGACTCCGGCAGGTTGGCCAGCATCTTCTTCATGTTGACCTGCCAGTAGTCGAACGACAGCGTCGCATTCCGGCTCGGCTCGAACACCACGCCCAGCGTGCCGCCCTTCGATTTTTCCGGCTCCAGCTTGTTGTTGGAACCGGTCATCTTGTTCAGCTTGGCGTTGCAGACGTCGGCCGCGTTGGCGCCGGCGACGGCGGTACCGGTACCCGGGATGGTCGGGGTGGCGCTCGGGCACAGCACCGGGTCGTCCCAGCGCGCCGAGGTGGTGGTGTTGGCGACGGTGGTGCGGTAACCATTCAGATCGAACAGGGTCGGGGCGCGGAAGCCGGTGTTGGCCGAGCCGCGGAACATCACCCATTTGGCCGGCTGCCAGCGGAAGCTGACCTTGGGCGTGACCGTGCTGCCGACGTCGCTGTAGCGGTCGACGCGCACCGCGCCGTTCAGGGTCAGGGTCTTGGTGACCGGCGCGTCGACCTCGGCGAAGATGCCGGCGATGTTGCGCGCGCTCTCGCCATGGCCCGGCACGATCTTGGCATAGGTGATGTCGGCGGCCTGGGCCAGCTTGGTGTCTTCGTTGGTGTCGCGGTGCAGTTCGGCGCCCAGCGCGAGGGCCAGGTCGCCGCCGGCCAGCGGCAGCAGCGGTTTGCTGATGGTGGCGTCGACGCCGTAGTAGGCGGTCTTGGCGCTGCGGTTCTGCATGCCGTCGGCGGCGATCGAGTTCAGGTAATCCTGGCCGGCCTGGTTTTGCGTGCCGAAGGGGTTCAGCACGCCGCTCGACAGGCCGTTCAGCAGGCCGATGCCCGAGTAGTAGCCGGACGCGAAATACACCTTGCGCTGCGACAGGCCGTAACTCATGCCGGTGCGGTAATCCCAGCTGCCGACCATGCCTTCGGCCGACAGCAGCAGGCGCTGGTTGACCTGGTTGTCGCGCGTGACCGCGCCGCCGTCCGGCACCGCCCAGCTCACCGTCAGCGGCTGGCCGTTCAGGCCCGCCACCGCCGGCACGCCGCCGCTGCCGCCCGGGTACCACGGGCTGGTGGCCGGCAGCAGCGGCTGCACCGAACCGACCGCGGTGGCCTGGGTCGGGTTCTTGTAGCTGTAAAGCGATTCATCGCCGCGCGTGTATTCCAGGCTGACGGTGTGGTTCTCGCCGATCTTTTTGGTCGCCTTGGCGTACATCGACAGCTGCTTGTTCGGGTACAGCGCGGTGCCGTAGGTGTCGTTGTTCAGCACGCAGGTGTTCTTGGCGCCCTGGATCGAATACGGCGCCAGGCAGCCGGCCGAATAATACGGGTTGGTGACGGTCTTGTTGGCCGCGGTGGTGAAGTTGGCCGGGCTCGCGTAACCGCCGCTGGCGGCGCTCGGCGCCAGGCCGAGCGCGGTCAAGGCCGCCGCATCCGGGGTGAAGCCGGTGCGGTCCGCCTGCAGCAGGCGGCTGCGCTGGTGGAAGTCGACGGTGCCGTACACGTTCCAGCCATCGTTCTGCAGGCTGCCCTTGCCGAAGGTGAGGGTCACGCGCTGCTCGTCGGCGCCGCCATGGCGTTCCGGCTGCACCGCCTGCAGGGTCGCCGAGACGCCTTCGACTTCGCGCTTGGTAATGAAGTTGACCACGCCGCCGATCGCATCCGAACCGTACAGCGAAGACGCACCGTCGCGCAGCACCTCGACCCGCGCCAGGGCGCTGATCGGGATGGTGTCGAGATTGGCGTAGCCGTCGGCGATCGCCTCATTGGCCAGGCGGCGCCCGTTCAGCAGCACCAGCGTGCGGTTCACGCCCAGGCCGCGCAAATTGATGTTGGTGCCGGAACCGGCCTGCGACGGCGCCAGCGAGGCCGACTGCGGCAGCGCCATCATGACGTCGGCGAGGGTGGTCATGCCCTGCTTGGCCAGTTCTTCGGCCTTGATGGTGGTGACCGGCAGCGCTTCTTCGGCGGCCAGGCGCTTGATGCTGGAACCGGTGACTTCGACGCGCTGCATGGGCGCATCGGCTTGCGCCGCCTGCTGGGCGGCCGCTTGCTGGGTCAGGGTCAGTACGGCGAGGGAAATGGCGGAAAGGGCGATGGAACGCGTGCTGCGCTTGCTTGGGTAGTGCATGAAGCTGTCTCCTGGTGTTATGCGATGCATATCGATGACGTGGCGCCGTCGGTGTCCGCGGCGCCGTTGTGGTCTCTCCCGGCTTCTTGAAACGTGCAGCTGGCTGATGTGTTGTGGGTACTCCGTATGGCTAACTGGTCGGTTCAGTCTAGAGTGGTTTGGCCAATTTAACAACTGGCCAGACCACTATTTGTATCATTTGTGCAATTTCCCGAGCGATTCTGTCGGGATTGGCGGTCCGGCCGGATGGCCGGACGCGGAGGACGTCAGGGATGCTCGCGGTAGTTGGTCTGGCCGCCGTCCTTCGGGACGAAGTGGTAGGTGCGCAGTTTGTACTGGATGTCGAAGGCCGGGTTGGCCATCAGCTTCATCATCTCGGCGCCGGCCAGCAGGGTCGGTCCGTAGCCGTGCAGTGCGTCCTTGCTGGCGGGGCGGTTGTAGTAATAGACCTGGTCGCCGGCGAAGGTGGTACCGACACAGGTGCCGTCGACCGCACCATCCTTGCCGATGCGCGTCGACAGGCCGGCCCAGCCGGCGATCGCGATGTCGCCGTAGGTGGCCGGGCTGATCCAGCCCTGGTTGATCGCGTGGGCGTAGGTGTAGACGAAGATCGCGGTGGCCGAAGTCTCGAGGTAGGAGTCGTTCCGGTCCAGCATCTGGTGCCACAGGCCGCTGCCCGACTGCAGCTGGCCGATGCCGCGCAGCGCCTTGCGCAGCTGTGCCAGCACCTTCGGATAGCCCGGATGGTCCTTGGGCAGCACGTCAAGCAGGTCGGACATGCTCAGCACCGCCCAGCCGTTGGCGCGGCCCCAGTAGAAGTGCGGCGCGTCCGGGTTGTTGGCGTTCCAGCCGTGGGTGTACAGGCCATCCTTGTCGTCGAACAGGTAGCCGGAGAACTGCAGCACGTTCTTGACGGCGTCGTCGAAGTAGGCGCGCTTGCCGGTCATGCGTCCGAGTTCGGCCAGCGCCGGAATCCCCATGTACATGTCGTCGGCCCACAGCGACACCGCCTGCGGCCGCTCGCGCGCCAGCGTGCCGTCCTTCAGGCGGAACTGGCCTTTCGCCACCCAGTCGCCGCAGACCTTGATCTGGCCCGCCAGGTCGGGACCGACCCTGGCGACGCGGGCGCGCATCATGGCCGCGCACATCGAACCGGCATCGTCGAGCGAGCGCGGATCGAGGAAGCGCGAGAAGCTGTTGTTGCGCTCGAGGTGGAAGCGTTCTTCCTGGGCGCGGAAGTAGGGCAGGCGGTCGGCGAAGAACTGGAAGTGACGCGCGGTGAGATCGGTGAAGCGCTTGTCGCCGGTGACTTCCGCCGCCTTGAGCATGCCGGCGTGGACCACGCCCATCTCGTAGACCTGCAGGCCGAAATCGCTCTCGGTGGTTTGCATCACGGCGTCCGCCACCGGGGTGGTGAAGTCGGTGATCGGCGCGCCGCCCTTCTTGTGCACCACGCCGGTCGGCGTGTGCGCTTCCATGTAGCCGCGCACGCGCTGCAGCGCATCGGTCAGCTCGGCCGCGGTCGGCTTTTTATAGGGCACCGGATAAGTGCCTTCGCCGGCATCCTTGAGGTTCTTGTTGTCGGTATTGCGGAAGGGGCCGTCGGCGTGGGCCGAGGTGGTCAGGGCGAAAGCGATCAGACTGGCAAGCAGCTTGGCGTTCAGATTCACCGTTGTCTCCGGTTGGATATCGTTGTGGTCGGCTGGACGGATCTCTGATGGACCGTGCTCATCCGTAATATGGTCGGACCATTCTAAGTTGGTCTGGCCACATTGGCAAGGTGGACTAGCCGGATGTGTTGGCAGCGTGGCATACTGGACAAACCATGTGGCCCACGATGGCTGCGGTCCATAACGAAGGGCTCGACTCTAGTCGAACTTAATATGCGCACAAATATCGAATAATGATCATGGAAAGTACATTGCGTATCGGGCACGCAGGAACGGCTGTCTCCCGAGCAGGAAATGGTGCAGGACCTTATAACGCTCGTCCACGTTTTTCGAGCCGCCTGGATGGGCTGGGTGATACCGCCGCCACTTGCGCGCGGCACTGGAGGGTAGTCATGCTGCTGGCACACCGGATCAGGATTGACGCGAACACAGCCCAGCGCGACTATTTCGCGCGCGCGGCCGGTACGGCCCGTCGGGTCTGGAACTGGGCCCTGGCGGAATGGCAGCACCAGGTAGCGCTGGGCCAGAAGCCTAACGCCATGGCGCTCAAAAAACAGTTCAACGCCATCAAATATACCGATCCCACCTGGCTCGATGTCGATGGCAATCCCTGGCTGCGCACCATCCACCGCGACGCCCACGCGCAGCCGTTCGCCAATCTCGCCAGGGCATGGAGCCGCTATGTCGAACGGCGCCGCAACGGCGAGAAGGCCTACCCGCCACGCTTCAAAAGGAAGGGACGCTGCACCGACAGTTTTTACTTGGCGAATGATAAATTCAGGCTCGACGGCTTGAGCGCCGTGCTGCCCAAGGTCGGCCGCGTGGAATTGCGCGAGACATTGCGCTGGCCAGGAAAAATCCTCGGCGCGAGTGTGTCGCGTGAGGCCGGCCACTGGCTCTTGTCGGTGCAGGTCGAAGTGCCGGAGCAGGCGGCCAGCCAGCGCCGCAGCGCGGACAGCATCACCGGGGTCGACCTGGGCGTGAGCACCGCCGCGACCCTCGCCAGCGGCGAAAAGATCGCGTCGCCGCTTCCCTTGAAGGCCGCGCTACGGCGCCTGCGGGTCCGATCGCGCCGCGTGTCGCGCAAGATAGAAAGTGCAAAGGCCGCGGCCGGTATCACCGGCCGGGTCGCGAAGGGTACGCGTCTGCCGGTATCAAAAAACCGGACCAAGGGCGCGCAGGCGCTGGCTCGACTGCAGGCGCGCATTGCCCATGTGCGCCGGGACTTCACCCACAAGCTCACGACCCGTCTTTGCCGCGAAAACCAGGCGGTGGCGATCGAGGACCTGAACGTGAGGGGGATGCTGGCCAACGCCCGGCTGTCGCGCGCGATTGCGGATGTCGGCTTTTATGAAATCCGCCGGCAGCTGAGTTACAAAGCTCTGCGCTATGGCACCAGCGTCGTGCTGGCCGACCGCTGGTACCCGTCCAGCAGACTTTGCTCGGCATGCGGGGCCAGGAACGGCGACCTCACCCTGGCCGAGCGGACCTGGACCTGTGCCAGTTGCGGCGCGCATCACGACCGCGACGTCAACGCGGCCATCAACCTGCAACGGCTCGCCACCGGCGCCCTCGCGGCGCGACCGGCGCTACCCGTGGCGAGTCCGGCGGCGACGCCGGGCACTGCCGCCGGAATGCATCCGGTGGCAGGCGGGAAAGTGACGCCTGTCAGGCACGAGTACGGTCAGCAGGACGGCTCGGGGCAGGAAGAGGACGGTGAACACTTTTGTGCACGTCTTCGATAGCAGACGTCATGAGGCTTGCTTGCCCTGCGATCGTGCTGTGTGGTCTGTGCTTGTCTGCGCTGGCGGCTGCGCAGTCGTCCGCACCCGCGCCTGTACCTGTACCTGTGCCTACGCCGGCGCCGTACACCGCCGAGACTACCTACGCGAAACTGATCAAGAAGTACCCCTTCATCCGCATTGCCGGCAGCGAATTGCCAGCCTCAGTGCGTGCGGTCCGGGACATCACTTATATACAACGCGGCGGCCACGCGCTGCAGCTGGACCTGTACCTGCCGGCGCAGAAGGCAAGCGCACCGCCACAGTCCAAAATTCCTGCGGTCGTCTTCGTGCATGGCGGCGGCTGGCAGAGCGGCAACCGCGCGGAATTCGTGCCGATGGCGATTCGCCTGGCCGAACGCGGCTTCGCGACCGCGACCGTCAGCTACCGCCTGTCGCCGGAAGCGCGCTATCCGGCGGCGATCCACGACGTCAAGTCGGCGCTGCGCTGGGTGCGCGCGCATGCGGGCGAATACGGGATCGATCCGGCGCGGATCGCGGTGGCCGGTGGTTCGGCCGGCGGGCAGATTGCGAGCCTGGTCGGCGTGACCAATGGCGTCGACAAGTTCGATCCGGATGGCGCTGGTTCGACCGTGTCCAGTGCCGCGCAGGCCATCGTCAACATCGACGGGCTGTCCGACTTCACCTCGCCGGCGGCGCGTGAGAACGAGGACAATCCGGCCAAGCGGCCGACCGCGGCGGGTTCGTGGCTGGGTGGTAGCTATGCCGATGTGCCGGACACGTGGCGCGAGGCGTCGCCGACCTTTTATGTAAGCGCGAAGACGCCGCCGATCCTGTTCATCGGCAGCGCCCAGCCGCGTTTTGCCGTCGGGCGCGAGGCGATGATCGAGAAGATGGCGTCGCAGGGTGTGGCGGCGCAGACCGTGCTGCTCCCGGAGACACCGCACAGTTTCTGGTTGTTCGATCCGTGGCTGGGGCCGACGGTGGAGGCAACGGTGGCCTTCCTGGGCGTGCACATGCCGGCGCGCTAATCCGAAGCTCTTACGCTGATACCATTCAGGAACAGGTCGACCAGATGCCCGATACGCGACGTCGATGAACGGTCATTTTCGATGGCGATGGAAATGGCAGTGACCACGTAGATAAAATCCTCATAAGTGACATCGCGGCGGATGGCGCCTGCTTCCTGCGCACGCTGAAGCAGCCGACGCCCCTCCGCGGTGATCGCATTGCATCCGGGCGTCCCGCATTGGATGACCGTCCCGATCGAAGCAGCCAGGCGCTGGTAAGTGCTCGTGTCCCTGGCCAGCTCTTCAAGATAAGCGCGTACCGCATCGCCTGGCGTGAGATCCACGTCGCGCGCCAGGCTGGCCTCCGCCAGCGACACGAAACGCTCATTGCTGGTTGCGGCCAACAGTGCCTCCCGCGTGGGAAAACGGCGATACAGCGTACCGATACCGACGCCGGCACTCTTGGCAACTTCCTCCAGCGGCACATCCGCGCCTTTTTCCAGAAACAGCCCTTCGGCGGCCGACAGGATCAGCTCGCGGTTTTTTTGCGCGTCAGCCCGGAGGGCAGGTTCTTTACTCACTATTTTCCTCTTTTGCTTGTCAAGTGGAGGATACCTCCATATTATAAGTGGAGCAATCCTCCACTTAT
>Ga0265780_10009041_pt1 | contig 12013 bp, 7 predicted proteins | sample P1T30metagenome_FD_192432 | JGI IMG/M metagenome (GOLD analysis project Ga0265780, IMG submission 192432) | Plant litter microbial communities from East Loma Ridge, Irvine, California - P1 T30 | ecosystem: Environmental > Terrestrial > Plant litter > Unclassified | place: USA: California... | reverse complement strand
AGTTGACTTCCATAACGGTAGATTGTTCTCTTAACCATTCTAGATCTTCAATCGTCTCTTCCAGATTCCTTTTCGCAGCGACCAATTTCCCGCTCAAGAGTGATATTGCTTCGTGGAGAGGGTACATTAACATTGTGTTTGCCTTGAATCAGCCCTTGGCCAGACATGATGAATACTGATGTAGGGGGGAGAGTCGAGAGAAGAAGGAAGGGCAAGGCAGATAAAAGGGTTCACTCACTCCTAACCAAATTCCAACCTCTCCAGTCTCTTCAACTTCAGCCTCAGCGAATAATGTATCATTCAGCTCAAACAATGTCTTGAGCGGCTCTTTCTTTCCTCCTTCCTCCAAGTCGTCCTCATCGTCATCCTCCAAATCATCCTCATCATCGCTCAATACCTCTTCCTCCACTTTCTCTCCCTTAGCTTTCAATCTCCTGTTCTGCAAGAATTGGACCACTGTTAATGTTTGTTGAATATCGGGGATCTTGACTTCTAGACCTTTTCGACGTTGTTGCAGATTGACTTCCATGTATCTGTATTTTCTGCAACGTCAGTCCGTGCCCTTTCCTCCACCTTATCCTCTGCTTTAAGACAGTCGACAGATGAAGGGGAACTCACGCTGAGGTTTCTTGAAACTTTTTCATCGTACTGTCTATCTCACTCTGTGCCCCTCCGACGTACGCTTCCACATTGTCCTAGCTGTCAGCGATATTCCAGTGGTTGCAAGGAGGATATAGAGAATTTGAGGCGACATACAACGAAAGGAGCTCTGGGAATACCACGAGGATTCACTTCCATCTGTTGAGAGGGTTTACTGCTCGAGCTTGAAGCTACTGTCGACATCTTGCTGCCTTTTGTTAACTGTACTACTGCTAATGATCCATCATTGCGCGACGGCGGACGAAACCCACAAGCCGTCAGGCGCCATGCCACGTGTTTGCTGTAGGCGCGTCAATTGATAGGCCCCTGTAGTCAAGTATCTTCCGCTATCCGCGTTCCGGGACCTGTTTGACGATCCTCGATCTGCACGTGCAATCGTCATCATCGTACCCGGTCTTCGGCCATTGAGACCGCGTAGCTTCTTGGCATCGTTTTATCAATTTCAACCTCACATATATAGAGTCAGAGACGGTCACATCGGTATCAGTAGTATTAGTACAATCGACAACCCAACAAGATGGCGCCTCATGTCATTATCGATCAATACAACCTCACCATCTCACTCCTCATCACAATAGGTTGGCAACTATGTGGTTTCTTCATCGCATGGACACTACAGGTTAGTTGACTTCCTAGGACAAGGCTGATCTCAGTTTGACAAGATCACCGATTTTACTGGTGGTTCCAACTTTTTCATCCTAGCCTTGATCACGCTATTGACTGGCGGCAGTAAGTCCCCCTGCCCTGCATTCACAAGGTTCAATACTGATAAACAGCCTATCATGCTAGGAACATCGTGTATGCCCGCCATCACATGTTATCGGGAAAGAGCTGATGAACAGAGCATCAGTCCTCGTAATGATCTGGTCCGCCCGATTAGCTGGTTTCCTATTATTCCGGGTGCTCAAGACGGGCTCTGACACACGATTCGACGAAATGCGATCCCATTTCTTCCGGTTCGCAGGTTTCTGGGCTGGGCAAATCTTATGGGTCTGGGTCGTCTGTAAGTTTTCATTAGTATGATTTCAGTATTCCCTGACATATAGCCCTACCGACTGTCATCCTGAATTCGCCTGCTGTTTCGGATCTCTCGAGAGCTGGTAACAATCCTTCATTCGGGACAGCAGAGGATATCGCTGGAATTGTGCTTTTCGCAATTGGTCTCTTCTGGGAAGCAGTCTCGGATATTCAGAAGGTGAGCCTATCATCCCATCATATCAATCTATGAATATATGGCTGATCAGGCAGTACCGATTCAAATCGTCAAAACCACCCAAAGGTCAACCATGCACAAAGGGTCTATGGTACTTTTCCCGACATCCCCCTTACTTTGGAGAAATCATCTTACACTGGGGTCTATGGATCTTGTGTCGTATGTCTGTTTCTCTATCCCTATCGATATATAGCTAATATCAGTCTCACCTTCGACAAATGGCACTATCGGAAACGGAGCGCTTCGAGCACAATATTGCGCAATCTTTGCTCCTATCCTCACTATGGCTCTGTATGTTCTTCGTTTATTCGTCATCATGCCAAAGCTAACCTCCAGATTGATGTTCCTATCCGGTCTCCCCACTGCTGAAAAGCCAGCCGCAAAGAAACAGTTCTTAATGTCTCATTCCCCTGAAAACACCCCTTCATCTGAATCGTTCTCAACTCCAGAGGCAAAGAACGATTCATGGGCTAAATACAAGGATTATCTCGCGAGGACCAGTATCCTCATTCCAATTCCTCCTCAGCTTTACAAGCCTTTACCTGAATTCATAAAGAGATCGGTATTGCTTGATTTCCCAATGTACCGATTCGATGAGCAGAAGGATGGCAAGGAGGCTTTGGAGGAAGAGAGGAAGAAGAATACGGATGCGTAGATGCAGATAGCGGAGATCGTGTTCTATAGTCTATAATTTATAATATGCAACGTAATGTCTCCAAAGTGACGTCAAGCTGGAGCGCGGGTCTGCAAGGGAAGGGATAACGGGCGTGATGGCTTGTACATAGTACTTTGAGTATCTACTACGAATAGCTGCCTACAGAGCGGGCGGGGCATCTTGCAAGCCTTCGGCTAACACGTCGATGCGCACAGTGGCGGCACTGAGGTCGTCCACCACTTGCGTCGGCGTGGTATCAACAGGCTTCTCGCTGTTCGGCTCTCCAGTCGCAAGCGGCGCATCTTCCTGTGCGACATCGGTTGCTAAAGTCTGAACTTGCTCCGTAGTAATAACGACAGAGGAACTGCTCTCGATGATGGCGGCGGTCGCATCACCAACGGTGGATTCGGGAGCGTGGTCTGGAATGCTTTGGTCGTCTTCTCCAGTGGCTTCCATCGTGCTCGTCTGAACCTCCATCAAGGTCGTTTCTGCTATCGTGGTCGATTCTTCCACCACATGTCCACTTTGAATGGTATCAGAAGTCGTAGCGACCTCACCGTTGACGGATATCGACCCAAGGTCGTCGAGTGCCGCGACCTCGCCGATAGTTTCGTTGTCGAGACCTTCGACCATTATGACGTCTCCACCATTCAAAGCCGCCTCTTCCGATCCCAGGTCCTTCGCATGATCATCCAGGGGATCAGACAGTATGGCCGCGCGAATAGCTTCCATCCCCTCGCCCTCTTCCTCTCCCTGATCCCCACCCTCATCCTCATCCAAAGCCCCATCTTCATCGTCGGACACATCGTAGTCTCCCAACATCCCGGCAGGAGTGAAAGCCTGAGTCATCTCTTGATCTTCCAATTCGGCCCATACTTCGGATTCCGAGGCATCGCCCGAAGCGTCTCCGATACCGACACCGTCGCCTTCGTCGTCGTCGTCGGATAGATCGAACAAGATGTCGTCAGGTCGAGGACCCATGAGTGGAGAATAGGTCGTCTCGGTATCGATGGGGTCTTCGAGCGCAGCAGACTCGCCTAGATCCAACGGTGTTGCTTCGACGGGAACTGATCCGGGCATGTCTTCGGCTGGCATGTCTTGAAGATCATGGTCTTCGGTATGGTTCGCGGGATCCTGCGTCGGAACCGATTCAGGAGTGTCTCGGGCAGGGATGTCCGGAAGATCATGGTGTTCGGTATGATCCGAGAAATCCTGCGTCGGAATCGGTCCATCGTCCGCCTCACCGCCCGACTGGACTTCATCATGGACGATGTCTTCCGCAGCCCCGACTTTCGACCTCTTGCCAACCCTGACATCCACAACAGGAATCAATCTCCTCTTGGGCCGTCCCAGTGATTCATCCAAAAGCCTCTCTTCAGTGACTACCCCACCCACCAAATCCGTAAAGACAGTCTCTGCCTCAGATTCATCATCTCCAGCATCATTCTCGCCCAAAGGTCGGAGGATATGAGGGGGATGCTCGATATGTAAAACCGGTTCATCTGGGGCATAAGAGCCATTGAGGACTTTAAGTTTACACCATTCCTGTCGACTGAAGGACTTGAAGGTGGATCCATCGACTAAAGGAGTGGTCAAGATATCGGTTCGAGCGGACTCGGGGAGCTCCTGAGGTGGATTAGGGAGAGGAGGAGGTGGAATATATTCGGATAGATCGGCGAAAGGAACAGGTCGGTCGTCAGGCGAGTCGTGGTGCCTGACGGCGTGCTGTCGATCAGCTCTGAGAGTGTTCAATAAAAGCAGCTTACCCTGGTCAGATGTGAGAGGGTCGAGAACATGAGATCACAATTGGGATAAGGACAAATCAAGACCCGCGAAATATGCCTCGCTGTCAGATGCTGTTCCAAGTCTTTCAGACTCGAGAAACAAGGTTGCTCGCAATCCTCCCAGTGACATCGATATAGCGTAGTGTCGCCGTAGATCTGTCATCAGCAATAAAGCATGACACATTCGTTTGATACGTACACCAGCCTTGAAAATGCCCCGAGCGGCGTGACGACGCAGCTCGACATGTCGTTTCAAATGCCATTCACTGGCGAGCACGGCATCACAACCCATCCAGCCGCACTCATGCTCGCTCGTCCTCTTGAGTATAGACGCCTCAGAGAGCACGTTGCGGTACCGCTCTTCCAGCTCAGTCTCGACCCCTCGGGCCACGAACCGAGAAACAATAGGCTCGGGAGCTTGTGGTTTAGCTGTCCTGGCTTGTGATCCCCTTGGAAGAGCCACTTTAGGTCTCAAGCCGGAATGACCATACCGTTTCGTTGGACCTTCGTCGTCCGAATCATCGTCCCTGAATGGATCATAGTGCCCCTCGAGAATCAATTGAGCTCGTCGGCGCCTGCGTATCGACAAAACCACTCGTACGGATTTGACTGGGTTCCGCCTGGGTTTTGGTTTGGTTCTCACCCCGATCGTAGGTCTCGCTTTAAGTTTCGGTTGCGCCTTGCGGGCAGGAGGAGGAGGAGGTCTGGCTTTCGTCCGTTTCTCGACCTTGATTGGCGATGGTTCAACCTTGACAGGTACAGGTCGTACAGGGGACAATCGGAGGTATCGACGAGGCGTGATGAGTTCGATCTCAGGAATGAGTCGATGTCGGAACTGAGAAGGTGATGGCTGACTTGATCGTACGGGGCTGAGGGAAGCTCGGACATTGGGTCGGCCACGTGTACTTAGCTGTGACTGTGATAGTGCAACAGAGGAAGCGCGCTCAGAAGGAAGCGAGTGTCGCGAAGGGCGTATGACGACTTCGGGCGTCGCTGTATTCTCTCCTCGTGTTCTAGTAGATCGCGATGACTCCGGAGCAGGCGGATTTCGATCGGCAGCTTTACCTTTACCAACTGAAGGTCGTTCTACCGAGAGAGGTGGACCCATACTGCCATTCTGTTGAGTTCCGGCAAGATTGCTGGGTAAAGAGGACCGAGGGGCTTTAGGCTTTGAAAGATTGAGAACAGTCTTATTTCTACCGGTCGAAGAGCCCTGGGCGGCGCCAAGTTGGGCGGAACGGTTGTCGGTCGGCTCCGACAGCCACTGTACATCCGGCACATCGTCCACGGGTCCGCCGTTGACAACCATCTCTTGCGATTCAACAGGTGACCAAGCCCTCCTATTAGGAGTAAGATGTAACGGCAGACTCGACCTCGGCTTGAGCGATCCAGCTCGATGTCGTAGCAAGTCCGCACCCATCGACCTGACCGGTGTACTTTCCCGATCCCGGGTTTGGCCAGATATCGAGATAACACGTTTTGGAGAAGCGGTAGTCATGGGGGTAGAGGCGGTTGCGCGAACACCAACAACTGAGTGTCCGGGGGCGATTGGCGCAGGGGCAAGAGGTCGAGTCGCGTGCTCAAGACTCCATCTCTTGTTTGCCGCTTTGGTTGCGTTTCCTGGGACTGCGAAACCTTTTCGCTTCTTGCCTTCTTTATCGATAGTATTGAGATTTGTCGGTACTCCATCAGGCAAGCTGGTGATAGTTCGATCCGGAAGCTCTTCACCAGCAGCCAAGATAGCAGCAGCCTCGTCTTGTCGTCTCTTTTCCCAACGCCGCTTACTCGCTTCGACCATCCTTGGGTTCTTGACTTTGGCGACACTGTTGGGTACCGAGCCAGATGTAGAGGTAGGGGCAGTACTGTCGATATGACCATTTGTACCGGGTCCAGTGCTTGATCCGCCAAGTTGCGAAAGTGTCGGTCCTTGATCGAAATCTTCATCCCGGTACCTAATAGCGGCATCGAATGCAGCCAGCCCATTGGGTCCTTGGAATCGAGCAAGAGCCAGGTCGCGGTCTACCTCACCAACAGCGTCGGCATCGGCATCGGCAGCGGCAGCTGCATAAAGCGTAGAAGGTCCTGGATCACCAATGTAGTGGGAAGATGCCGGTTGTGAATCACGAATGACGTCAATGTAGCCGAGGTTTCCGGTGACGAGACGTTTCTTGAATCGATTCGACAGCGGTGTACCGTCAGGACCCACACGGATTGTATATGGTTTACGAGGTTTAGTTGGTTGTGAACTGCTCGCCTCGGCGGCCTCCACGGTCGTCGTGATAGTATCCGTCGTACTTGGTATTGTCGTGTCCGTTGCTGTATGCGCAAGAGCTGTGGTCGTCAGATCCTCTCCCGCGGAACGCGCAGCCGCTGTTGGAGTTGCGTATGACACGCTCGGACCAGCTACCGCAGATCCCAAGCCGCCGGCCTCGGTCTCCTTCGGCGCAATCTTCTTGGGTTTATTTGGACCACGCTTCCTCTTTGACGGGGGTTCCTGTGTACTCGGAACAAGTTCTCCATTAGGTCCGATCTCCATGGGTATCGGAGCCTGCAGATCGGGGTTGACGGGTTTAGGTTTTCTCCCACGTTTCTTCTTTGGTGGTTGCCCATCACTCGTTTCCATGCCGAGGGCGTTGGATGGTCCGGCGATGGCGTTGTTCAGGATCTGCTGACTTGCTGGTAGGGGCACATGAGGTACATTCTCCGTACTCATCGGCTGAGAGCCTGGAATGATGACTTTGGGATTGTGTCGGAGAATGGCGACTGCCCATCAGCTCGTCTCGCTTACACAAAGCAACAGATAGCTTACGCAATTTCTGCCAGAAAACCATCTCATCCTTCGAGACCTGCCTCGCTTGCTCTCTTGCCTGAATCTTCTTGACCACTCCTCGGAGTTCGAAACAACGTTTCGCATAGATCTCCGACTCGCTGCCCGTGAGATTTAGGATCACATTTGGTGGCAATTTTGGAAGTGTGAGTGCATTAGTAGCCACGAGATGATCGAACGAAGCGAATTTAGGGGGATTGTAGCCATTGAGCGGAGGCAAACCAAGCGCCTTTGATGAGTTAGTTGACAATGGTGGCTGAGAGACGGATTGAGATGATTGCGCGCCGGCTTGAGAAATTGAAGCAATAGGTGATGATCTTTGCTGAATTGGCAGTAGCCTAGGATCGACGGTCGTCCGTTCAGTCTGAGAGTCGAGTCGAGCAGGAACAGGTTGATGTAAAACTGGCGAGACCGAAGGTGCTTGGCCTGGTTGCCCTCGTGTGTATGAAACGCCGTTTACACCATTATTTGATTGTTGTCGCGATTTGGTACTGCTTGGGGTCTTCCGAGGTGGTGCCTGTAGGGAGGATCCACCTGTACTACTGCTCCCTTCAGATGGGATTATGTGCAGCGGCATCGATGTAGAGAGGCTGTGAGGTTGAGAAGTCGCGCTTTGATATTGCGAGTCTCTGTTCGGTTGACTGGCCGACGACGATTCGCGATGTTGCGGTGGTGGTGGCGGATATGTGCTCGGTTGGCTTTGCGATTCCTCTCCTTGGCCCCGCTCAGATGAGACCGGCGGACGCATTCTGGATCCTCCAATTGTTCGTCCAAGCGCATCATACGGACCTGTGGACTCCCACATCGTTTCCAGCGTGCTCATATGCAGCGAGAAGAAGGCAAACAGCTGCCTAGCGGCTTCCGTTGATGCCCTCAGTCCCTGAGAGGTATTGATCGAAGCTGGAATACCCAACATGACAGCTAGATTCGGCCACCATTCTCTTCTCGATACCGTCGAACTCCCTCCCAGTCTGACCACGGCTACGAACAGATCGTAGACGTCAAACACGTGGCCCTCAATCGACCAGCCCATCCCTAGACCTAGAGGTTGCTTCTGCTTATTCACAAGGTATTCATGAAGTTGATGTTTCGATGGAACGGGGACATTTACGAATGATGCAGACAACGGGTTAGGCATGTTGGGTGTCTCGGACGTAGGGGGTGTAAAGGTCCCAGATGTTGGTTGACGAGATTGGTTGCTCGAAGTGCCTTTCCGCTGCCACGGGGCAGAGCTTAGTGGATTAGATGATGTGATCATGGGTGCAGGATCTGGCATCCTCTGAAATGCCGACTGTGACGTTTGCGAGTGGGCCAGTTCCTTACGCTGTCGACTGGACGATCCATTCCGACGGTCATCCACTGAGCTCCATTCATTCAGTCGTGAGTGTGTTTGAGATTGCGATGATTGAGCATGAGGTTGCGTGTGTGACTGAGACCGTGTTAGTGATATTCCATCAGATCGCGGGGACGAGAATGCATTGTGGGAAGGTCCGGCATTCGGTCGTGCCGTATATGAGCGATGTTGGTCATATTGGACGGGTTGTCGCGAGTATCGCTCCTCTTCCTCCTGAGCTGTGATTCTATCCAGCTGAGCTTGAAGGTCCGCCTTCATCCGGCGCCTCGCCTCAGCATCTGACATAATCGCTCACTCAGCCGCTGTGATTATAGATGATTGACTAAAAGTACATGTAACTATCGTTGATATCTAGGACAAACACAGAGGTCTCAAATCACTTATTCGCGTCTCCTCTTTAGCAACTATCAATCACATCTAGATCTCGGACGGAATATTTCAGTCTTTATCCTTCCATTCGTAAGTCAAATCTGGCAGTACATAACTCGATGGTAGGGCACAGCTGACAGCATAGATCAAGATATGATGACACCCCTTGATCGCAGAGAGTTGAATGGTGCTCCTTCTCTTACCCCTCGTGGGTCTGAGAGGTCAGAGACCAATATGACATCTGCCGTCCGGCGGTCAAACTCCTTGTTATAAAGGGACGGCTTACGGATACGGTCTGATTCAAATGACTGGAAGGATTGTAGTCTAGTATTCAGTTTATATAGTAGCTAGTCGTCTGAAATGCATATTACCATGGTGCACCCAAACTTGTGTTAGGCATGTCAGCGGCGCGCCTACTTTGAACCCTGACTTTGTCCGATATGTTCCTCTGTCTACTACCTCACATACACTACATCTCTGTATCAACACTCAAAATGGCTTCCATCATCCGTATCGGCGTAAGTTGCGGCTCACACACTCCCAAGGCTTGTGGACTAATGTGACAGGCCCGTCGAGTTGCTCCTACCTTCTCTAGGTCTTTCGCTGTCTCGGCAGTTTCGAAGAAGGGTAAGCTTATTGGTCTTACATTCCTGGAGCGGAAAGCTGACACGATAGACCTAGTCCAGGACCTCTACATTAACCAATTGAAGGCCTACAAGCCCGCTCCTCAGGTATGTTCGACCCACGAAACAGTCCCACTCCTGCGATCCTTCCAACCATAAATTCCACCTGAAAAGCCCGTTCCAAGCTAACTATCAGACCGCCGACGCCGCAAGCGCTGTCCGAAGCTACAAGGCCCCTGCTTCCCCCAAGGCCCCAACTCTCCCAACCGACCTCGCCTCCGAGTTGTCCAAATTTGACGCCCAGGAGCCATCGTTCGCTTCCCCCGCTGCCAAGAAGGCCACTTCCACCGATGGAGCCGAGTCTGCGGACGAGTACTTGACTTTCTTGGAGAAGGACATGCCAAAGGCCGATGCCCACCACTAGATCATATAGCTTGATGTATTGAGTGGCTGGATGGATCTGGATTGGCTTCAATGCGTCGTGTTGGGCGTGATATATCCGGGTGATTGGCTGATGCTTTGTCAGCTGCTATGATGTTGAAACGACATAGCGCGATTCTGCCTGCCGTTCAAGATCTCAACTGTGGGACAAGCGAATAATGGGCTCACGACTAACGAAATCTGTCACAGGTCCATGCGAGAAGTCCATATGCCGAGGGGTCCTATCGCATTCGAGTTTTCACCTCGAGCAATTGGCTGATCTGCACAGTTCGGACGGCTCACATCGGCGCCATTCAAAGCCAAGGATGATACAGCAGTACCTGTACGCCGCCAGTCAGCACGACACCACTCCGAAAGCAATGCTACAGTAGTCTACATGAACAATATTAACAATCTACAACGGTAGTGACTATAATTTCTGACAGCATTATCTCTAAAGACCCCCCAGTCCCAATACAAGCACCAAGGGGTATCATCCGCAACAGCAGATATTCAAGGAGATGCGGGGCCGAACCAGCGAGAGATTTCTGCCATTTCAGCATTAATCTTTTGGTATTCGGCCGTCATGGCTACCACCTCCTCCATTCTATAAGTGATCCTGGGGGTATAGGAGGGATCCGCAGAGACCTTCATAACTTCTTGCAATTTTTCAGCGAGAGTGTAGTAGATAGGAGACAATTGCTCGTATCGTTCTCGAAGCTTGGAGTGGTCCCTAGGTGATGGCGCCGAGGATGACGGTCGGTTCCCAAGAGTCGATTGGGAAGAGTTGTTGAGGGATCGGTTCATCGATTGAGATCGATCTCTGGACCCGTTCGACGAGAGAGAGCGGTCCATGGCGAGAGACCCATTTGCATAAGCATAAGGAGATCCCTTGGCACTTGATTCGTTAGATCCATTGCCGCTGTGAGACCCATTTCGAGGTCGTGCGATAGGTTCCGCTCGAAGGGGATTGGTGTCTATGATCTGACAATCTTCGATGGGTCGAGCTGGGAGACCAAGAAGAGCGTGATTAGGCGAGATCTTAGCCTTTTTGGGAAAAGATGGATATGACGAGTGATTGTTCTCGGCGGGTCGTTTCTTGAGGGCCAAGGCCAATTGTGCAGCGTTCGCGGCCGCAGCTTCGGCTTTAGCAGTGGCCTTGACGGCTGCTTCTGCAGCAGCTTCAGCTTCCTTTGCTGCCTCAGCGGCCTTTTCGGCAGCATACTCGGCTTCGGCCTCTGGACCAAACAGAGCGAGACCAAGAGCAATCATTTCGGGCGACTGTTTCTGTTTCTGAACAGTTGCTGGAGCTGAAGCCGGAGCCGTGGCCTTGACTGGAGGTTGAGCTCGCGCCGGGAGGGCCTTGGTCTTTTTGGGAGGTGTTGGCTTTTCGTCCTCAGACTCCGAGTCGGATTCGGAATCGGAGTAATGAGCGACACGCTTTAATCGTTCTTCGAAAGGTGCCTTGGCAGACTTGGTCTTGGATCCGGTTGTTTGCTTCGATAAGGTGGATTTAGCAGCTGGTCGCGGACTAGCTACTCCGCCTTCTCGCTTGGCGTTGGGCATGGATGTACCTCGTTTACCGGCTCGATGCTTTTCAAGCTCTTTACTGAACACGGTTTTGGGTGCCGGCTTGGCTTTCTTGATGGCTCTACCAAGCGTTTCGGATGGTTTGGCGTTGTCGGATGCTTTGGCGGATTTGGTTCCAGAAGCTTTAGCATCAGAGTCGACTTCGGGGTTTCGTTTGATTTTTTGGATCGGGGGCAAATCCGAGATTTTCCTGCCACTTGGCAAGAGACCCGAACCCATGGGTGGGGATACCTTGACAGGCTCAGCGGGAGGTACCTTGACCGAGTCGGCAGAAGATGCCTTGACTGCTTCGGTAGAGGTCGAGGTGGTTGGAGGAGAATTGGATGCTCGGGCCTTAGCATTGATGGCTTCTTTCTCCTTCTTGTCGAGTTCGACGCGTTCATCGGCTCCCGCAGGGAGTTCAAGTTCGTCGAATGCTTTTCGAGCTCGCTTGATGACGATCTTTTTCTCGAAATGGGTATAGGTCCAGTCGTTGATTTTGACCTTGGAGTACTGAGCTGGTTGAAGGTCGTATACAG
>Ga0265780_10009037_pt1 | contig 12015 bp, 10 predicted proteins | sample P1T30metagenome_FD_192432 | JGI IMG/M metagenome (GOLD analysis project Ga0265780, IMG submission 192432) | Plant litter microbial communities from East Loma Ridge, Irvine, California - P1 T30 | ecosystem: Environmental > Terrestrial > Plant litter > Unclassified | place: USA: California... | reverse complement strand
GGATTCTTTTCAGATAATGCTTTATTTATACATCCTTCTCATGAAATAATGTTAGATACTGAATTTGGAGTACCAACTCTATTTAAGTTATTACCTTTAATATTTACTATTTCATTAAGTGTAATTGCTATAGTATTGTCTGAATACTTATCTACTATACTAATTTATTTTAAATTATCTAGAGTAGGTTACAACATATTTAGTTTCTTTAATCAACGTTTCTTAATAGAGCTATTTTATAACAAATATGTTACCGGTATTGTCTTAAAACTTGGTGGACAGACTACTAAAGTACTAGATAAGGGATCTGTTGAGTATTTAGGTCCTTATGGATTAGAGAAAGGGCTATTGAATATAAGTAGTAATATTGCTAAATTAAATACTGGAGTTATTACATCTTATGCATTATATATCCTAATAGGTTTAATCATCAATCTTTTATTTAACTCATATATCAATAGTTCTAGTATTATATTAATACTATGTCTATCTTCATCTTTAGTATCTTTTAGAAGCAGTGTATATTCCAATACTGTCTAAAAAGTACTATAGAATTTGTGGAAGCATACTTAGAATGAAGAGATCTTGTTACTGACCATTTTGTTGGTGGTGTAATCCAAGAAATTTGAGAAGTGATGGAAGACAATAAGGTTGATATGAGAGTCTGAGACGGTTTACACAGACACGGTATAGATGCTGGACTAGAATTTTATAGGAGAGCTAATCTACCTCCTATGCATTTACTGGATGGTTTCCAAAAAATTTATATTAAAAATCTACAAACTTTAATTAAGCTGAGTGTACTTAAAGGTGATGCATCTAAAAGCTTAACAAAACCGGAAGCTGCTGATTGTGAGAATCTTTATACTGCTATATTCGGTGTATATAAAGATGTAGTGTCTACGAGCGATTATGCTAAGCAAATCCAGATAGCCCATTCTCCTATTTTAACTGAGGTAGCCCATCTACCAACCACTCCTTTTTCCATAAAAAGCTGTTTACTAGAACTAGCTAATGCCCATCTTTAACTAGTTAATAGCTAAATCAAAATTTTATTCTAGAATTATCAGTTATAAATGTAAATTCATGTGAAAAATTGTACAGATAAATAAAGGTTATATTACCATTAACTTGTTATGAAAAAGGTAAAATTTCTTATATAGTAACATTTTACCTACAATAGTATAACAAATCCCGGAATACAAAGACTTTTTGTTTACTGGAAAATGGCAAAAGAGACATTTGTTTCTACAGCCATTAGAGGAGAAGAGTAAAATAAAGTTTTGCTTAAAGCCCCATAAAAAAAACATATTATAACTTATTTTGCCTTAATTTATACCAATAATTTATAAAAATTTTCCATGTTAAATATGTTCAAAAATAAACAAAACAGTTTTAATGATAAATCATTAAAAGTGTTATTAATACTAGTAATACCTACCATAATATTTGCTATTTATCCTGCAGTTATATTAGATGCTGTGCACTATTCAGTTTCAATTATCATTTACGCATAAGATTTTAGTGTTATTAACTGTGATGCACCTAGTGTTTGAGAAAATTATTTTTGTTGTACTACACAAGAGACTGAAATAGATAAAAATACTATTAGATGGGTTAAACTTAATGGGGCAAGCACTGGGTTTGCAACATCGCCTTAATTACCTAGAGATACTTATAGCAATACTCTAGGTAGTATAGCAGTTTCTATAGCTAGCAGGATAGTTACCTGTATTTTAAGAGACTAAATATACAAGCAAATAAAAAAAAAGAAATTATTTCTTTTTTTAATTGTAACTTATTAAATAGCTATTATACTCTCTTTTCTTTTACATAATAACTCATTTTCCCTTAATTTATACCAATAATTCATAAAAATATTCTATGTTAAATATGTTCAAAAATAAAAACAGTTTGAATGATAAATCATTTACTGCTAATTATATTATAGAAAAAAACACTCAAATACTGAGTAATTCTCAAAGGGATGAGTATCAAAATACCATTTATTATCCATCTTCTAGTAAAGAATGATTTAGTAGTATATATTCTTACAATAAATCCTATATTAAATCTTTAATTAGTTATGATTCTGTACTAAATATATTACTTAAAAGTTATTGTAATATGTTACAAGATAAAATAAAAATACTATTTAAACGTAGACGTCACAACAAAACTCGTTATTCAGCTAATAAAGTATATGCGAGTAGAGCTGAGATAAGTCATACTAATACTACTATCCTTATTAGTATATCTTTATACAACAAACAAAAGTCATCTATTGAACGGTACATAAGAAAAGTTATTACATTGATAAGATTTAAAAATATAATAGTTGAGGGTGAAACTATACGAATACCTAATCATAAAAACAGATTACTTCATTTATTAAAAAACAACTTTTTTTTTTTTAAAAAATGAAATATGGCTTTCTTTAAAATTATTAATAATGTAGTAAACTATCTACTAGTAAATGTAAGAAAAATATATCTTATATTATATAAAATACCTACATACAACATTACACTATTAAAGAAATTCTTTAGATTACAAAATATATTATTTAATTCTACAAAGAATATTAACTTTAATAAATCTAAATTTACTGATTTAAATTTAAACTTAAGAAACTTAGGTTTAATTAGTTTAATAGAAAAGTTATATAACAAAAAAGTAGATATGGGCTTAGTTGAATTAAAATCTATACATTTAAATAGTGATATTATTTCATCAGCAGTTGCTCTAAAATTAAGAGATAGGAAAAATAAAGCAGTAACAATTCTAAGAAAAGCTATATTACAAATGGTAAGAATACCTGATTTACATACACTTATTACATTTGATGATTACATTAACAAAATGAATAAAAACAATATTATAAACACTATAAAACAACAAATAGTAAGTGGTGTAAGATTTGAAGCATCAGGTAGATTAACAAGGCGTTTAACAGCTATGAGAGCTGTGTTTAAGTATAGATATGCAGGTAGCTTAAAAAATATACGTTCCTCATTTAATCGAAAATCCTCTACTATTCTAAGAGGTTACGTCAAATCTAATGCACAATATATTCTAATAAACTCTAAAACAAGAAATGGTACTTTTGGTTTAAAAGGTTGAGTAAGTAGTCATAGTATAATGGTACAACCATTCAGTATACCACTATCCATTAATTACACGATTCTGTATTGTTTTATAGTTCTTTTAGTAGCTCTTGTTTTATCTATTTTTATATTATCGACTATTTGAGATTACAAGGTGCTTAATCCTTGTTCTGATTTAGATAGAGTAGGTCAAAAAGAAAAAGATCCTCCAAAAAGACCTGATAGTCCTTGTAGGCATTCCGTTCTGCATAGAAGAGCTATAACAGGCGATAGGGATTTTCAAACCTATAAAAATGTTAGATGTGCAGGTAATAACAAGCTTATAGAGTCTATAAATGATAATAGGAGTACCCTGTGTAAGGCATGTTGAAAAGCATTCTGCGGTACTTATGGCTGCACATGTAAAAGACATTAAATTACATATAACTAAAAAAAAAAAAAAAATGGGTATGCTGAAATTGGTAGACAGGCCCCGCTTAGGACGGGGTGAAATTCATTCATATAAGTTCGAGTCTTATTACCCATAGAGATAGTTTATTTACTATATAAAATAGTTTATAAAAGTGTTTATATCTTTATAAGCATTTTTCTTAAAGTGATGTTTAGCATTTACGGACTTTTCAGGATTAGCTTATTTACATGCTGTGTTCCCTGATTTGTTTAGGCAAAGGGGTACAGTACCTATTTAATAATTTAATTTTTGCTCCCTATGAAGGTAAAAGCGATTGAATATTATTTTAGGTTTTCAGGTTTATCTTCGAATTTACCATGGACTAAAGAGCGCTTTTTATTGTAGAATTGTCTTATTGTTTGGGGGTTTTGAGCATTTTAAGTGGTTTATACAATTTTATTTGTTTATGTTTAAAGGGTTTGTAACCCTTTGGCTACTCTGCCGAGGGCCTCCAGGTAAGACCCTTAAGAAACCCTTGCTTATGGATATATCATTATTTTAGCTTTAGCTATTAGGAATAATGAGTAAGTTGCAATGGAATGGAAACACAAACGAGTTGCATTAAAATAGTTCGGTGATTAAGCTCTTCTAAGAAGCAAATAGCCTGGAAGAGGCGAAACTCTTAAGCTCATAGCCACTTGGCAGAGAGTCGTTGAGGCCAATCAAAGAGAAGTTGATAAGTGCAACGTATGGTTAAGGGGGAGAACGCATATTAAGGGAAGTAAAGTAATTGGATTATTACAGCCAGCTATCGATATAGTCTGACGTTTAACTCAGCGTTACCCAGCTTTAGGAAGTCTACCATAAAAGGAAGGACCTTTGGAGTGTTACAATGTAAATTGTAGATATAACAAGAAAAACTTTTAGTACTCAAAAGGAAACCCGTGGGCAGGTGATCCTAGTCCACCACAGTAAACAGGCACGCGTGTTGGTCGATATCTAAATTAAAAATGAAAAAAACTACCAAATAATGTAAAGTCGAGTATGACTATAAACTACAAAACTAATAATCACAACTTCCACAGAGTTAGATCCTCGTTGCCTTTTAGAAAAATTTTTACAATTTCTTGTCATAACAGAAGAATAGCATATTATCTAGCAAAAAGACTATGCTACAATTAGTAGATCTATGGTTAGAAGTGTGTTATCACAATTGAATATTGTTTCTTATTATAGTAAAAGATATACTGACAATACTTTAGAGACTTATGTTACAGTGTCACCAGATTAAGAAAAATTAATAGGCGTATTTATTAAGCCTATCGACATTAAATACGTCTATAATTCTAAGGTTAAACCAATTTTTAAAAGTTTCAATTACTGGAACATCCAAGAGGATTTGGTTGTTAATGAACTTAAAAATATACTAGAGATAGGTAGCGTGTATACTGTATTTATAAAGGTTAGATATGATACAGACAACTTCTTTATGGTAGGTAATCCGTTTGGATTCATGTATCTTCTAACTCATAAGTTAGTCGAGGTTATGATAATTTAGTTAAAAGACTAGGAATGTACATTGAGGATTATGATTTGACTTCTGATAGTATAGTCTATGTTGAACTTTTATTTAGAAAGAAAGATAAACTCTTATTGTCTTAATTTACTCTTAACAAAGAAACATTAACTCATGTACCTAACAAGGATATTGTTAGTGTGCAAAAGCTTATTAATATCCCTATTTCTACAGACCCAAATTATTTAGGTAATCCTTTAGAGGTAGAGACTACTAATGGATTTATTAGTAATATTAAATGAATTATTGATCATAATGTTATAGACATCTTATCTTTAATTAAGGAGAAAAGTGGCTATATAAGCAAAACCACCCTTATAGTATCATTTCTTTTTATTCTAGTTATAAATTTTATCTTAATAGAGATGAAAACAATTATTTACATGTTTTAGTTGTTAAGGCTATTAATAAAGCTACTATTGATAAGATAATATATTATTAAATGATGTTTTGGTTAATAGAGTAACAGATATTTTATGTGATGGTTTTGTTAAAAGAGAGGTAGGAGAAAACACTGTTATTATAAGAGATGGGCATATAATAAAGATTGAACAGAACATTGAGCTTAAGGCTATAGCTAAACCTCGTAATAAAGCAAGTAATGTTGAAGACAACAATGTAGGTGTTGTTTATACAGAAACATACAGAGATGCGGATCGTAATATTAGAATTTATGCTTTGGGATTTAATAGTATTTTGAATAAAGAACCTGTTATGTACTATATTGACAAGGGATTTGGATAGCACTAGCTTACTACTTAAATTCATTAATGAATTGCTTAGAGATAAGTATAGTAAAGTAATATTTTATTGTCATAATTTAGCTGGATATGTCATTGTATTTTTATAAAAAAAAAAATATTTATTCATTCAATGAGACTGTTAGCAAAGATGATCCATATAAGGTTAATTTAACTATGAAATCTGATAAGATTCTCAAATGTCTTATTACTAAGAAGAAAAATAGATTAGTTCTTATTGATAGTTATCCTATTTTAGCTAAAAGTTTTAGTGTTTTAGCTAATGATTTTAATGTACAAACAGCTAAATCTAAATTTCCTTATGGCTTTTCTTTAAAGGATAATTTATTTTATATAGGACCTACACCTTGAATATCATATTATAATAGTATAACGAAAAAGCAATATGAAGAATTATTTATGCTAATTTGAGATTTTAAAGAGCAGAGTCTTTTTTATCTTAACGACGATTTACTTTGTCTTTATCAAGTTATGACTAAAGTTAATAAAAAAGTATTTATGGATTATGATACAGATCTTAAGCACAGCTTAACAGTATCTTATTAGGCTGCTAGGATTTTCCTGAATAATTATTACAATAACAACATACCAACGGTTAATACAGCTAGTTTATATAAAGACATAAAAGAAGCTTACTATGGAGCTATAACAGAGGTTTACAGACCTTATGGTAAAGATCTTTATTGCTATGATGTAAATTATTTATATCCCTTTGTAGCTCATCAGCCTATGTCTGGGTTGCAGTGTAAAAATATTACTTACTATGTACCCATTTGCAATCTTAGTAATTTATTTGGATTTTTCTATTGTAAAATCAAAACACCTGAAGATTTATATTTAGGTTTATTACCTGTACGTAATTCTAACGGTTTAATCTTTCCTTTAGGAACTTGAGAAGGATAATATTTTAGTGAAGAATTATACTTTTTTCAAGAGAATGGTTATTCTATAACTGGTTTAAAAGGCTAAGATTTTAGTATAGAACATAGAGTATTTGATAATTATATTAGCGAAATATAAAAATTAAAGGCTAATCCTACTAATAAAAGAAAAATATTTAGCCAAAAGTTTACTTAATAACTTGTTAGCTAGATTTGGTATAAGCTTAGATAAACCTATTACCGAGGTGCTAGATGAAAATATGTTTGATGTTATTCTATGAGACATAAGATAATGAATTATAAGGTTATAGCAGAAGACAAAATTATGGTATCCTCTACACAAAAATAGGATGCTGGTATTATACAGAAGCATGGTTTGGATATTACCAAAAAATTAGATGAAGTAAAAATAGAGAAAGTCAACCTTTAAGTGTTACATCTGTAGGAATAAGTGCTGATATAAACTCTTATGCCAGAATACATATAACTAAATGGAAGTTAGATATTCTTAAATAAGCTGGTAAAATTTACTATTCTGATACCGATAGTATAGTAGCAGATAGTAAATTACCAGAGAATAGGATTCATTCTTCAGATATAGGTAAATTAAAATTAGAACATAATATAAAAAGTGCTATATTTATTAGCGGTAAATTATATACATTAATTAATGAATATGGTGAGGTTATAATTAAATCTAAAGGAGTTGATTGAACTTCACTTAACTATAACGACTTCTTAGATTTATTCATGAATAAAAATATACCTCACGCTGTTAAACCCAAAGTAAAATTGATTGATCTAAAGGACAAGTAGATATATTCCAAAAGTAAAATTGATTGATCTAAAGGACAAGTAGATATATTCCAAAAGAATATAACTATTAACAGTAATAATTATATCAAAAGAGCAAAAGTTTTAGATAAAAATGGTTTCTGAATAAATAAAAAACCTATTATAATTAACAATAGGACTAAAGATTGTCATTTTATAAAAATTACCTATCTCTTATAGCTTATAAATATAATAATTTTTATTACTCCTTATACAACAATTACTTCTAAAGAAAGCAAAGTTCTGAACATTGAAATTAACTTAGAAGTATCAGCATCATATAAATAGACGGTTTGCTGAAAAGTTATTATATCTAGATTTTATTGTAATCCATTACTTCTCTACCAAATATGGGATTATTAGAACCCGTCATAATAATTCTAAGGATTTCAATCCATTCAGGACTGTGCGTTTTGTTTAAAAATTAAGGATTTCCCGTTCTTATTTTACTCATTAACTCCTTAGTTGCTTCCGTATGTTTAGAACCTGCTCTAGATTTAGCCGCTATAGGGTTGATATTATACTTTTTTGGATAAGATCTAAGTACTTTTGCTCCCATTCAAATAATTTTTGCATATTGCTCAGCTTGTAAGATATCAGGTAGCCCTTATATAATTACAGGTAATATTTCTAAAATAATTAGAGTAATATTATTTAAACCGTGTTTCTTAAAAGCATTTTGCAAATATATAGAGTTTCGCTAGGTGTTCAATGGTCCTAATAGATAAGTTAATGGAACTACCTCTATATATTTTGCTACTAGCATTATACTTAATGCATATATACCACTTAAAGAATTCAAATGCTTTTTTAATAGTTTTACTGTATATATTTCGTGGCGATTTCTGTATGTTCTAATAGTGGGGACCTACCGGACGTTTAACCTCTAATTTGTCATCCTCAGCATCCTCTTCACAAGGCGGAGAAGTTTTCGTTGAAAAAGTAGCTACACACACAAATGAGTATGTTATAACAAAGGTATATTACAAGGCATTATTTCAAAACTATATAATATACATGGGACTAGTATAATGAATGCAATTACTATTGGTAATAAAACAGTTCAACAATAAGACATAAGTTGATCATAACGTATTCTTGGAAAGGATGCACGCGCTCAAATAAAAGTAAATATCATTATACAAGCTTTAACACCTATTATTACACCACTTATAGTTGTTCCTATTATTGAATTATAATTATCAAAATCAATTACATTAAAATTAGTTTCATTATCTGTTAAATACATATAACTATCACCTGCAATAAATTGCACTAAATAAAAATAAGGATATAGATAGTAGTTAAAATCAAACAGATAACCACCTAAAAATAAAATACTATTTAAAATACATATAAGAACTATACTAGCATATTCAGCTAAAAAGAAAAATACAAAAATAACTGCTGAATGCTCTGTCATAAAACCACTAACTAATTCTGATTCCTTTCTTTTACTACATCTAAAATTTTTTTTTCGTTCTTTTTCATTTTGACTTAGATACTAAATTAACCCATTATAGGTCTAAAATAATAAGAGTTACCATATATTAGCTTAGTATTCAAATACTTCCCTACTGTAACCTTAGATATTTTCAAATGTTTAGCTAACTCAACATTATTTTCAAACTTTGAAATTAAATTACCTTCTAAGTCAAAATTCCTACACCTAATGGATATTTATTATTTGTTTTCCTCATCTCATCCTTTGTTGCTTCGCTATGTGTTTTTCCATACATAGGGTTTAAATTACCTGGTTTACGAATATTTATCTTAGATTCGTTAGTATGCTTATCTCCTAGATTGTTATGGGCGATAAGGCTAAAATTATAAAGAGTTTCTAGCGGGGCAAGTCCAGCCACCTGTTTTACTTTTTTTCGACATAATTTCTTTTAAGAAATTATTAGAAAAAAAGTTAGCCCGGACTATTTTAAATTTGGATAAATAACTAGTCTCTAGTTCAGTTAAATATTTGTGGCTTATAATTCTACTTTCATATGAAAAATATTCGTAGATACATAATTTAAATTTACCGAAACCATATTTTACAAATGCTTTTTGTAAAAAAGCGTTTGAATTATTTTTAGAATTTAAGTGTTCATTACGTCTTCTAAAAAAGTCTTTCGCACTACCAATATACCGCTTACCGTTAACTGTGTTAACCAAGGAATAAATACCACCTTTACCTTTTTAAAATACTTAAATGTGATTTAATACAAGCTCGGTTATTTAAATAAAGAGTTAAATTGGCTGAGGGAGAAGGTCAGAACTAAAAGGTTGTGGATTAAAATTTTTATAATAATATCTACGACAAGGTGATAGATAATCATAACCCATATTACCTAAAGGTAATGATAACTTATAATTAAAAGAACAGCCATACCAGGCTAATTAGGATTTCGTAAATTAATAAACTCTTGGTAAATACTTTTATTATTCCTTAAAAAGGTTAACTTTTAAGTAGTATTTACCTTCAAACACCAATCCATTCTTTATATATTTACTCACAGTGACCTTAGATTTATCTAAATAAATAGCTAGGTCTGAAGCATAATCAAAACTTCTTATTAAATTATTATCTAGGTCATAGATACCTACACCATAGGGATATTTTACTTTTTACTTCTCATAAGGTTTTTAGTTTATTCTTAATGTGTCTTACCAAACATCGGGTTTAATGACCCAGGTTTACTTCTTAAAGATTTAGTTTATCATCATTATGTTTTCCTTACCCTCCCCGCAAGCTTGCGGGAAGGAGAAAGGATGATTACTTTTATCTTCTAACCTTTTTACCATCTTTTGTTTAGCTTCGTCTGTATGCTTATAACCTTCTGAGCTAGAAGCATTTTCTAAAAAATTATATAAGTCATTAAACTTAAATTTTCTTCTATACATAATTTCTAAATCAGTTAGTAATTTAAAGCTGGTAGCCTTATTTTCATACGTAAAGAATACATATATACAAAAGTTAAAGTTATCTATACCATACTTTGAGATAGCAGCCTGTAAAACTCTATTATATTTTCTATCTGTTAGATGTTCGTTTAATCTTAGATATATATCTTTTGCACTAGCTATATATTGCTTTCCATTTACTTTGTTTAAAAAGCTATATATACCTCCTTTTCTTAAAAGAAGATCACGTTTAGAAAATATGCTATCTTTATATTGTAAATCCGTTATGGTTAATACAGGAATAGGGATATCCAGTTTGGAAGGACTTGACGTAGAATAGGATCTACGTAATGTAAAATTTAAATTAGCATTCCTGCTGTGAGTTTTTTTTTTATTGGAATGGGTTTATTTTCATTTACCAAACATACTTTTGTATATTTATGGACTATATTATATACTATCATATAATTGTATTATCGCATGCAGTCTCTGAGGATCCTACTTACTAACAAAGTAATCATTTATACAAAAAAAAAGTATCTTTAGATTAACATTCGTTTTGGTTTCCTGCTGATTGTCCATTGTGACATCTTTTACAATTTTCACATTACCCTATAAGCAGCTTAACAATAAGACTGTTTAACTATAGTTAAATGTATGTAAAGCTTTAGGAGTTTCCAGCATATAGCTATATTTAAAGAGGCCAAATCTTTATGAATGAAATAACTTTATAAGTATTAAACACTAGCCTCTGCCAAATCAAACGGGGCTCTATTTGTTTCTGCTATAGATCCTATAAAAAATACAATAAATATAGGAAATAATGGTACTACATATCAAATAGCTCTTTGAGCTTCTATAATAACAGTTATATCTAAACTACCTGCTAATAATACTACTAAAAGTATCGCAGAACTTAGAATTAATTCATAACTAATTAATTGAGCTGTACTTCTTAGTGCTTTATTAAACATTTATAGTATAATAAAGTGGACCATATCTTTATATAAAGTTAAACTTAGAATTTTGCTCATTTTTTCATGATGATTGATCAAGACTTATGTAATAATGGCTTATTATCAGCCGTTGCTTTAATAGCTCCTAGCTGCCTTAATTCTAATATTCTAGGTAAAAGATGTAGTCTATTTTTTTTCATAGATCTAGAGGGGTGTGATTTTATATATTCTATAAAGTTTAATATATTTTCTTTGTTGGAGATATATCATTTATAGTTATTACTTGTCCTATCTATATATATAGATCCACCATATATTTCAATTATGTATTCTAACATTTCTTTAGTCTTTTGTGTAATAGTAATAGAAACTTGTCCAGTAGTTTTGTTTATAGCTATACTACCATCTGAATCAAAAAAACCTGATAGTCAGCCATTATTATATGTTAGTTTATTAGGCAATACTGTGGATATTTCATATTTTAAACAAATTTTATTTAATTGCATTAATCTGTAACTATTTCTAATTTCACCGTTAACATCTCTAACTAAAGCTAAAAACCCCTCTTTATGTCTTAATGAATATCTTATAGCTTTTTCACCTGATACTAATTT
>Ga0265780_10009036_pt1 | contig 12017 bp, 12 predicted proteins | sample P1T30metagenome_FD_192432 | JGI IMG/M metagenome (GOLD analysis project Ga0265780, IMG submission 192432) | Plant litter microbial communities from East Loma Ridge, Irvine, California - P1 T30 | ecosystem: Environmental > Terrestrial > Plant litter > Unclassified | place: USA: California... | reverse complement strand
GCGCGAGGCGTAGGGGTTCGTCGGTGCGCTGATGGGGGTCTCCTGGATCATGGGTACGAGCCTGGCCGGAGGCGCGCTCGCGTCCCATGGTGCCAGCGCCCGGACCCGTGGTGGGGTTTCCCCCCCTCTCCGCCCGGGGCCGGTGAGCCCAGCCTCACCTCAGTGAGCGGAGCCTCAGCTTCGTTGCGGAATCCTGCAGGACGTCTAGCGTTGCCCCCATCGTCTAGGAAAGGACACGTCATGACCGACATCACCCGCACCGTCCCCCAGGGTTCCGTCGACCCCGACGTCGCCGCCGGCGTCGCCCAGTTCCTCAGCCAGATCGTCACCGACATGACCGCGCTGTCGGTCAACGGCAAGCAGGCGCACTGGCACGTGCGCGGCATCGCGTTCGTCGCCGTGCACGAGCTCATCGACGTGGTCGTCGACCACGCCCGCGAATGGGCCGACCTGGCCGCCGAGCGCGTCGTCGCCCTCGGCCTGCCCGTCGACGGCCGCATCGAGACCGTCGCCGCCAAGACCGTCATCCCCCCGACCTCGCCCGGCTTCAACCAGATCGACGTGACGATCGCCGAGCTGGTCGCCCAGATCGACGCCTCGCTCGTCGCCGTCCGCGAGGCGATCGACGAGCTCGGCGAGCTCGACGCCTCGAGCCAGGACGTCGCCATCGAGATCTCCCGCGGCCTCGAGAAGGACCGCTGGTTCCTCGCCGCGCACGTCGCCGGCTGAGCGACGCGCCCCGACCGACGACGACGGCCGCTGCCCCTCGGGGCGGCGGCCGTCGTCGCGTGCGGGGCGACCGCCCTCAGAGCGCCCGGTGGGTGAAGCGGCCGCCGAGGAGGGTCGCCGAGACGACGAGGCCCCGCAGCTCGGCGTCGGTGGCCGTCAACGGGTCCGCCTCGGTGACGACGAGGTCCGCGACGGAGCCGACGTCGACCCGTGACCGGCCCCCGGTCGACGCGGCGAGCGCGGTGCGGGCCGCGATCCGCTGCTCGGGGTGCCACGGGTCGCGGCCGTCCCGGGCGCGCCAGACGGCCGCGGCGATGGCGACCCAGGGGTCGAGCGGCGCGACCGGGGCGTCCGACCCCAGCTGCAGCCGGACGCCCGCCGCCGCGAGGCTCTCCCACGCGTACGAGCGCCCGGTACGGCCGGCCCACAGCCGGTCGGCGACGTCGCGGTCGTCCATGGCGTGCTCGGGCTGGACGCTCGCGACGATGCCCAGCCGCGCGAACCGGGCGAGGTCGGCCGGGTCGAGCAGCTGCGCGTGCTCGATCGACCCGCCGCAGCCGACCTCCTCGAGGGCGTCGAGGGCCGACGCGTTCGCCGCGTCGCCGATGGCGTGCACCGCGGGGACCAGGCCGGCCGAGGAGGCGCGCCTCAGGTGCGCGACGAGCGCCTCCCGGTCGTAGGTGGCGACGCCGTGCGCCCCGGGGTCGCCCTCGGCACCGACGTACGGGTCGTGGCACCACGCCGTCCGCGTGCCGAGCGAGCCGTCGGTGATGACCTTCGCGGGGCCGACCGTGACGAGGCCGCCGGTGCCGGGGACGACGTCGCCGGTGCGCAGGCCCCGCGCGATCGCCTCGTCGAGGTCGTGCGGGTAGACGCCGGCCCGCACCCGCAGGGACGTCGTGCCGGCGGCCACCCGCCGTGCCCAGCGGTCGACCGAGAACGTCATCTCGAGGTCGACGATGCCGACGACTCCGCGCGCGGCCGCGGCCTGGGCGGCCTCGCCCACCCACTCGTCGAGCTGCTGCTCCGAGACGGCGCTGACCGCCGTGCTGACCGCGAAGGCCTCGGCCTCGCGCAGCAGCCCGGTCGGGTGGTCGCCGTGGCCGTGCGCCGCCAGGGCACGGGAGTCGAGCCAGACGGAGTGGAGGTCCTTGCTGACGAGCACGACCGGCACGTCGCCGCTCACCGCGTCGAGGAGGGCACGGGTCGGCTCGTCGGCCCACAGGGCGTCCTGGAAGCCGTAGCCGATGAGCGGCTGCCCGGGCGCGAGCGGCCTCGACCGCAGCCGCTCCCCCACGAGCGACGCGGCCTCGGCGGCGGACCGGGCCGACGACACGTCGAGGCGACGGCGGACGAGCGCCCACTGGTCCATGTGCACGTGCGAGTCCCAGAGCCCGGGGCCGAGCCAGCGGCCGTCGAGGTCGACGACCTCGACGGCGCTGCCCCCGAGGTCGGCGCCCTCGACGGCGGGGCCCGTGCCGACCCCCGCGGTGGCGGGCTCGATCGCTGCGACGAGCCCGTCGCGGAGCAGCACGTCGACCCGGTCGGCGTCGCCGGGGGCGTGGACGCCGGTGAGGCGGGCGTTCCTCAGGAGGACGGGACGCGCCTCCGCGGGTCCGCGGTCGGAGGCAGGGCCCGTCATCGGTCGTGCACCCGGCGCATCTCGGCGGCGAGCGCGGGCTGCGCGTAGTGCTCGCCGTGCTCGAGCTCGGCGACGATGCGGTCGACGACCTCGGGCGCCTTGTTCTGGCTGAGCTTCGCGCGGGCGTCGAACCGTCCGACCCGGAGGCGGATGCCCACGGTGCCGAGGGCCATGCGCCGAGCGCCCTCCTCGTCGAGCTCGAGGCTGACCGGCTCGGGCATGACGGCCTCGAAGTGGTCGACGAGCTCGCCGAGGACGCGGTAGTTCTCCTCGGCCGAGAGGATCTCGGGCGTGCCCCAGAGGTGCGCGGTGACGTGGTTCCAGGTGGGGACGATCTGCTCGGCCGGGTACCAGGCCGGCGACACGTAGCCGTGCGGGCCCTGGACGATCACCATCACCTCGTGCTCGCCGAGCTCGTGCGAGCGCTCGTCCGGGCGCCCGACGTGGCTCACCAGCACGATCGCGTCGGGGTCGGCAGGGTCGTCCTCGAGCACCACCGGGTAGTGCGAGGCGACGATGCCCGCCGCGGTCGACGACACGATCGTCGCCCACGGGTTCTCACGGACGAGCCGCTTCACCTCGTCGACGTCGGACAGGACGAAGTGGGGGGTGTGCCTCATGCGAGAACACTGCCACAGGAGGCGCGTCACACCTGGTCGGTCGGGCACCAGTAGAGCTTGCGGCCCGCGGCCATCTCCATGACGATGTTCGTCCCGCAGACGCGGCACGGCAGGCCCTCACGGTGGTAGACCCAGTGCCGGTCGGCCCGGCTGCGGAGCGCCTTGGCGTGCTGGGCCTTCGTGAGGCCGTCCATCGTCATCATCTGGCCGAGCTCGACGCCGCTCTTCAGCAGCTTCGTCCAGTCCTTGTAGAGCGCCCGCAGGACGTCCTCGGGCACCTGGTTGCCGGGCGTGTGCGGGTCGAGCCGGGCGCGGAACAGCAGCTCGGCCCGGTAGATGTTGCCGATGCCGCTGACGACCGACTGGTCCATCAGCAGCAGGCCGATCGGCGTGCGCTTCTTCCGCACCGTCGCGACGAAGCGGTCGCTGCCCTTCTTCGGGCCGTCGACGAGCGGGTCGGGCCCGAGCTTCGCGATCGCGGCCGCGACGCCCTCGTCGTCGAGCACCTCGCACTTGGTGGGGCCGCGCAGGTCGCCGACCGCCGTCTCCGTGAGCAGGCGGACCCTCACCTGGCCGACCGGCTCGGGCGGGAACGACTCGATGTCGTCCTCCGCCTTCTCCTGCTCGGCCATGCGCACCCGGCTGCGGCGCGGCGCCCCGATGCTCGACATCGAGTCCTCGCCGTCGTCGTCGGGCGTGGCCTCGGCCTTGCGCGTGCGGGCCCGTCGGGTGCGCGACTCGGCCATCGAGTGCCCGGTCGCGATGTCGCCCGCGAAGTCCCACGCGCCGTAGAGGCCGAGGTGCACGTGCAGCCAGAGCCCGTTGTCGAACTCGAGGAACATCTGCTTGCCCACCGCCTTGGCGTCGACCATGGTCGCGCCGTCGAGCTTCTCGGCCCCCGCGGCGAAGCGCCCCTGCGGCGAGCTCACCTCGCAGCGGCTGCCGACGAAGGTCTGCTCGAACTGGTTGGCGATGCGGTGGACGGAATGGCCCTCGGGCACGGTGGGATCCCTCTCGGTCGGGCGACGCGGCGCGGAGGCCGGGACGACGGAGCGGCGGGGCCGTCAGCCGGCCCCGCCGCCCTCGACGTTACGTCGTCAGTCGACCGGGTGCCCGGCGATCGCGCCGGTGGTCTCGTACTCGCCGACCTGGGCGATGCGGCGCACGTGACGCTCGTCGTGGCTGAACGGCTCGGCCACGAACGCGTCGATGAACGCGAGGGCCTCGGCCTCGGTGTGCTGGCGGGCGCCGATCGCGATGACGTTGGCGTCGTTGTGCTGGCGGGCGAGCTTCGCGGTCGAGTCGTTCCAGACGAGGGCGGCGCGCACGCCCTCGACCTTGTTCGCCGCGATCTGCTCGCCGTTGCCGGAGCCGCCGAAGACGACGCCCAGGGCCTCGTGGCCGGCCCGCTGGTCGCGGACCGTCGCCCGCGCCGCGGCGATGCAGAACGACGGGTAGTCGTCGAGGGGCTCGTAGCTGGTGGGTCCGTGGTCGGTGACCTCGTGGCCGGCGTCGGAGAGGTGACGGATGACGGTCTGGCTGAACTCGAGGCCGGCGTGGTCGGTCGCGACGTGGATGCGCATGGTGATCATCCTAGAACCGGGCGCGGGGGCGGCCGACGCCGTCCGCGCCTCCTCGTCGGGGTCGTCACGGCGCACGAGGAGGCGCGGGTCGTCAGTCGAAGACCGGCCCCGTCGTGCGCGTGCGCTTGATCTCGAAGAAGCCCGGGTACGACGCCACGGCGACGACGCCGTCCCACAGGCGGAGGGCCTCGTCGCCCTTGGGCGCGGGCGAGATCACGGGACCGAAGAAGGCGACGCCGTCGACGGCGATGACGGGGGTGCCGACGTCCTGGCCGACGCGGCCGATGCCGTCGAAGTGGCTGGCGCGCATCTGCTCGTCGTAGTCGTCGGTGTCGGCGTGCCGGGCGAGGTCGGCGGGCAGGCCGACCTCGGCGAGCGCCGCGGGGATCACGACGTCGGCGTCGGTCTCGCCGCCGGGGTGGATGCGCGTGCCGAGGGCGTCGTAGAGGGGCTTGACGACCTGCTGGCCGTGCAGCTCGCCCGCGGCCGTGACGAGGCGGGTGTAGCGCAGCATGCGGGCGAAGTTGGCTCTGTACTCGTCGCTCACGTCGGCGTCCTCGTTCAGCACGGCGAGGCTCATGACGTGGAAGGTCACGTCGAGGTCGCGGTGGCGGGCGACCTCGTCGACCCAGCGGCTGGTCATCCAGGCCCAGGGGCACGAGGGGTCGAACCAGAAGTCGACGGAGGTGTGGGGAGCGGGGGCGACGGTGTCGGTCATGCGCCCCAGTGAACACCCCGGGCCGGGAGGGCCGGTCTAGGCTCGTCCCCGGACCACGAGTCCCCCACGACACCCCACGACACCTGACGACGCTAGGAGCAACCGTGCCCGGAGAGAACCTGACCCGACTCGAGGCGCAGGAGCGCAAGAGCGTCGTCGACGTGCAGTCGTACGACGTCGAGCTCGACCTGACCCGCGGCGCGGAGGTCTTCGGCAGCACGACGACCGTGCGCTTCACCGCGACCCCGGGCGCCTCGACCTTCATCGACGCCCTCACGCGCACCGTGCACTCGGTGACGCTGAACGGCGCCGCCCTCGACGCGGCCGCCGTCTCGGACGGCGTGCGCATCCAGCTCGCCGACCTGGCCGCCGAGAACGTGCTCGAGGTCGTCGCCGACGCCGAGTACACCAACACCGGCGAGGGCCTGCACCGCTTCGTCGACCCCGTCGACGGCGAGGTGTACCTCTACTCGCAGTTCGAGGTGCCCGACAGCCGTCGCGTCTTCGCCGTGTTCGAGCAGCCCGACCTCAAGGCGACCTTCCGCTTCGTCGTCACCGCGCCCGCCCGCTGGCAGGTCGTCAGCAACCAGCCGACGCCCGAGCCCGTCGTCGACGGCGAGTCGGCGACCTGGAGCTTCTCCCCCACGCCGGTGCTCTCGAGCTACGTCACGGCGATCATCGCCGGCCCGTACGACGTGGTGCGCAGCGAGCTGACGAGCTCCGACGGCCGGACGATCCCCCTGGGCATCTTCACCCGTCGCTCGCTCACCGAGCACCTCGACGCCGACTACATCTTCGACAAGACCCGCCAGGGCTTCTCGTACTACGAGGAGAAGTTCGACTTCCCCTACCCCTTCGACAAGTACGACCAGCTCTTCGTGCCCGAGTTCAACGCCGGCGCGATGGAGAACGCGGGCGCCGTCACCTTCGTCGAGACCTACGTCTTCCGCAGCAAGGTCACGGACGCCATCAAGGAGCGCCGGGTCGTCACGATCCTGCACGAGCTGGCCCACATGTGGTTCGGCGACCTCGTCACCATGAAGTGGTGGGACGGCCTCTGGCTCAACGAGTCGTTCGCCGAGTGGGCGTCGACCATCTCGACCGCCGAGGCGACGGAGTGGACCGAGGCCTGGACCACCTTCCAGGCGATGGAGAAGAGCTGGGCCTACCGCCAGGACCAGCTGCCCTCGACCCACCCCGTCGTCGCCACCATCAACGACCTCGAGGACGTGCAGGTCAACTTCGACGGCATCACGTACGCCAAGGGCGGCTCGGTGCTCAAGCAGCTCGTCGCGTGGGTCGGCATCGACGCCTTCTACGCCGGCGTCGCGGCCTACTTCAAGAAGCACCACCACTCCAACACCGACCTCCGCGACCTGCTCGCCGAGCTCGAGGCCACCTCGGGCCGCGAGCTCACCAGCTGGAGCGAGAAGTGGCTCGAGACCGCGGGCGTCAACACGCTGCGCCCCGAGCTCGAGACCGACGCCGACGGCGTCGTCACCTCGTTCGCCGTGCTGCAGGAGGCGACCGCCGAGCACCCGACGATCCGTCCCCACCGCCTCGCCGTCGGCCTCTACGCCCTCCGGGACGGGTCGCTCGTCCGCACCGAGCGCGTCGAGATCGACGTCGACGGCCCCCGCACCGAGGTGCCCGAGCTCGTCGGCCTGCACCGCGGCGACCTCGTGCTCATCAACGACGACGACCTCGCCTACGCGAAGATCCGCCTCGACGAGCAGTCGCTCGCGACGGCGCTCGCGCACCTGTCGGGCATCGCCGACCCGCTGGCCCGCGCCCTCGTCTGGGGCTCGGTCTGGGACGCGACGCGCGACGCCGAGACCTCGCCGTCCGACTACGTGCGCCTCGTGCTCGACAACATCGCGACCGAGACCGAGTCGACGACCATCCGCACGACGCTGGCGCAGCTCGCCCAGGCCGCCCGCAGCTACGTCGAGCCCTCCCGCCGTGCCGCCGTCCTGGCCGAGGTCGGCGACGGGCTCTGGACCCTCGCCCAGGAGGCGCAGGCCGGCTCGGACGCGCAGTTCCAGTTCGTGAAGTCGTTCGCCGCCGTCGCCTCGACCGGGTCGCACACCGCGGCGCTCCGGGGCCTGCTCGACGGCTCGGTCGCGCTCGACGGCCTGACGATCGACACCGACCTCCGCTGGGAGCTGCTCGAGGGGCTCGTCCTCGTGGGCGACGCCGGGCACGACGAGATCGACGCCGCGCTCGAGGTCGACAACACGGCCACCGGCGCCCAGGCGGCCGCGCGGGCCCGCGCGACCATCCCGACGACCGAGGCGAAGCTCGCCGCGTTCGCCTCGATCGTCGACAGCGCCGACCAGCCGAACGCGATCGTCCGCGCCACGGCCCAGGGCTTCCAGCACGTGAACGACCCCGAGGTGCTGCGCCCGGTCGTCGAGCGCTACTTCGCGTCGCTCACCGGCATCTGGGAGTCGCGCAGCTACCACATCGCCGACACCCTCGTCTCGGGCCTCTACCCGGCGGCCCTGGCCGACCGGCAGCTCGTCGAGGCGACGGAGGCGTGGCTCGCCGCCCACCCGGAGGTCCCGGCCCTGCGCCGCATCGTCGTCGAGAGCCTCTCCGGCGTCGAGCGCGCGCTGCGCGTCCAGGCGGTCGACGCGCGGTAGCACCGACCGGGGCGCGGGCCCCTGCCCGCCCCCGATCCGACCGACGGCGGACCCTGCTCACAGGGTCCGCCGTCGTCGCGTCCAGGGGTCTCTCGGGTCGCCTTGCGCCGTCGTGCTTGACTTGTCGGCGATGAACCCGCTCCTCGCCGCCGCCACCGTGCCCGCCCCGTCCGACTTCGACTGGGACGCCTTCTGGGCGATGTGGGGCGTGCCCATCCGCATCGTCGCCATCCTGGTCGTCGCGGTGCTCGTCCGCGTCGCCCTGCACTTCATGATCCGCCGGGTGGTGGACCAGGTCGTCAACGGCATCAAGCGCAAGCAGAACGTCGACGACACCCAGGCGCTCGTCGCCTCGCCGCTCGCGGCCGTCCGTGTCGTGCAGCGCACCCGCACGCTCGGCAGCGTCCTCAACAACCTGGTCACCGTCGTCATCTCGGCGGTCGCCCTCGTGCTCGTGCTCGGCGAGCTCGACTTCGACGTCGTCGCCATCGTCGGCGCGGCGAGCGTCGTCGGCGCCGGCCTCGCCTTCGGCGCGCAGAACATCGTGAAGGACCTGCTCAACGGCATCTTCATGGTCGCGGAGGACCAGCTCGGGGTCGGCGACGTCGTCGACGTCGGCCCCGCCACCGGCGTCGTCGAGGCCGTGGGCATCCGGGTCACCCAGATCCGCGACGTGAACGGCGTGCTCTGGTTCGTCCGCAACGGCGAGATCCTGCGCGTCGGCAACATGTCGCAGGGCTGGGCCCGCGTCGTCATCGACCTCGCCGTGCCCTACGCGACCGACGTCGACGCCGTGCAGACCCGCATGCTCACCACCGCGCAGGAGATGGCGGCGACCCCGAAGTGGGCCCGCACGGTCATCGACCAGCCCGAGGTCTGGGGGCTGCAGTCGATCGCGGAGGAGCACGTCGTGATCCGCATCGTCATGAAGACCCGCACGGCCGAGCGCGACGACGTCGACCGCGAGCTCCGCGCACGGCTGAAGGCCGCCACCGACGAGATGGGCATCACGCTGCCGTCGCTGACGAGCGTCGTGCTCACCGGCTTCGACGGCGCGGCCTCGGTGGGCGGCGCCCGCCCCCCGCGCACCGTGCCCACGCCGCACCAGCAGGCACCGAGGGGACGCCGACGATGACCGATCTGCCCCTGACGCCCCGCGCTTCCAGGCTGCCGGCCGGGCCGCCGTCGCCCCGCGCCTCCGGACTGCCGGTCGGGCCGCCGTCGCCGGCCGACCCGGCCGCCGCGCCGGGCACGCCCGCCGACCCGGCCGTCGCCCTCGCGGCCGAGTCGGGGCCCGCCGTGACGGCGCAGCCGGCGACCCTCCGCCGCGGCCCGGGCGGAGACGCCGTGCAGGGCGTCTTCTGGCAGCAGATCGGCGGCCGCCCGACGTTCGAGAAGCTCGTCCGCCGGTTCTACGAGGGCGTGCAGACCGACGACGTGCTCTGGCCGATGTACCCGGAGCACGACCTCGAGGGCGCGATCCAGCGCCTCACCGGCTTCCTCGAGCAGTACTGGGGCGGGCCGACGACCTACAGCGACGAGCGCGGCCACCCGCGCCTGCGGATGCGGCACATGCCGTTCACCGTGACGCCGGAGGCGCGCGACCGGTGGCTGCACCACATGCGCACCGCGGTCGACGAGCTGCAGCTGTCGCCGCTCGACGACGCGACCCTCTGGGGCTACCTCGACCGCGCGGCCCACGCCATGGTCAACGCCATGCCGCCGGTGGGCGACCGCTAGAGCAGGCCGCCGCGGCGCTTCACGAGCACGTGGCCGCGACTCGTCGTGAGCCGGGTCCACGGGCCGGTCTCGAGGATCGAGACGGGCTCGTCCTCCGCGAGGAAGCCCAGGCTGAGCGCCGCGAACGCCGCGCCCGCCGGCACGTGCGGGGCCCCGTCGACCGGGCGCGACCACACCTGCGACCGCACGCGGTGCACCACGGCCTCGCCCGCGTCGGTGGGGACGGTCGCGGCCACCTCGTCGATGCCGGCGGAGGCGGCGGACCGGAGCTGCGCCTCCTCCGCTCCCGGCAGCGGCGACCAGCCGCCCCGGGGCGGCGAGATGGCGGCCCAGGTCACCGTGTTCACCTCGATCGGCAGCGTGGCGGTGACCGGCGCGGTGGGGTCGACGACGTCGTTCTGCAGGCGCACGAGGCGCTCGGTCAGGCTGCGCACCGGGACGACGGCGTCGAAGACGGGTGCGTCGTCGAGCTGGAACGTCCGCAGGCCGAGCACCGTCGGGCTCTCGTCGAGCAGGCCCGACGGGTACAGCACGGCGACGTAGACCGCGAGCACGCCGGAGCCGGCGATGAGGCGCACCGAGCCGTCCTCGACGCGTGCGGCGCGGCCGAGATAGGTCGCGAGATCGCTGAGGGACAGGGAGTCGGGGAGGGTGAATGTACGGCTCATCAGCGCCCTAAACTACATCGGATGACCGCCGATCCCCTGCAGAGCCTGCTCGCCACCCTCGACCTCGCGCCCGCCGGCAACGTGGGCGGGCAGGACGTCTTCACGGGCACGTCGCAGGACGACCCGCTCGGCCGGGTCTTCGGCGGCCAGGTCATGGCGCAGTCGCTCGTCGCGGCCCAGCGCACGATCGGCACCGAGCGTCCCGTGCACTCGCTGCACGCGTACTTCCTCCGCCCGGGCGACCTGTCGATCCCCATCACGTTCACCGTCGACCGCATCCACGACGGCCGGTCGTTCGCCACCCGCCGCACGCAGGCCTCGCAGGACGGCGTGCCGATCCTGTCGATGATCGCCTCGTTCCAGACGCCCGACGACGGCCTCGACCACCAGGTCGACATGCCCGAGGGGCTGCCCGAGCCCGAGTCGGTGCCGAGCGACCGCGACCTCCTCTCGACCGTCGACCACCCGATCGCGCAGTCGTGGGCGAACGACCGCCCCTTCGACATGCGCCACGTGCCCTCGCCGGTCTACTTCGTCGTCGAGGGGGCCCGCGTGCCGCACCAGGCCGTCTGGCTCAAGGCGACCGCGCCGATGCCCGACGACGCCGACCTGCACCGCGCCGCCCTGCTCTACGCCAGCGACTACTCGATCCTCGAGTCGGTCTACCGCCGCCACGGCGTGCCGATGGTGACGCCCGGCCTCAAGGCCGCGAGCCTCGACCACGCGATGTGGTGGCACCGTCCGGCCCGCGCCGACGAGTGGCTGCTCTACGTGCAGGAGTCGCCGAACGCCGTCGGGGGCCGGGGCCTCGCGCTCGGCCGGCTCTACGACCGGTCGGGCGTGCTCGTCGCGAGCGTCGCCCAGGAGGGGATGGTGCGGGTCCCCCGCCGCTGATCCCCGGTCCGACTCACCGTCGTCGGAACGACAGGGGTTCTCCGACGTAGGGCGCCCATGCCGTGCGCTCGACGTCGGAGATGCGCCGCGGCGCCCCGGTCGACGAGTCGACCAGCACGATCGTCGTCGCCGCCTTGGTGAAGAGCTGCGCGGGGACCGTGCCGACGGGCGACCAGACCTCGTAGCAGACCTCGAGGCTGGCGCCGCCGAGCCGGCCGACCCAGACCTGCACGTCGAGGGGCGCCCGCAGGTACGGGATCGGCGCGAGGTACTCGAGCTCCTGCCGGGCGATGAGCGTCATCGTGTCGGACTCGGGCCTGCCGTCGAGCACGGCTGCGCCCGACGTGGGCGCCACCGAGGCGTCGGGCGACCAGAACGCGTCGATGCGCGCCTCCTCGAGGAGGCGCAGCATCGACGCGTTGTTCACGTGCCGGTACCCGTCGAGGTCGCTCCAGCGGACCCGCGTCGGGACGTGCAGCCGCGTCACGTCAGTCGCGCGTCAGCTTGCGGTACGTCGCCGAGCTGGGCTTCGCGGCGTCGGCCCCGAGGCGCTCGATCTTGTTCTCTTCGTACGACTCGAAGTTGCCCTCGAACCAGTACCAGTTGGGGGTGCCGTCGTCGTTCAGGCCCTCCCACGCGAGGATGTGCGTGGCGATCCGGTCGAGGAACCACCGGTCGTGGGTGATGACCACGGCGCAGCCGGGGAACTCGAGCAGCGCGTTCTCGAGGCTGCCCAGGGTCTCGACGTCGAGGTCGTTGGTGGGCTCGTCGAGGAGGA
>Ga0265780_10009034_pt1 | contig 12018 bp, 10 predicted proteins | sample P1T30metagenome_FD_192432 | JGI IMG/M metagenome (GOLD analysis project Ga0265780, IMG submission 192432) | Plant litter microbial communities from East Loma Ridge, Irvine, California - P1 T30 | ecosystem: Environmental > Terrestrial > Plant litter > Unclassified | place: USA: California... | reverse complement strand
AGTCCACTCATCCTTACCTGGTATACTGAACAAACCATATTCGCCGGCAGGGATCTTGTTGCCCTCGATGGTTACATCATCACTAAATTTAATTACGGTAGCCTGGTTAGCACCGGTACGCCATACTTCGCCATAAGGCTGCAGGGTGCCTACGCCAAATATTTTGCGTCCTTTTACATTAGGGCGCGAGTAATTTAGGGTGATTGATCCCAAACCGAACTCCTGCGTAATAGTTTGGGCAGAACTTGCCTGCGGCATTTTAAGCCCCTGGGCATTCACTTGCAGCGAACAGCATACTGCTATCAGCAACATTAATTGTAGGTAAATTTTTTTCATGTTTAAGAGATTGATACCCCACAGCCCCCAAGGGGAGTAGAAGCTTTAATTATATTTTTCAGTATTAGACAGTACGAGACGACTTTTGTTACTCCCCTTTAGGGGTAGGGGGGCTACAGTACCTTAAAGCCCAACGATATCGACCAGATATTTTGTTTCTGGGCGTAATCTTTGTTTATCTGTGTAAGGCCGCCTTCGTAGCGAAGATCTAAAGTGAACGCGCCAACATCGCCGCCTATGCCGCCCTGGTAACCTAAAGTATTACTCACATAATTATAAATTCCCGGATGGGTAGCGATAAAGCCATCCGAAAAATTTCTGTTCTTATCAACAACTATAGAGTAAACCGGCCCTGCCATTACCCTGAAATTTAATGTGCGCCTGCCAAATGCACCACCAAAAAGTAACGGAATGCTCACGTTAGTAAACCGAACCCTATTTTCTTCTAATGAATAATTGGCGTTGCCGGTACTTTGGCCATATAGCCTGCTCCCGCTGCTGTTTAAATAAATTTCTGGCTGAAAAAACACACCATTGCCACTACCCGAACGCATAAAAATGCCGCCCTGATACCCGGTTAACGTTGATGCTGATAAATTATCTGCTTTTATTTTAGAGAAGTCGGCACCGCCTTTTAACCCGAGTATAAATTGCGCCTTCGCGCCCATGGTTAGTGTAATAAGTAGTGCTAAGCTTAATAAGGTTTTTTTCATAAGGTTTAATCCTGCTTTCAAGGTGTCTGTGTTTATTTTGTAAATAAAGGTTTAATATGCTTAAGTTGTACCCTTTGTGAAGCGCTAATTTTATATTTTTGTTTAAATTATTTACTACATTATGTCAGCCATCAGCATTAATAATACCGATTGGAAAAGGGTTAAAATTAAATTGAAACGCAAATATAATCATCTTACCGACGAACAATTACAATATAACGCAGGAGAAGAAGATCAACTGATTGATCGTTTAGCCAACCTGGTTAACCGCGACAGAGATTACGTAATATTTACGCTGCAAAAAGCGTTAGTTAACATCGACAATAACCGATTGTGAAACTAAGTGGTTAACTTTACGTAACCGTCAATCATCTTTAAATTTTTTCGGGCCATGATGCAGAAAAACGTTTACCGTAAACTTGGTATTACTACCGCCACTCTTCTGCTCGCCGTGCTGGTATGGAGCTTTAATGAAGACCTGTTTCAAATCTCCAAAAATCTGGATGTTTTTGCGTCTGTGTACAAAGAAGTTAATATTAATTATGTAGATGATATTAACTCGGCCAAGCTCATCAAATCGGGCGTTGATGCCATGCTGGATGGGTTAGACCCCTACACCGAGTTTGTGCCCGAATCTGAAATAGAAGATTATAAGCTTAAATATGTAAGTACCCAATATGGCGGCATTGGCGCCAGCATATTTAACCGTGATAAAAAGGTGTTTATATCCGATGTTTTCAGCGGTTTCCCCGCCCAGAAGGCCGATATCCGCCCCGGAGATCAGCTGGTTAAGATAAACGACATCGACCTTACAGGTAAAACTAACGAACAGGTGAGTACCTTGCTTAAAGGCACTAAAGGCGCAGCCATTAAACTTTTAGTGAAGCGCGATGATGCCCAGCCTATTGAAAAAAGCCTGGTTCGTGACGAAATTAAGCAGCCCAATGTAACTTATGCCGGTATGGTAAGCGGCAATATGGGTTATATCAAACTCGATAAATTTTTAGAGAACTCTGCCGACGAGGTTACCAACGCTTTGGTTAGCCTGAAGAAAAATAACCCGCAAGGTATCATCCTGGATTTGCGCTCTAACGGCGGCGGTATTTTGCAGGAAGCTGTAAAAATTGTGAACCTGTTTGTGGCCAAGGATGTAGAAATTGTATCGCAGAAAGGTAAAATCAAGGAAAAGAATTTCACTTACCGTACCATGAATGCGCCTGTTGAGCCTAATTTGCCTTTAGTAGTATTGGTGAACAGCCGCTCGGCTTCAGCATCAGAAATTGTTGCAGGTTCATTGCAGGATTTGGATAGGGCGGTAATTATTGGTCAGCGTAGCTATGGCAAGGGTTTGGTGCAGCAAACATTTACGTTGCCTTATAACAGCTTGGTTAAAATTACCATTGCTAAATACTATATCCCATCGGGCCGTTGTGTACAGGCATTAGACTATACACACCGTAAAGATGATGGCAGCGTTAACAAAATGGCCGATTCATCATTACACGAATACAAAACCAAAGATGGCCGTTCTGTATATGATGGCAGCGGTGTATATCCTGATATTATGATTAAGCAGGAGCGCTTTGCCAATATTACCCAGGCATTGGTTGGTAAGTTGATGATTTTTGATTATGCTACCCGTTACCGCAATGCACATCCAAAAATTCCGGATGCGCTATCATTCCATATGAGTGATGACGACTATAACGATTTTGTGAAATACCTTAACGGTAAAGACTACAGCTATAATACCAACAGCGAAAAACTGCTTAACTCGTTAAAAACAGAAGCTACTAAAGAAAAGCAATTCGGCGAAATACAAGGCGAATACGACGTTTTGAAAAACAAGCTGATGGCCAGCAAAAAGAATGATCTGCAGATCCACAAAGACGAGATTAAACAAGTGCTGGAGAATGAAATTGCGTCACGCTACTATTACGAAAAAGGCCGCTATGAGGTAAACTTTAAATACGATAAAGAACTTGCCCAGGCTGTTAAAACCATGCAGGATAAAAACCAGCTTGCTAACGTATTAAAAGGAGTGGGAGAGTATAAAGTTATTGGCAAGCCACAACTGGCAGCCGTAGCGCTTAAAAAGACTGATAAAGGCACAGAAGACAGCGATCAATAAATTGATTCGAACATGAAATTAAAAAGAGCGATGAAAAAATTCATCGCTCTTTTTGTTCTTATGACTCATCCACAAAATAAGAGATAAATGTAATGTGGTTGTTTTTAATACCAAATACTATAGCAGGATCAACGGGCGTTCTGTTTGGAGTAATAAGATAAATAGCCAAAATATCCGTTCTTTTATTAGCCGCCCAGCTACGTGGAAATGTTTTTTTTACATCTGCCAAATTGGAAGATATTGAGAATGCTTGAGTGATTTTATCATTCACTTTAAAAATGCAAGACCAACCTGGTTTATTTATTTCCCAATTGTCTACTCCGCCATGATGATTGAAAACAATTTCTCCACTTTCATAAGTATAGGTTGTGTAGATCTGATCATCTATCTCAGATTTATCTTTTTTAATTTGTTTAGGTTTACCAAACAAGCTTACCACATTTGATAATTTAATATTATACATGTTGAACTCTTTGCCTTTAGAAACAAGCCTGATATGATTAGAAACTATATATTCTACCGACTTTGCGAGCTGCTTTTTAGTAAGAGGTTTACTTTGAGAAAATGCCAAATTACTTACTGTAACTATTGCAATAATGATGATTAAAAATTTGCTTTTCATAAGGTTACATATAGGTTAAATATAAAAAACACCGATGAAATTTAGCTCCATCGGTGTAATCATTATTAAAATCGGTGTAATCTAAATATTAGATACCTGAGTCTGTTTTAGTTTCTACAGCATCTTGTATACTTTGCGGCAGGGCCGAAAATATATTATAACCGGTTGCTTTTTCAATATCGCGAACGGTTACAATGTACTTAGTCCAATCACTATTAATGGTATTAATGTTTGGTGTATTAACCGCAATAACACGGGTTGAACTGCTTACGCGTGTTAAATCAGCGTCGCCTTTTGGTAATACAATGGCTACCTTCCAAACATTGCTTGGTACATTTACTTTACCACCATTAATGCTGGTAGTTGTACCACCCTGGCTTCCGCTTCCACCGCTTCCATAACTACCCATAATAATATAAACTTCATTGCCTTCGTTGGTTAAGGTACGCAGGTAATTTTCGAGGTTACCCCAGGTTTGCTGATTATTTTGTGGTGCCTGAGGGATCATATTAGTCATCAGGAAAGTTGCTGAGTTGGCATTTGTAGAGCTTGTTCTATCGGCAGACGGACAGTTATGGCCTCTATCAAATCCTGAACCCTGATAGCTGGTGCTTTGTACAGCATAAAAGCCTGTTGGTAAACCAGAGAAAGCAGCAAAGTTATCTAAACGACTGGTTGCGTTTGTAGTATTGCTATTATCCAAATGCCAGCTCACCCAATTAGGTTCGCCTTTGGTATTGTTGTATGACTCTACATAATAACCTTGATCTATCAGGTAATTATCGGCGCTGGTAACAGTTGATGTAGTAGCGCCCGATGGGTTACCAAATAGTAAATCGCTGTTATCGCCGCTTACAGGTGGGGCATCAGATCCAACAGTTACAGCCCTGCTCGATCCAGGAGTAGTTGTACCTGCAGTATCAACGGGGTTGGTATCTGGTATTCCTACAGTTATACCAGGGTCGCCGGTACCTTTAAAGGTAACATCATCGATATTTATACGGGTAGTACCTGCTTTTTTAATTTGGATACGTACTTTACCGGTAGCAGCAATTTGAAATGAATCTAACTTCAAAGTGGTATTAGTTTCACTAATGTCAGTACCTACTTGTGTATAAGTAGTACCACCATCGGTCGATTTTAATAATTGCCAAGTTGAAGTTGCATCGCTACCATATTTAGCATGTTTAATATATAAAGTTTGTAAGCCATTGATATCAAAATTCATTGAAATAGAACCAGTCCGTAGTCTTATAGATTCCAGACCATTCATTACATCACCACTACCTGAATTAATTAAGGCATCGTTTAAATCCCATGAACCTGTACTTAATGTAACATTACCATCCGCATAAGCTTTTTTTATAACACCTTCAAAATTTTCTGTAATGGAGTAATTAACTACTTTAGGTGGAGTAGTTGTACCACCGTTTGGCGGGGTGGTCGCATCGTCTTTATTATCCTTTTTACAGCTAACAGCAGCTAAAGATATAGCGACAAAAAAAAGTAGATTTTTAATTTTCATAAACACAGTTTTAGTAAAATACAAATATCTGGATAACTCATCCTTACAATGTTAATTTAACATTAATATTTTCTAGTGTAATGAAATTATGACATTTTTACATAACGCTATAAGTAATTTTTTAAATCGGCTTTGAATAATTGCTTTTCGTATTTTTGCTGAATGGATCTGTTTGAAAACACGGAAAGAACTAACCTTCAGGAATTAGGCGAGTTTGGCTTGATTGATCACCTGACTAAAAATTTTGAGCTCAGCAAGTCAACTACCCTGAAAGGGATTGGCGACGATGCGGCTGTACTTGATGCCAAAAACAAAAAAATACTGGTATCGACAGATATGCTGCTGGAAGGCATTCACTTTGATTTGGCTTATACACCGCTAAAGCATTTGGGCTATAAATCGGTACAGGTAAACCTGAGCGATATTTACGCCATGAATGGTACTCCGGAGCAGATCACGGTATCTATCGGTATGTCGAGCAAGTTTCCGTTAGAGGCCATTGAAGAACTTTACGAAGGTATTTACCTGGCTTGTGATAAATATGGTATTGATTTAATTGGTGGCGACACCACGGCATCAAAACAAGGCCTGGTAATTAGTGTAACTGTTTTAGGTTATGCCGATGAAAAAGATATTACTTACCGCAATACGGCCGAAGAAGGCGACCTGATTTGCGTAAGCGGCGATTTAGGCGGAGCATATGTTGGCTTACAATTGCTGGAACGTGAGAAATTAGTTTACCTCGAAAATCCGCAAATACAACCCGACCTGGAAGGTAAAGATTATATCGTAGAACGCCAGTTAAAACCAGAAGCACGCCGCGATGTAATTGATTTGCTGAAATCGAGAGATATAAAACCAACCTCGATGATCGATGTGTCTGATGGTTTAGCTTCGGAGCTATTGCACATTTGTAAGCAAAGCAACAAAGGTTGTAATTTATATGAAGAAAAAATCCCGATAGATCCGATGACGTTTGAAACCGCCCGCGAGTTTGGCCTCGACCCTACCGTGTGCGCTCTAAGCGGCGGCGAAGATTACGAACTGCTTTTCACTATTAAACAAGCCGATTACGATAAAATTAAGCACGATGTTGATGTAAGCATCATCGGTTACATTACAGAACCTAATGCAGGTAAAAACCTGATATCAAAAAGTGGCCAGGTGCATGCATTAACTGCGCAGGGTTGGAATGCTTTTAAGGGATAAGAAAAACATTGTAAGTTATATAAAACTAAAAAGGGTCGCTAGTTATAACGACCCTCTTCTACAAGTTAACACATATTAGTTATAGTATTCTATTTTGCGTTCAACCAAGGTTTCAGGTTTACCGTTATAGTAGTTCACTAATTTTAGCCAATTATCTTTTTCTAGGTTAGAGAAATTTAGTAAGTAATTGCCAGTGTAAGTCCCTGATTTATATTTATAACCTGTAAGATTATCCTTTTCATCATAATTATACCAAGTTACCGATTCAATTTTGTTATCGGCTGTAATTTTATCTTGTTCTTTAATATGTTTACTATCAGTGTATTTATTAATAACACGGCCGTTTAGGTTACCATTACTTACATATTCATCAGCCTCGGCAATTAGATCGTTATTATTATATTTAAACTTGGTCTTCATTGATAAACTTCCGTTATCCTTGTAGGTATTTATTTCAACAAGTTTGTCATTATCATAGGCATATCTTACATCTATTTTGTGGCTTTTACCATTTGTTGAAGAAATTTTTTTACCGTCTTTATATTGATAGGTTTCAACGTTATCCTCTTTACCGCTTATACTATCCGGCATAGATATTCTTCTATATTCGGTTACATTTCCGTCTTCGTTATATTTTATAACGTTAGTGGTCTTTAGTTTTCCTTTTTGTAAGTCTCCAAATTTTTCATTTACTTCAAAAACATTTTCAGTTATTTGGCGAACATTACCTTTAATATTATTAGATATTAAATCATTATGTTTTTTTGCACAAGATGCAAACGCAATAGAAATGAGGAGTAATAAGGCTGGTTTCATTTATTATAAAATTGCTTTAAAGTGATTCTAAAAATAATAAAATATTTATTCTTCACTCAAATACTTTGCCTCAAGTTGTTTATTGGCCTTCGCACCAAGTCGTTTAATTTTATCGGCAGTAATGGTTAAGTTTCCCCTACCATCAACTAACTTATTAAATGCCTTATCATAATTATCCTGGGTTGATTTAATGCTTTTGCCGATGCCTTCAAGATCATTTACAAACCCTACAAACTTGTCGTACATTTCGCCGCTGAGTCGGGCAATTTCCATTACGTTGCGGTTTTGGTTTTCCTGTTTCCACATACTGGCAATGGTACGCAGGGTTGCCAGTAAGGTTGACGGGCTTACAATAACAACACGCCTGTCCCATGCGTCGCTAAACAGATCGGCATCTATTTGTACGGCGAAACTGAAAGATGATTCTATCGGAACAAACAGCATCACAAAATCGGGCGAGTTTACTTTATTTAGATCATGATAATTTTTGGCCGATAAACCCTGCACGTGACTTCGCAGTGATTCTACATGTGCACGGGCATATAGTTTACGTTCTTCTTCGGTTTCGGCGTTCACCAGGCGTTCATAAGCAATGAGTGATACCTTGGCATCAATAATTAAATGCTTGTCGTCTGGTAGGTCTATAATAGCATCGGGCTGATAACGGTTTCCATCGGCAGATTGATGACTGGCTTGTAACCGATATTCGCGGTCTTTAGTAAGGCCGGATCGTTCTAATACTTTCTCCAGGATAAACTCGCCCCAGTTACCTTGCTTTTTGTTGTCACCCTTTAAAGCTTTGGTTAAATTCTGGGCCTCATTGCTGATCTGCTTATTCAGTTCCATTAACTGGGTAATCACCCCTTTCAAAATATTGCGCTCGGCTGCCTCGGCATGATAAACTTTCTCAACCTTATCTTCAAAAGCTTTAATATTTTCTTTGAGCGGGTTAAGCAGTATATCCAGGTTGGTGCGGTTTACATCTGTAAATTCCTTCGATTTTTCTTTTAACAGCTTCTCGGCAATATTCTCAAATTCGCGCTGAAAGTGAACCCGGGTTTGTTCTACTTCAGCTTTTTGCTCTTGCAGTTTTTCCTGCTGTGATTGGTGGAAAGCTTCGGCACGTTCTATTGCTTGAAGGGCTTGCGCTAGTTTATTACGTTCCTGCGTCAGCTCGTGCGTTAGGCGTGCCTGCTCATCTTTATAAATATTGGTTATGTTTTCTTTCTCGGAAGTAATCCAAAGCGATTTTTCTTCAGATCGCGCCAAGCTAATCTTCAGCGCATTATTTTCAATCTGTAGTTGGTTTATTTCATTAACAGAAATACCGTTGGCCGCTTGCTGCGATTTGATAAATAATACTACTGCTATAATTAGCAATACAGCAGAAATAATTAAGGCAACTACACTCATTTGATAAAAATTTTAGCAAACGAATGTAATAAAAAATTGGATTTTAGTAAAAATTTTAGTGAAGATATTCATTGCCCGCGACAAGAGATCCCGGCGACTGGTGAAACTTGCAGATGACACATTGGATAGCAACCCCCACAAAAAAGCCCGTTCAATTTGAACAGGCTTTTCAATAATATGGTGTTAAGATTACTGAGCTTGTTTAGCTTCAGCTTTCAATTGGTCGTTAGCCACAATAACTACCTCTACACGGCGGTTTAGTGCGCGGCCGTCAGCAGTTCTGTTATCACCAATAGGTTCAGTTGGGCCTTTGCCTTGCGTAGTTAAACGGGCGCCATCAACACCACCGGCCACGATTTGCGATTTTACCGATTCGGCACGGCGAACAGATAAGTCCATGTTGTGGGCTACTGTACCGGTACTGTCTGTATGGCCGATAATCAATATGTTGGTACCTGGGTTTTTAATCAGCGATGCTGCTAAATTTTGCAGGTTGGTTTTGGCTACGGGTTTTAATACCGTTTTATCAACGTCAAATAAAATTCCCGAGTCAAATTTCACTACTATACCCTCGCCTTCACGCTCAACGGTAGCTCCTGGTACACTTTGTTTAATTTCTGCAGCCTGACGGTCCATTTTACGGCCAATAAATGCGCCGGCTGTACCACCTACGGCACCACCAATAATAGCGCCTAATGCAGTATGCCCGGTAGCGTGGCCAATTAATGCACCAATAGTACCACCGCCTGCTGCACCAACAGCGGCTCCTTTTTGAGTTTTGGTAAACGAGTCGCAACCGGCATTGATCATGCAAACAGCTGCAATAAGCATAATTAAAATTGTGCTTTTAAAGTTTAAAGTTTTCATTTCGTCTTGAATAAAGTATAAAGGTGAGATTCCTTTTGTAATGTTTTCATTACAATTCAAATGCCAAATAGTTTTTAAAAGCAGGGCAAATAAAAAAGGACCCTGGTTACCAAGGTCCTTTTATTTATGTAAACGTGTAAATCTTATTGTTTATCTTCCTGCTCGTCTTTATTGTCGCCTGGTACACTTACAACACGATAGCTGGTGCCATTTTGTCCTTTAACTTCTTCCAGGTAAATATTGTCGGGAGTTACCCAATATTTTTTGCTGTTCAAAGTTACTTTGCGCGCACCCTCTGGCAGCTGATCTGTCATGTCGCCAACCTGTGGCATTGGAGGCGCACTGTTATCAACGGTAGCTGTACTATCCGGCGGGGTAACACCTTCGGGGTTGGTATTTAATACACCATCTTTACCGGCAACCAAAAATACTTTTTTGCCATCCGAGGTAACGGCATTTTTATAGTATACACCGTTAAACTCGTAGTACTGCACACCATCAATATTAATAGGGCTTGCACCTTTAGGTAATGATGGCACTTCGGCACCAACTGGAGGAGCTGTTACCTGGTAACCACCATTTGGCCCTGGCTGGTAAAAATACCCGCCTGAATAGTAATATTGATAAGGCCCCCAAAAAAACGGATAATAACCGTAAGGCAAAGCACCTAAAACACCAAAGCGCGGATAGCCGAATGAACTGTAGTAGCCGCCGAAGCCGCCAAAACCAACACCCACGCCAATACCCACATTAAAGTGCGAGCGGCCATAATAGCCACCCCCGCCGTGGAAACCGCCGCCGAAGTGCCCGCCACCACCGTGGAAGCCGCCCCTTTGTGCGTTAGCTGTAGAGATGATTGAAAGAGTTAAAAGCCCTGCAAAAAACAGGGTAGATAGGGGTTTAAATGTAGTAGCCATGATATGAATGAATTGTTAACGCACTTTTTTACAAAAAAATTATATCGTCTTAAAATTAAAACTGTTATTTAGACTAACGGCTACCCGCAAGGTTTAAATGCCGGATAAATTTATCTGTCAAATTTCATGCAAAAAATCGGGTTTATTAACGCGTTAAGGCGTCTTACCCGAAATTGTTACACGATATCAACCAACAACAAAAAACATGAGTTTTCAAGATCAAATCAGATCGCTGTTTGTAGAGGAAAGCCAGATCCCGGCAGAGTTCCGGATCGAAGAGCTTCATCAGCGCGAGTACCTGAGCGGCGGTGAAATGAAAAAGTGGGATGGGGAAGTAAGTTCGGTGTATTCGCCGGTATGCTTGCCAACACCAGACGGGTTAAAGCATAAGCTAATTGGCACCTACCCCTTGGGTACCGAAAAGGAAGCCAACGAAGCTTTGGCTGCCGCTATGAAAGCCTATGATAATGGCCGGGGCGAATGGCCGACCATGAGTGTGGAAGGCCGCATTAAGTGTATGCAAACTTTTGTATACAAAATGATTGAGCAACGCGACCTGGTGGTTCGCTTGCTGATGTGGGAGATTGCAAAATCGTACGCCGACTCTACCAAAGAGTTTGACCGCACGATAGATTACATCAACCAAACCATTGACGCGCTGAAAGATCTCGACCGCTCATCATCACGGTTTGAGATTGCCGAAGGCGTTATGGCGCAAACCCGCCGTGCGCCTATTGGTGTGGTGCTTTGTATGGGGCCGTTCAACTACCCGCTGAACGAGACCTTTACCACGCTCATTCCTGCTATTATTATGGGTAACACCATTCTCTTTAAACCGCCCAAACATGGTACGCTTTTACACTACCCATTGTTAAGAGCTTTTCAGGAAGCTTTCCCTGCAGGCGTAGTAAATACTGTTTATGGCCGTGGAGCCAACGTTACCCCTACTTTAATGGAGAGCGGTAATATAAATGTGTTGGCCTTTATCGGTTCGAGCAAGGTAGCTAACGATCTGAAAAAGCGCCATCCTAAAAGTAACCGCCTGCGTGCGGTACTAAGCCTGGATGCCAAGAATGCGGCTATTGTTACCAAGCATGCTGATCTGAAGCTGGCGGTTAGCGAGTGTGTGCTGGGTGCGCTATCATTTAACGGGCAGCGTTGTACAGCTTTAAAGATCATCCATGTACACAAAGATGTGGCCGATGAGTTTTTGAAACTATTAAGCGAAGCCGTTAACGCATTGGTACCAGGCATGCCTTGGGTTAAAGGTGTTAACATAACCCCCGTTGCCGAACCTACCAAGCCGGGTTATCTGCAAGCCTGTATTAATGATGCCATTGCGCATGGTGCACGTGTGGTGAATGAGAATGGTGGAACAACGGTTGAATCTTTCGTATTTCCGGCGGTAGTATACCCGGTTAAAAAAGAGATGAAACTATACCTCGAAGAGCAATTTGGCCCGGTGATAC
>Ga0265780_10009032_pt1 | contig 12019 bp, 10 predicted proteins | sample P1T30metagenome_FD_192432 | JGI IMG/M metagenome (GOLD analysis project Ga0265780, IMG submission 192432) | Plant litter microbial communities from East Loma Ridge, Irvine, California - P1 T30 | ecosystem: Environmental > Terrestrial > Plant litter > Unclassified | place: USA: California... | reverse complement strand
ATAGACTCCTTTTACAATGACAAGAATGCTTGTTCCGATTTCGAGGTCTCTCCCATGTCGCTGTCGTTTTGTCCTATTCTTGTGTTTGATGTTTCGAACTTGTAGAATGGTTTTCTTCTGCATACCATTCCATACCATCTCATCACATGCCAGCCTATACATGCCATACCGTGCTACCCGATCTCATTTCGTTTCATCCCATCACATACCATCGCTTGAACGAACGCCACCAAGACGTTAGCAGAAAAGATATCACTCAGCGTGCCTCCCTCCACACAACTCCGCCTCCCAATCCATATCCGGCTGCGCCTCCCAATACAGCGCCTCGGGATCACTCGCGGCCTCAAACGTATACTTGGCCGCCTCCTCAGGAACGTACACCTTCGGCAGTCCGTTGGCAGCAGCGGCTTCTGCCAGCAGCTGTACTTGGCAGCTCCTCTCCATCAGTGTGTACAAGTAGCAGGCCTCGTCGACTGTTCCGCCGACTGTGAGGAGTCCGTGGTTGCGCAGGATGAGCCCTTTGCCTTTGGGCCCCAGCGCGGCGGCGAGGCGGTGGCCTTCTTCTTCGGAGAAGACGACGCCGTTGAATTCCTGCCAGGTTTCTTGTCAGTAAAACAATACACGCCGTCGTTCGTGCTGCGGAGTGACTATAACACAAGAACAAGATCAAAAGCGAAGAAAAGAAAAGAAAAGAAAGATCTCGAAAGGAAACACACCTCATAGACCGCCTGCGCCTCCCCATAAAAGTACGTAACATCCTGATTCAACATCTCCAACCTCTTCGCAAAACTGCTCCAAGCCTTGCCATACGGCGAATGCGTATGACAAGCCGCCACAACATCCGGCCTAGCCTTGTGGACAGCACTATGAATCAAGAAACCCGCCGCGTTGGCCGGCAGGCTCATGTTCCCGCCGATCGCGTTCCCGTCGTAGTCGACGAGAATCATGTCGCTAGCCTTGAGCAGGCCGAAGTGTTTGGACAGCGGGTTTGTCCAGAAGGTGTGAGGGTTTTCCGGGTCGCGGACGGAGATGTGGCCCGACATGCCTTCGGTGTAGCCTTTGCGGGCGAAGACGCGGAAGGCCAGGGCCATTTTGGTGAGCATCCATTGTCGGTGGGCGGCGTAGGAGGGGAAGGTGGGGATGCCGGGGAGGGTTGTGCCTTGGGAAATGAGCTGGAGAGCGCTTTTGGGCTTTGCGTCTGATTCTTTTTGAGCCGTGTCTGGTTCTGTTTCTTGAGTAACAGCGTTTTTCGCTTTCAGGGTGGCGGTTGGAGTCGCTATCGTGGGAGTGGGTTCGAGGATTGCTGAGGGCGCCATGATCGGTGGTAATCTACTTTTCTTTGGGTTTCTACTGAGTCGTGGTTTGTGGGCGGCGAGGAGTCGTTCTTTGCAACCGGTCTACTTACAGCAGAAAGATACTTCGGAGGATATGTATTTATCTATCTATCGTTTCGGCCAAGATGTTACTTATCGGAGGGCGTCGGCCGATTGCAAGTCAATTGTGGAGTCGTCCCAAACCCAATCAGCTTCCACGGCCAACACTCTCGGCCAACTACCTCTGCTATCTCGGCCTCATCCAAGGTGGAGAAGGCAGATGGTGCAAGATGAATCAATCACTCAACTCGGTAGAGTCGCTTTCACTAACTTTCAAGTAATACCTTCTCAAACACTTCCCACACCAAGCCAACAGCATATGTCAACGAGTCAACGACCGATTCTCGAGGAAGACAAGGTTGATTGTATCATTGGGTAACAGGGAAAGCAACTCGGCTCTGTATACGAAAGCCAGGACACTCTGTTTAGCGTGGTTAGTACGACCAAGGACATCTTGCCTCGAATCCAAACAATCGCAATCATGTCCACAGTAAGCAGCAAAGCCACCATCTCGCCCAACCCCAAGCTAAAAAGACCCAGAGCATCGTCGAAGCATCCATCACTGAGCTACAAGACGCTCTCACATCAGGAGCAATCACAAGCGTCGAGCTCGTAGCCAAACACCTAGTCCGCATTCACACTTACGACTTTCGAGGACCATGTCTCAACTCAATCGTCAAACTCAATCCAGACCTTTTTAATGAAGCCGCAGCCTCAGATGAAAGGCGCGCCCGTGGTCAAACCAAAGGACCTCTGGACGGCATCCCGTACACGCTGAAGGACAGCATGAAGTACAAAGGCATGACCTGCTCCTCCGGCTCTCCCGCTTTCGCCAATCTCATCGCGAACGAGGACTCTTTCGTGGCAGAGAGATTGCGTCAAGCCGGCGCAGTGTGCATGGGAAGCACCAACACGCCTCCGATGATGGCTTCAGGCATGCACCGCGGTTTGTACGGACGAGCAGAAAGTCCTTACAACCCGGAATACCTCACAGCGGCATTCTCATCAGGTTCATCGAATGGCTCTGCCACTTCCACAGCCGCCAGCTTCGCCGCATTCGGTATAGGATCTGAGACGGTGAGCTCCGGACGTTCGCCGGCATCAAACAACGCACTCGTGGCTTACACTGGATCTCGAGACATGATTTCGCCTCGTGGAGTCTGGCCTCTGTATCCTACGTGCGATGTGATCGTGCCGCAAACCCGCACTGTAGACGACATGCTTCAAGTCCTCGACGTCCTCGCCGTTAAAGACTCGCGAGAACAGGAGAATTTCTGGGCTGCGCAGAATTGTGTCCAGATAGAAGAAGCCGAGCGTCCAAACTCTTTCATCGATCTCACAAATACATCCCGCGACTCCCTCCGAGGCAAACGCCTCGCAGTACCGAAGATGTTCATAGGCGGCCATGACCCGCAAGCGAAACCAACCTTCGTGTCCGAAGAAGTGATCGCGCTATGGAAAGCAGCCCGCCAAACCCTCGAATCCTTCGGCGCCACAATAATAGAAACAGACTTCCCACTCGTATCCCGCTACGAAGACGATTCGCAATCAGGCCACGCGAACAACGTCCAAGGCTTCCAATCGGACTGGAACGCGAAAGAGCGCGGCGAGCTGGTCGCGTACCTCTGGGATGATTTTCTGAAATCCAACGGCGATCCAGATTACCCGGATCTGGCTTCTGCCGATGGGAGTCAGATGTTCCCCAGGCCCAGCGACTATATTCCAGATCGCTACATGGAGCAGAAGAACTTCATGGACTATCCCGGCCTCGTAGAGCGAGCTCGCAAGCGGCAGGGCAAGTCCATCTGGGAGATTGAAGGGATAGCAGAAGCTCTGCCAGCATTGGAAGCGCAGCGCAAGCGGGATCTGGAAGACTGGATGGCGAGCCTGGGAGTCGATGCCGTTGTGTTCCCTGCGAACGGAGATGTAGGAAGAGCGGATCTGGAGTTCGACGATGCGAGCGCCAAGCATGCTCTGCAGAACGGGGTGAAGTATTCCAACGGCAACCGGGCTCTGAGGCACATGGGAGTGCCGACGGTCAGCACCACCATGGGCCTTTTGGCCGGGAAAGACATGCCTTGCAATCTCACATTTGCCGGGAGACACGGGCAGGATTGCCAGCTGTTGCAGTTTGCGCAGGCTTTTGAGAAGGCGTCGGTGAGACGGCAGAGACCACTCGTGACGCCTGATTTGCCGACCGATGAGATTGAAGCGAGGTGGTCGAAAGGAAGCGATGAGCGAAAAGGATATGCGCCGCCGAAGCTTCACATCATGGAGCCTCATCTGGACGACCGAATGCTGCGCTTGTCTGGTACCCTGGGACGCTCGGGGGATGTGGCTGAGGTTGAGGTATCGGTCTTCGTGGATGGCAAGCCGATTGCTGCACAGAAGGACGACTTTGCATGGTCAGTCGTGACAGACGTCGAGCCTTTCGTCCCGGCAGAACCACTTTACGGCGGCTATAGTGTGCATATTGGCAAGGTGAACGTCGTTGCAATTGCTCGCGGCAAGGGTGGTGTTACAGCCCAGCATCTATCCATCAGCTCTGAGGCTTGAAAATACATATAGTGAGCTTGCAGTGTCCTGATACTGCCTGACCGCTCTGTTTGCGTGATCTTGGCCCCTGTTGTTCAGAGTTGCGTCCAGTACGTAGGACCAATCAGATTTCCTTGCACCACCTGCCCCAACTGCCCAAGTCAACACCAGAACGTGCAATCTCCTCCAGACTTACGTCTGCCCGACCAGCCGCTCCTCCACCGGTTCTGCCCGAGTACCCATCTTCCATCATCAAGCCTACATCGATGAGATCCATCCAGGCGTCCTTCGCTATCTCTTTCGTCCAAAGTCTACCTCCCGCTCCCATGGCGCCGGATGCTGCAGCTTGGATCTTTGCCTTTGAAGCGAGCAATTTGTACTCTTCGTATGCGAGGTTGAAACTGACTGTCTCTGTAGAGTGAATGGCGGTCTGTCTTGCAGCGCAGATGAGTAGGGCCAGCTGGAGGGTGGAAAGAGTGGAAAGCAAGATCAGCTTTGAGTCTGGCGACATAAGCTTAGGGCCTAGTGCAGAGATGATATGTTCCCGTATAGCAGTGGCTGTAGCGGCCGATGCCGGCAACGTTGACAATGGAATGAGCAGACTTCCGAGTAGGTCGTTGACAGACTTTGTCGTGTAATATATCCGGCGTAAAAGTGCCACAAAGGCGTCAGACGCGAAGACACCTTCGATGGCAGTATTCCAAGTATCGAGCGCCGAACCTCCCGAACTATCGCTGACATCGAGATCGAACTTGTCTCGTTCATGTTCCTGAACCGAGTCATCTTCGATCGATAGTGCGGCTTTGCACACGTCCACGAAAGCGGCCAAGCTTTTCGGCGAGCTAAGATGAACGTAACGGTGACTGAATCGACTCTTGACTCTCTTCTCCAGAGACTCGGCTACATCAATTCTAGTGGTGAGGCCGAGGACTGCAATAGGGGCCTTCCGGCTTTGAGCGATGTCGAAGAGGTTGTAAAGGAGCGTTTGCCTCGGGTGTGACGCGAAGAGCTCAAACTCGTCGAGGATGAATATAACACTCTTGTTGGTCTGCCCGGGTGCTTGTTCTTGACCGAGCTCGAGCGGATGCGACAAGAGAGCAAGCAGCGAGGCAAGAGTGTCTGCATAGTTTCTCGTGGTATTCTCTTCTTCGTCCAGATCCATTTCGCGACCAAGTTGTCTCCAAATCTCGCGTAGAGCGATCTTGTCGTCTGTGTGGATGAAGCCGTTGAGGCGAACGGCGTGGAAATCGTCAGGGTGTTCTTTCGCTTGCTCTCGTAGGACGTGGTTGACCAAGGTCGTTTTCCCACTCCCTCTTGAGCCAATGAGAAGCATACTGTTACTCTCGCCAGCTGTGATTGTTTGGCTAATCACTGTGTTTACTTTTGAATACTCGTCGCTCAGATTCGTCAAAGGTATAGGTCGTTTACCATGAATCTTCTCTAGAGTCATGTATTGAAGGAGCTCGATCTGTGCTTCGGTGATCGAGGGAAGCTCGGCGAACTCTGCACTGGATTTGTCCCTGGTCTTTTTTGCACTGCTTCTCTGGGGTGTTCCCACAGGCTGTGATCGCTTCGATACTGGGGAGGCTGCACTTCTCGCAGCGCCTAGCCTGTCGTCCTCGGAATCGTCCACTTCCATCGCGTCTCCATCTATGAAGATCTCTGGGACAGACTGTTCGGGAACGGCAACGGCTTGAGGCTCGACGCTCTTACGAGGCCTGCCTCGTGGTTTCTTTCCTGCCGGCGTAACTTTACCTCCTGGCGCTGCTCTCTCAGTGGGAGATTTCCTCTCTAGAGGAGAGTTTTTTCCAATAGGGGTTGGCTTTTCTGCCAACAAGTGTTCTTCTCTTGTCGCTCGGCCATTCACCGATCCATTGAGCGTTTGCTTAGGTGTATTGGTTCTCGAACCAGCCTGACGGGTGCTGGTACTAGGTGTCGCATTGTCCGCACCAGCTTCTTTCCGAGCAGCCTCTTCCAAGTCGTGTATCTCGTCTTCAAACGTCTTCTTTTTGACAGGAGACGCTGATCGCGATGCCGAGTGCCGCTGGCCGGCGTGTTCTCGAAGCTTGGTTGTGAGCGATTTCTTGCGGCCGTTCACTCGTATAGTAGAAGATGGAGAGCCATCTGATTCTTCTTCCAGGACATCCTCGCTGCTCCCTCCACCCGTCTCTTCCTCTCTCATCGAAACAAGACGGGGATCCGCGAACTTCTTGAAGAAGCCGGCCATGCCTGCCTTGGAGGGTGTCAAGGGGACCTTTGCCGGGCTAGGCGCTGCGACCGTAGTTCGACCATCTCCTTGCGCCTGCTTTTTAGCTTTCAGTTTTCCGAGCGCGCTCTGTGGAGCTGCAGTGGTCGGCTCTGCTCGATCGATGTTGCTTGGCTGGGCGTTGGGAGAGGCTCCGGAGAGAGCTTCTTTTGCCTGCTTTGCGCGGCTCGCTGGTGTACCGGTCAACTTTGCTTTGGGGGTAGCTCTCTTCCGGGTGGTCGTAGCTGCAGCAGGCGATTGCTTGCTAGGAGTATCCAGTTTCCTGCGTTTCGACTCTCGAGGAGATTCCATCGTTGGTGTCACGATGCGAAAGCTCAGTAGTTGGGTCTGGTCGCTAGTTGATCATGGCGATAGCCTTGAAAGAGCAACCAGTACAGCGCTTCGTGTATCTGGTGGATGTTCGTGTCGTTTTAATGCGTGATCCTTCGGTAGCGGTTGAAGTTACATTTACGTGAATCTAGTGATCGCGACTCCGCCGCGAAGTCACGTGTGCTTCACAAATTGCTCGTCGACTCGCAAATTCGATTTCAACGAAATGTAAGTGAAGAGACAAATGTTGAGCCTGTCTGATCTGCTCTAACATCTCGCAAGCGAGACTTCAATATGTACGATATTGGTGAACTTGTGTGTATCTCGACTCCTAAGGTCCTGACGGAGGACTATGATTGTCCTCTGGACATCCCTTAGCGCCGGACATCCCGTGGCCAATCGGAGAAATGTAAGTGAATCAGAGTACAACGCTTCTTCCGACCTAACTTCTTCAATCACTCAAACACATGTTCACGGTTCTGGAAACATTGTCATCATCGCGCCGAAGATATGCGCATATCGATTCGCTACACACTAACTGAGTTTAGACCTTGTGTGTACCTGACCGCAGCAACAACATTCTCTACGGAAGACGAACGTCAACACAACAGATGACGCTAAGCTCCTTGCAACCCCTCTTCCTTCTGCAAAATGCGTCGTGTACTCAATCTCACGGGCTCATCTTCGCTTTCTCTGTCGTGCTTCAAGATGTTAATCAAGTCGATGACTGCGACATCTCACAATCTGGAAGACGAGGTCATGCGGCACACACCTGACCATCGGGTTTGATGCCAAAAAACATGCGGTATCGAACTGGCTGTCAATCGTTCAGTGCTACATACGGCATCGAACTATCCATCAACAGTCGTGACGAGCTCGGGATCGGAGATCACAAAGGCTTATATGCTTGTCGGAGCATGCCACAGCGCTCGGAGAAGCGCCGGATTCTCAAGGACATCGTTGGTGTATGTGCAGTCGATGCCGAGTTGTTGGCAGAGGGTGCACCGATTGGTTCCAACCGCCAGTACGCAATCCGCACCGCAGGCTATGACCGAGCACATCTTCTCGACGCGACCGCTCTCACCATTCCCGGCTGCGATGGTGTGAGCCACCAAGCATCGATCGCATCTCGTCCTCTCTTCGGTGCCGCGGAATGTTCCGAGTTGCAGGTTGATGTTCTCTGCTCCGGCGGCGATCAAGTCCTGATGGATCGTATTTTGAGCGCGGATGCTCGCGTCCGCGACCTTCTGAGGAGGGTCTAGGTATCCCTGCAACGTTATTTTCTGGAGGAAGAAGTCGACAATGATGTGCAATATGCGAGCCTTGCCAAAGTCTCTCACAAATGGTCGTTTGTTCTGGACAATCTCCCTGTTCTCCAGATGGTTGAGAATGCCGATGGCAAGACCTAGTCCATCATATTGCCCTTCGTGGGTAGTGCTGAACAAGAGAGGAGTGTGGGCGTATCTGAGATACTCGCTCTCAATCTCCCCATGCTCGTTGTCCCATTCGATGCGAAGAGCGAGTGTCTCGGCACGCGATGCATCCTCATACAGACACGTCGTAGGCAGTCCCAGCCACGATCTCGGGTGCGGTCGGTTTTCTGGGCTGACTTCGAAAACTAAGTGGACCTTGGCGAGCGGAGGAGGACCGCCCTCTGTGGGATTGCAACATACTCGAAAGCCATCGAGGTTGGCTGATGTTGGGTCACCGACCGTGCCCACCTCATCACTGAGATCCGTCTGGTATGGGGGCTTGCGATAGATCGAGGTGCCGTCCTTTGCAGTGGCTTTCATATAAGCTTGCTGATCGGGCTCTTCGCAGCGTACAATCGTGTTCCAGTCGTCGGCTTCGTCGTCACTGCGATCATGCTCATTGATTGCAGGTCTTTTTTCGTGGAGAGGAATGAAGTTGAAGTCAGGGTCTGCAGCCTGCGGCGTGTAGTATGTGGTGGGCTCTGTTGCTACTTCTGTGTTGAATGGTGGAATCGGTTGTTCCCACGCATGCTCTGGTGACACTTCTCTGCCGGACCACCCACTCAGTTGTCCGTACTTGGCGTCTGGTGACACTTGTCTGCTGATCATAGGGCTATCCGGCAGCAATCCTCCCTCATGCTCCGGTGTCACCTCTCTGCTGAACACCATATCATCTAGCAACAGATCATCATTTTGCTCAGGCGTCGCTCCTCTATCAAAATCTGGGCTCCCTCCGCCCTTAGACGATTGTTCTGAATCATCGGAATCTGGTGGCTTCGGATGTTGGGGAGTCATGTGCTCAGTGATAATTTCACCCGAGGCGTTCGTGTAGGTGTTCACGCGAGCGAACGAGAATCTAGACGATTTCGTTAGATAACATACACAGGCACACAAGGGTATGTATTTACTGCATGGGTTCTTGCGCCATTGCGATCAAGGTTTGGATGGAAGGTGTCAATATCAAGTGGCAAGAGACGGGGAAAGTATCCAACTCGGTGCGAAGATGGCGTTTGGTCTTGTTAAGCAGCGCGATGATCACTTAGCCGGATCAGGCTGAAATTCGGACCAGGTTCGATGGTAGCGGCAAGGTTGGCGCCTGTGAGGTTGAGTGCAACTGAGTGCTTTTGAAGGTGTGTAGTAGACGACGAAAGTGTTGAGAAGCAGCAGGGTGACACAAACACAAACCGTTTGCGATGACGCAAATTTTTACACGACAGTAGGTAGTATCGTCGACTTTGGTGCATCTTCGTTGGCTAGTTACCAGTGAAGGTTGGAAGTGTCAATTGAACCGAGCAGAATCGTGATGCAGAATCGTGATGCTTTGATCAACTAAACGAGTGTGGTGAGTGCTTCTCTCTCTCTTTCTCCTGCAGCATCGGCCGTAAAGTAACGCAAGAGTGAAGTCAAGGTACTCCCACAGTAGGTAGTACCCGACACTCATTAGCGGACAGGCAGCCTGTCCATCTAAGCAGCAGTAGGAACGGCGCAACCACATCTGCCACCGTCCAACCTCTTGAACCCGCCCTTCTCAGCAACATCCTGCTGCAACTTGACCATCAACTTCTGGTCGCCGGTCGGGTCAGTCTGATCCTCATCCAACTCCCAGCTCAAGAACTCGTTGGTGTAGTTCGGCTCGAAGCTCTCCTCCAGCACGCCAAGCCTCTTTCCATACTTCGTGACCTTCTCCCAGTCACGCTGGACGTTCTTCAGATCGCGGGAGAAGTACGCAAAGCTGCGCTCGAAGATCTTGCGGTTCAGCGGCGTCGCCATGGCAGGCTTGAAAGCCTCGTACTCCTTCCAAGCTTCTTCCGGGCTGGCAAGGACAAAGTCCGTAGCGCGCTTGACGGCTTTCATGAAGGAGCGGACTTTGCCCGGGTTCTGCGCGATGAAAGACTCGTTGCCGATGTACAAGACCGAGCAGAAGCAGCAGCAGCCCAGCTCGGCGAGTTCGTCGATGCGAAGCATCTGCACGTCGCTCTTGGGCCTGTTTTGGCCAGCGAGCCATTCTTCGAGCTCGACCATCTGCACATTCTCGAGACCGATGCCGGCGTCGATCTCGCGGTTGATGATGGCGCGGGAGACGTTCATCCCGCAACGAACGGCGGTGTAGTCGGTCGGAGACATGCCGTAATGAGAGGTGAGCTCGTCGATTTGAATCTAGTGGCGTTTGAGGGTTAGTTGTAAGGAGGGATGCATGATCGATGGAGCATAGCTTGCCTTTCCAAATTCGCCAACATAGCCAATGCGCTTGCCCTTGAGAGTACGGAAGTCGGTGGTAATGCCGGAGTCTTTCAAGTAGACGACACCGGTGAAGGGCTCGTCGAGGAGAGAGCCGATCGAGAGGACCGGGAAGTTGCGGGCTTTGGCCTGTCTCGCAGAATCAGCGTACTGGTATCCAAGTCAAAGATCGAGGTAGTGAACAACTTACAGCCAGAGTGTGGATCATGGCTTTGAACCCAAGATCAACCTTGCCCGTACCAATGATCTCCGTTACGTCACTCGGATCATTCGGCTCCAAGAGAGCAACCTGAATGCCCTCATCCTTGAAAAATCCCTTGGCCTGAGCCAGGTACAGCGGAGCGTGATACGGCGTGGCGTGCCTTTCGTCCAAGGTCAGTCTATGATCAGTAAACGATTACAAAAGCAAAGGGCAAGCCAACCAGTTCGTCAAGAAAGTGATCTTGTCGGAAGACATGTCGGCGCTGCTATTCAGTCAATACCTCCCATTCTCAGGGCACTGAAGGAGGGCTTGGGGAAGGAAGCATGTTCTTTCGCAGCTATTACGCTGATCAAGTTCGTAACGGTGTATTCTCAGCGAGCCCAGCAGTCGACGTCTCACGCTCAGCCAGACTCTCCACTTGGAGGTGAGATCGGAGTCTGACAAGGGCAGAGGCCATCGACTGATAGGCAAGCACCCGCCTGCTTGTTGTTACTTTACCTTGACCAAACGACATAATGCGTAAGAGTGACATGTTTCCTCCTCCGCTTTCGCTCGTTGCCGTACCAGGTTGTTGACTTGAGGAGTGTAGTTTGGGGTGATTAAACGTTGTTGAAAGTACAGATCTCAATGACAAGATGTTTCGAAAAAGGATTCAGAATCTTACTGGCATGTCGTTGGGTTCTTATGGAAGATCTGTTGGTGGGTCAAAGTACCGTAGTCAGCTTCAAGCTGCAGCTCTCGTTCTCCACAACAGCTCTGCGAGGTCGGCGTTTAGGGCCGGCCCACCAAGCGAACTCCTGTTTGGCCAATGGTTTAGCTGTAGGTTGATGCGATGGAATTAGTCAGAAAGTCTAAGCCGTGATGGATCAGCAGTGTTGAGATGAAAGATGAACCAACGGAATGAAAACCGCTTCTCGAAAGCATTGAGCCGTTGTTACCCTCTGCAGGCCGTCCTCATGGGAAGATTGACCAGTCTTTAGTACTTGCGAGGAATCATTCGCCGCTAGAATATAGATATTACATGAAACGGCTCATCGTTTGTTCGAGCACAGCTTTCCAATCGTTCCAAGACATGCGTGATGTACTCTTCAGCAACGTGAGCCAGAACTTTCTTCATATGCGCAAATGCCACCGCGGCCGCAAGCGCGATGATCTCCTGGTCCATACTTGTCGGAGATGTTTCAATGAGCGCAGACACCACCTTGGTCACAACCAACATCCACCTCGATCACCTCGGGTCAGGCGCAACGTTCTCTTTCTCTTGGGCCGGAGTTGGGGCCGGGGCCGGAGCTTTCTTTGGTGCAAGCTGTCTTGACTGTAGGATTCTTGCGCTTCTTATAGTAGAGGTGGGATGTTCTCTCCACCAAGGCTATATCTTCTCATGCTCGTCCTCATTTCGCGTGGGCGCCGAGGTATGTGAGCTGGTATGTGAGCTGGTATCAAAGGCCATAAGCTTTGGGCTGCCTATACTGCTATTGAGAGCACTTCGGGCCCGTCTCACTGCCTCTTGCGGATTTACTGCGGGGTTCATCTGGTGCTCGTTGACAGGAAGCCGTTCATCTAGCAAGGTACGTGGTCAAGCCTTGAATCGGCATCTCGGAGTACAAATAGTCATACAGTCTAG
>Ga0265780_10009030_pt1 | contig 12021 bp, 9 predicted proteins | sample P1T30metagenome_FD_192432 | JGI IMG/M metagenome (GOLD analysis project Ga0265780, IMG submission 192432) | Plant litter microbial communities from East Loma Ridge, Irvine, California - P1 T30 | ecosystem: Environmental > Terrestrial > Plant litter > Unclassified | place: USA: California... | reverse complement strand
GTAACTTCCTGCTGCCGGCGCGCTATACGCTTTTAATGAAGCGACTCTTAATTTTACCAAATCAAAATTCATCAACATATAACTGTAAGCTCCCATGTTTTTAGGCTCTTCTTGTGCCCAAACATAATCGTCAGCATTTGGATATTTCTCGATAATTGCTTTCAATTGTTCCACTGGCAATGGGAAAAGTTGCTCGATTCTCACGAATGCTACGTCTTTTCTTCCGTTTGCTTCTCTTTCTGCTACTAAATCATAGTAGAATTTACCGGTACAGAATACCAATGTTTTCACGTCTTTTGCTTGTACATTTGGATCATCCAAAACTTCTTGGAAACCTCCGTTTGCAAATTCATCTACCGTAGAAACTACTGAAGGATGACGCAACAAACTCTTTGGTGTAAACACAATCAAAGGTTTTCTGAACGTGGTTTTCATCTGTCTTCTCAATAAGTGGAAGAAGTTTGCCGGAGTTGTACAATCGGCAACAAACATATTGTGGTTCGCACAAAGCTGTAAATATCTTTCCATTCTTGCTGAAGAGTGCTCTGCTCCTTGACCTTCATAACCGTGTGGCAATAACATGACCAAACCGTTTTGATTGTTCCATTTGTCTTCTGCTGCAGAAATATACTGGTCTAACATAATTTGGGCTCCGTTTGAGAAATCTCCAAATTGTGCTTCCCAGATTGTCAATGTTTTTGGGCTAGCCAAAGCATATCCGTAGTCAAAACCAACAACTCCATATTCAGATAAAAGTGAATTGAAGATATTGAATTTTCCTTTTTGGTTGTTCAATTGTTGCAAAAGGATTACTTCTTCTTCAGAATCTTCTACTTTCACAACCGCGTGACGATGCGAGAATGTTCCTCTTTCCACATCTTGACCAGAAATACGAACATCATAACCTTCAGTCATTAAAGAACCATAAGCCAATAATTCAGCCATTGCCCAGTCTAACTTATCGGTTTCAAAAAACATATTTTTTCTGTCGTTGATCAGCTTTTGGATTTTGCTGATGAACTTTTTATCGCTTGGCAACGTTGTAATTGTTTTTGCGATGTCTGTCAAAATATCTTTTGAGAAAGTCGTATTTACTTTTTGAAGCATTTCTGTTTCATCCGCTTGCGTATAACCACCCCATTCGTTTTGCATAAACGGAGTGATGATTGTCAAGTCTTTTTTACGAGAGGCTTCCAGATTTTCATCCAAAACTCCTTTGTATTCTTTCTCTAATTTGCCTACATATTTATCGTCGATAATTCCGTCAGCGATTAATTTCGCTGCGTACAAATCTCTCGGATTTTCATGTTTAGCAATCAGTTTGTATAATTTTGGCTGTGTAAAACGAGGTTCGTCACCTTCGTTGTGGCCATATTTTCTGTATCCTAATAAGTCGATGAAAACATCGCTTCCGAATTGCATTCTGTAGTCTAAAGCAAACAACATCGCGTGAACAACAGCTTCGGCATCATCGGCATTTACGTGTAAAACCGGAGAATTTGTCACTTTTGCAACATCCGTACAATAGGTAGAAGAACGCGCATCTAAATAATTTGTCGTAAATCCAACTTGGTTGTTAATCACAATGTGGATTGTTCCGCCAGTTTTGTAACCATCCAAATGCGCCATCTGAACGATTTCATAAACAATGCCTTGCCCAGCAATTGCCGCATCACCGTGAAGTGCGATTGGCAATACTTTTGAGAAATCATCCGGGAAATGACGGTCTTGTTTTGCTCTTGCGATTCCTTCAATTACTGCTCCAACAGTCTCTAAGTGAGACGGATTTGGCGCTAAATTGATATTTATATTTTTTCCTGATTTTGTCTTTTTGTCAGCAGTCAAGCCCAAGTGGTATTTTACGTCACCATCAAAAAGTGCATCATCATCATAATCTTTTCCGTCAAATTCAGAGAAAATGTCTTGTGTATTTTTTCCGAAGATATTTGCCAAAACATTCAAACGACCACGGTGAGCCATTCCCATTACAAACTGCTCCACTCCTTTTTCAGCCGCAGCTTCGATCAAAGCATCCAATGCCGGAATCAAAGTTTCGCCGCCTTCAAGAGAGAAACGTTTTTGGCCTACATATTTTGTATGAAGAAAATTCTCGAAAGAAACCGCTTCGTTCAATTTATTTAGGATATTTTTCTTTTCTTCCGAAGAAAATTTCGGCTGGTTATCGTTGTAACCAATTTTATCTTGAATCCATTGTCTTACCTCTGGATTTCTGATGTACATATATTCAATACCAATATGCTCACGGTAGATTTTATCTAAGTGTCCCAAAATTTCTTGCAACGTACAAGGCGCAATTTTAATTGCTTTTGCAGCGTCAAAAACGGTATTCAAATCTGCATTTGAAAGTCCGAAATTTTCAAGATCCAAGTTTGGCGTAAAGATTCTACGCTCACGAACCGGATTTGTTTTGGTAAACAAGTGCCCTTGCGCTCTATAAGCTTCAATTAGCTTTAAGACATTAAATTCTTTTTGTAATTTCTCTGAAATCTGGCTTACGTCAACATTATTTGAAGATGCGTAATTTGCCATTTGCTGTGCAGGTGCCTGATATTCCTCGTTATATGTTTCCATCCCGAAGTCAAAACCTTGGAAAAAACTTCTCCAACTTGGTTCTACGCTATCCGGATTTTCAAGATATTGATCGTATAATTGAGCAAAAAATTCAGTATGTGCCGCGTTTAAAAAGGAAAACCTATCCATAATATAATTGAATGTCCTAATATGTTAGAAATATTTTTGCAAAAGTACGACAATTAGAACAATGTAATAATAATTTCATACTTTTATGTATTAAACTTAACTTAAATTTAGGGTATGAAAGTAAGGATTTTAAACCATATAACAAAAATCGTTTTCGTAGTTAGTTTATTTGTTTTTTCACAGGAAGCAAAAGCGCAAGATGCGGCGGAAGGTGATTTTTGGAGCAAAGTCAGTTTTGGTGGTGGATTAGGCGTTGGAATCGGATCAAACTATACGAATATTTCACTTGCCCCGAGTGCGATCTATAATTTTAACGAATATATTGCTACTGGAATCGCTTTGCAGGGAAGTTATGTTCGCGATAAGAATTTTTATGAATCGTATATGTATGGTCCGAGTCTGATTGTTCTTGGAAATCCAATTCCTGAAATTCAGCTTTCTGCGGAGTTGGAACAGTTGCGCGTCAATGTAAATTATGATGATGCTTTGGGTTTACAAAACGATAATTTTTGGAATACCGCTTTATTTTTAGGAGCTGGCTATCGAACTAATAATGTGACAATTGGGGCGCGTTATAATGTTTTGCATGACAGCGATAAAAATGTTTACAGTGATGCTTTTATGCCTTTTGTGAGGGTTTATTTTTAAGAGTCGCTTTGAATAATTCAGTAACTTTGCAATAATAAAAGAAATAAAAAATGGGAGCTTTAGAACTAAAAGACAGCATTTTAAATTTGCTAAATAACGCCGACGAAAAGCTACTTAAAGTTGTCAAAGAAACAATTGATAATTATAAGGAAGAAGAAATTGTGGCGCATACTGTGGAAGGAAAACCTTTGAATAGAAAGGAATATAAGGAAAAACTTGACAGCGCACTGCAAAGAGTCAGAGAAGGTCATTATACAACCCACGAAGATTTATTGAAAGAAATGAAAGATTGGTAAATGAAAAAACCAAAAATAGTTTGGGATGATTTAGCCAAACAAGAATTAAAAGCCATTTACAATTATTATAAGCCAATATCTAAAAAAGTTGCAGACGCAATTTTAGATAATATTGCTATTGGAATTGAAGAAATCCGATTTACACATCAATATCAGAAAGATCTAATTCAACCGAAATACAGAAGATTAATTGTAAGTCATTATAAAGTTATTTATATGGTTGAAGCCACTAAAATAACAATTTTGAGCATCTTCGACACCCGCCAAGATTCAAATAAGCAGCATCTTTAAAACTTATTTCGAAACCAAACCTTCTGCCATTCCCTCTTCAAGATCAAAAAAGCAACATCTTCCGATAAATTTACCAAATCAGAACCGTCTAACTTTTTAATTTCGCTTTCTGAAACATCAATTATATATAGCAGATTCAAGTATTCTGCAAATTTGAATTGAATCAATCTAAATATTTTTTCATGCAATTGAATTTTCAATTCTTCCGGTGAAGTGCTCATCGGAAAATCAATCGGTTCATTGGCCAAATTAAAATCTTTATTGATTTGTTCAATCAGTTTTAGATATAAATTTTCCTTTTCAGCTTCTGAAAGTAAATTGTCAGTATTTATTGGAGCTACAAACATTTGTGATTTAGGATTTTTGATTTAAGATTTAGCAAGTTCACGCATTTGCTCACTGAAAACGGATTACTGCAAACTACCAACTTAAACCTTTCGGCTCATTAAATTTTCTCCAAAGATTCTCAAGATTGCCTTTTTATCTTCGTCAACTCTCATTTTATCCAAAGTTTCAAAAGCTTTCAAAGTATATTCTTTGATAGCAACTTGCGTAGCTTCCGAAGCGCCGGTTTCATTGAAAATTTCTTTAATCGAATTAATTTTCTCTGTATTATCGCTAGGTTGAATTGAAAACAGATGCATCAATTGTTCCGCATTTTCTTTGGTAGAAAATTCTAAAGCTTTTAAATATAAATACGTCTTTTTATTTTCAATAATATCGCCGCCGACCTGTTTCCCAAAAGTTTCCGGGTTTCCAAAAGCATCTAAATAATCGTCTTGCAGCTGAAAAGCAATTCCCAAATTTAGTCCAAAATCATAAATCGCATTGCAATTTTCTTCATTGGTTTCAGCAATTATCGCTCCCATTTTCATCGCGGCCGCAACTAAAACTGCCGTTTTGTATTCAATCATTTTCAAATATTCTGGAATCGTAACGTCATCACGATTTTCAAAATCAACGTCCCATTGCTGGCCTTCGCAAACTTCAAGCGCTGTTTTGCTGAATAATTTTGCAAGCGATTGAAAAATTTTAGGTTCGTATTTTTCGAAATATTGATACGCTAAAATCAGCATGGCGTCTCCAGAAAGAATTCCTGTATTCAGGTTCCATTTTTCGTGAACGGTTTCTTTTCCTCTTCGCAATGGCGCGTCGTCCATAATATCATCATGAACTAGCGAAAAATTATGAAAAACCTCAACCGCCAAGGCCGCCGGAAGCGCTTCCTTATAATCAGCATCAAAAATTTCAGCAGTCATCAGCGTTAGAATCGGACGAATTCGCTTTCCTCCTAAAGACAAGATGTAGTGAATTGGTTCGTAAAGACTTTTTGGTTCTCGAGAAATTTTCTGGCTTTCTAAATAATTCAGGAAATTTTCTTGGTAATCGCTGATGGAATGCATAAAAATAATTTTGGGCTAATTTACAGTAATCCGCCCTTATAACAAATAACATTGCAATTAATTCAAACGAAAACGGTTTCTGTTAAAAAATAGTTAAACACAAGTTTGACAATTTTGTCTAACAAATTTGTACATACCTTTGCATTGACAAAATTGTTAAATAATATAGTTAAACAAAAATGGCAACAACTAAGAAGGATGATGCAACGGAAGAACTGATAAAAAATACGGCCAAAAGATTGTTTTTTGGCGAAGGAAAATTCAATGCCACAACTCAAGAAATCGCAGATGCCGCAGGTGTTAACAGAACCTTGATCAACTATTATTTTAGATCTAGAGATAAATTATTTGAGCTTGTATTTAAAGACGCGCAAGAAAAAGAACAGGAAAGAACAGAATCCATCATGTTTTCTGAACTTCCATTCAAGGAAAAGATAGCTGAATTTATCGATGATACTTTTCTCATCGCCCAAGAATATCCTTACATGGAAATGTATTTGGTAACGCAGTTCAACCAAGGCTGCTATTTTAAGGATGAGGAAGGCATGGAGCGGCTGATGAAGAAATTTTTTGAAGAGTTCAAAGTGGCCATGGAAGACGGCTTGATCAGAAAAACAGATCCTATCCAATTTATCTTGAACATGGTCTCGATGACTTCTTTCCCGATTGCGATGCGTCCGTTGTTTCAAAAAACGATGCATCTGACTGACGAAGAATATGACAAGATCCTTTCTGACCGAAAAGAAATCATCATGGACACCTTATTTATCAAGTAAAATCAATCATAATCAACTATAAATTTAAACAAATGAAGACCTTAAGTAGCTTATCAAAGCTTAAAGCAGCAGCTTTTCTTTTTGCAGCTTCGCTTCTTGTTTCGCACAATGCTGTCGCACAGGCCCAGACATTGACGCTTAAAGATGCAATCAACTATGCGTTGCAGAACAAAGCGGAAGCAAAGAAAGCCAAGCTTGACGTAGAAAACAGCAATTACCAGATCGAGGAAGTCCGCTCAAGAGCGTTGCCTCAAATTTCTGCCAACGGAAACATGACTTACAACCCTGTATTGCAACTGAACGCGCTGGATGTAGGAGCATTCGCAGGTCCTGGAAACCCTAGTGACATTCAGCTCGTGGCACTGGGTCAAAAGTGGAGCACTACTGCGGGAGTAAGCCTTACGCAGAATATTTTTAACCAAGCCGTTTTTATTGGACTAAAAGCAGCCAAAACGACAAGAGAATTTTACCAAATTAATCAACAACTGACCGAAGAGCAGGTTATTGAAAACGTGGCAAATGCTTATTATCAGGTTTTTGTCCAAAAAGAAAAACTGGCCGTCATCGACAGCAATTACGTGAATACGTCTAAAGTACGCGACATCATAAAGGGACAATTTGACAACGGGCTTGCGAAAAAAATCGATTTGGATCGACTGACCGTGAACCTTTACAACATCAACACTCAGCGCCAGCAATTGATCAATGCCGTTCAACTGCAAGAAAACGCACTGAAATTTTATATGGGTATGCCTATCGAAACGCCAATCTTACTTCCTAAAGAAAATTTTGAAGCAACACCACAGATGCTATCTGAAGCGCCAAATACAGCAAACAGAACCGAATATTTAGCATTGCAAAAACAAGAACAGCTTTTAGAATATCAAAAGAAATCTGTAGTTGCAGAATATTATCCGACGCTTTCCATATCGGGCAGCTACAATTATATCGGGCAGGGGCCGGAAATGCCAATCGGTGGCAAGCCTGCTGACGGCGTCTACTGGTCAGATTATTCTGCCATCGGCTTGAACTTGAATATTCCGATTTTCACGGGTTTCGGAACGAGAGCAAAAGTGCGCCAGGCAGACGTAGAACTGCGAAGAATCAAAGAGGACTTGACAGACACAAAGCTTTCACTAGACTTGGCTTATGAAAATGCTAAAACCCAAATTGAAAACAGCTTGATCACGATTAAAAATCAAGGCGAAAATGTAAAATTGGCACAGGAAGTTTTAGACAATACCCAAAACAATTATTACAACGGATTGGCGCCGTTAACTGATTTATTAGATGCTGAAAACTCAAATGTGGAAGCGCAGAACAATTATACTACTGCCCTATTAGATTATAAATTAGCAGAAATCCAGCTTATCAAAGCAAAAGGACAATTAAGAACACTAACAAACTAATCATACAATGAAAAAATTATTATACGTACTCATCGGAGTTGCAGTTATCGGACTAATTGCTTTTATCTTGATGAACAACAAAGCCGAAAATGAAGAAAAAACAGCGATTGTTGCCGAAAAAAATGCAACCGTTTCTGTAAAAATTGACACGGTAAAGACGGAAGAAGTTTCTTTGGATTTTGTTTCTAACGGAAATTTCGAGCCTATTCAAGAACTAAAATTTTCTGCTGAAAAATCAGGAAAAGTAATCAAAGTGCTTGCAAAAGAAGGCGACTATGTAAAAGTAGGACAAGTGCTTGCTATCGTGAGAAGTGATGTTGTAAACGTGGAAGCTTCCAACGCAAATGCGGCTTACCAAAATGCAGTTACAGATTACAACAGATATGAAAATGCTTTTAAAACAGGCGGTGTTACAAAACAGCAATTAGACCAAGCAAGACTGGCGATGGTTAACGCAAAAACGCAGTTGACACAAGCAAATATTAATGTTGGCGATACTAGAATCAAAGCTCCGATTAGCGGTTTTATCAATAAAAAATACATCGAGCCAGGTTCAATTTTAGCAGGAATGCCAGCAACAGAATTATTCGACATCGTAAATGTTTCAAAACTAAAATTGAAAGTTACGGTTAACGAAAGCCAAGTGGCAAGCTTAAAAGTGGGCGATGTTACCAAAATCAAAGCCAGCGTTTATCCAGACAAAGAATTCTCTGGGAAAATTACATTTATTGCTTCAAAAGCAGATGAAAGCTTGAACTTTCCGGTGGAAATTGAAATCGCAAATAATACGGCAAATGACTTGAAAGCAGGTATGTATGGAACGGCAGAATTTGCTTCAAAACAACAAAAAAGTTCATTGATGATTGTTCCTAGAAATGCTTTCGTAGGAAGTGTGAGCAGCAACCAAATCTTCATTGTTGAAAACGGAACCGCTAGATTGAAAAAAGTTACTGCCGGCAGAATTCTTGGTGACAAAGTTGAAATCTTAGGCGGTTTATCTGACGGACAACAATTTATTGTGACGGGACAAATCAATTTGCAAGAAGGAAGCAAAGTGGAAATTATAAAGTAGGCAGAAGAAATTAGGCAAAAGCCAATAGCACAAAATTTAACTGTTATATAAAAGCATTTAGTTTTTACTATTGCCTTTTGCCTAATGGCTAACAACTAAAATAGAAAAAATGAAATTAGCAGAAATATCCATAAAACGTCCTTCGCTGGTAATTGTATTGTTTACAATTCTGACTCTTGGTGGACTGTTCAGTTACAGCAATTTGGGTTATGAATTGATTCCAAAATTCGAAACAAACGTAATTACCATTGCCACGACTTATCCTGGTGCTTCGCCGAGTGAGGTGGAAAACACAGTGACTAAAAAAATTGAAGATGCGATTGCTTCGTTAGAAAATATTAAAAAAATAGACTCGAAATCGTACGAAAGTTTGTCGACAGTTTCTATTACATTGACTTCAACAGCCGATGTAAATATTTCGATGAACGATGCGCAAAGAAAGATCAATGCCATTATCAGCGACTTGCCAGATGATGCCGAAACGCCTTCGTTGACCAAATTCTCCCTGAGCGATTTACCAATTATGACGATTGGTGCCAACGGAAAAATGGATGAAGCAGCTTTTTACGACTTGATCGATAAAAAACTGACTCCGGTACTTTCTCGTGTGGAAGGTGTCGCGCAAGTGAACATCATTGGCGGCAATGAAAGAGAAATCCAAGTTAATCTTGATGCGGTAAAAATGCAAGGTTACAATCTTTCGATTCCTGAAGTACAGCAGAATATTTTGTCTTCAAATTTAGATTTCCCTACCGGAAATATCCAAACGCGTGAGCAAAAAATCTTGATTCGTTTGGCCGGAAAATATAAAGATGTAAACGAATTAAGAAATTTAATTGTTGCCAACAGAAACGGAATCCAAGTTCGTCTGGGTGATATTGCCGATGTTCAAGATACGCAGAAAATCACCGAGAAAGTAGCGCGCGTGGATCAAAAAAGTGCGATTATTTTACAAGTTATTAAGCAATCTGATGCCAATGCGGTAGCGGTAAGTGAGGAAGTTGTGAAAACAATTGACAAGCTTGAAAATGATTACAAAGCCAATGGTTTGCAGCTTGAAATCGCAAAAGACAGTACGATTTTTACCTTAGAAGCAGCAGATTCTGTGGTGCACGATTTATTGATTGCAGTTATTTTGGTGGCTTTTGTAATGTTGTTTTTCTTGCACAGCATCAGAAATGCGCTTATCGTAATGGTTTCGATTCCGGCGTCATTGATTGCCACATTTATCGGAATTTATTTGTTAGGATATACGTTAAACTTGATGAGTTTATTAGGATTATCACTGGTTGTAGGTATTCTTGTGGATGATGCGATTGTGGTTTTGGAAAACATTTATAGGCACATGGAAATGGGAAAAAACCGTGTCCGCGCCGCCTATGATGGAACCGCAGAAATCGGTGGAACCGTAGTTTCGATCACCTTGGTAATTGTGGTGGTATTTTTACCAATCGCTTTAAGTACAGGTTTGGTTTCCAACATTATCACGCAGTTTTGCGTTACCGTAATTATCTCAACATCACTTTCATTAGTTGCTTCGTTTACCATAATTCCCTGGTTATCCTCTCGATTTGGAAAATTAGAACACATTGAAGGAAAAAATATCTTCGGAAGAATCATCCTTGGTTTTGAAAGCTATTTGACACGTTTTATCAACTGGGTTTCTAATTTATTAACTTGGTGTTTGGATCATTACATCAAAACAATTTTAGTTGTTTTAGTATTATTTTTCAGTTCAGTTGCACTTGTTCCAGCCGGATTCATTGGTGGAGAATTCTTTGCAGCTTCTGATAGTGGGGAATTTTTAGTTCAAATCGAAATGTCAAAAGACGCTTCGTTAGAACAAACCAACTTCATGACTCAAAAAGCGGAAGTTTTCTTGAAAAATGAACCTTTTGTTCATAGCCAAATTACAACGGTTGGTCAAACGAGTGAAGGTCTTGGCGCTCAGCAAGCCACAGCTTACAAGTCAGAGATCAACGTAAAAATGGTTGGTTTAGACAAGCGTGATGAACCCGCAAATGTTTATGCTGCAAAAACCAAACGTAAGCTTGAAAAATTATTAGTCGGAGCAAAAATCAAAACAGTTCCGGTTGGTATCTTGGGAACTGCTGAAGATGCGACTTTAGGTCTTATCGTTACAGGTCCAAATGTGGAAAGTGCAATGAAATTTGCGGTCGCAGCCGAAAAAGAGCTACGCACCATTCCTGGAGCTACAGAGATTGAATTGTCTGTAGAAGATGGAAATCCAGAAGTAAACGTAAAAGTAGATCGTGATAAAATGGCTTCGCTAGGATTAAGCCTGCAGACTGTGGGTATGACAATGCAAACTGCTTTCAGCGGTAATACTGACGGAAGATTTAGAGCCGGAGAATATGAATACGACATCAATATCAAGTACAATGCTTTTGACAGAAAAAGCATCACTGACGTAAGCAATTTGATTTTCATCAACGACGCCGGACAGCAAATCAAGTTGAACCAATTTGCCACGGTAACCGAAGGTTCTGGCCCGAGTGAATTAGAAAGAAGAGATAAATCGGCATCAGTAACTGTAAAAGGTCAAAATGTGGGTGTTGCTTCTGGAACAATTGTTTCGCAATGGCAAGAAAAAATAGATAAGTTAGAAAAACCAACCGGTGTAAATTACATTTGGGGTGGTGACCAAGAAAACCAAAGCGAAGGTTTTGGAACTTTGGGAGTTGCATTATTAGCGGCAATCATCTTGGTTTACCTAGTAATGGTTTCATTATATGACAGTTTTATTCACCCGTTCGTAGTATTATTTGCAATTCCGCTTTCGTTCATCGGAGCATTGCTAGCACTGGCTTTAACAAACAACACTTTGAATATTTTCACCATCCTTGGGGTAATTATGTTGATCGGTCTGGTTTGTAAAAATGCGATTATGCTTGTCGATTACACGAACCAAAGACGTGCTGCGGGAGAATCTGTGAGAACCGCATTGATCCAAGCGAATCACGCCAGGTTGCGTCCAATTTTGATGACAACAATTGCGATGGTTTTCGGTATGTTCCCAATTGCATTGGCTTCTGGAGCTGGAGCAGAATGGAAAAACGGATTGGCTTGGGTAATTATCGGTGGATTAATTTCGTCATTATTCTTGACTTTGATCGTGGTTCCGGTAATCTATGAAATCATGGAGAAAATCGTAACTAAATTCTCTAAAGGAGAAAAAACAGATTACGAAGCAGAAATGGTTGCCGATTACGAGCACAAAGAATTAAGCGAAGACGGATTTAATCCGAAACATAATTAAAGAGAAGATTTACTTCTTTGATTCAAATTCCCGATTGATTTATTTCAATCGGGAATTTTTTGTTCATATATATATAGGTACAATCTGGGTAGGGGCGCGGGGGGGGGTGGGGGGGGGGGGGGGGG
>Ga0265780_10009029_pt1 | contig 12023 bp, 19 predicted proteins | sample P1T30metagenome_FD_192432 | JGI IMG/M metagenome (GOLD analysis project Ga0265780, IMG submission 192432) | Plant litter microbial communities from East Loma Ridge, Irvine, California - P1 T30 | ecosystem: Environmental > Terrestrial > Plant litter > Unclassified | place: USA: California... | reverse complement strand
GCGGGGGTCGGGAGTATTGTTGGGACCCCGTGGCCCGTCCTGTCTAACTTATATATATGTCTCCTGTAGATCCCGCAGGCTTGGTATCCCCGGCGAGACCTCGAGCCGATAATGTGAGTTTAATCGGTCATTGGGAGTGGGGTAGCGCACTCGGGCACCCCACCGACGCCCTTCTGCTCGCACCGGTCTCGGAGGGTCATCGGCCGGTCACCACATGGAGCCCGTGCCTGAGTTGCAATTTAGGATTGGCAAGTCAATGAAATATTGGATATTCCCGTCCTGGGCGTAAGCAACATGACGATCAGTGCCGACGGCCCGTGGGGTGCGACGGGAGGCAGCGTTTGGGGGCTGGAGCGCCACCAGGGCGGCCCCCTCATACGTAGCTGGCGTGGAAGCTTCGTCTGGTATCGTTGTTTGGACCGGATTAGCCCTTTCAGCGAAACGCGGAACCCGCCAAGCGTATGTAGGACTTTGCCGACATCTGCCCGTCGTCCGCCCTTGCGCACAGACATCTCAAGGGTTGGACGCTATTGGCAATGATCGCACACGGAGTCACTTTGTTTTAAGTTCCGCGCGGATAGAACGGATGAGGTGGTCCTCAAACTGAATGCCGAATCTAGTACGTATCGAGCCATCCCCGTATATTCGTGCCAGCTGGCGTTCCTCACGCACTCAGTGCGGAGTACAGTATGCGTTGGTTACTCTTCATACAATGGCCGCCGAGTCGAGCCTCCAAGACAGCTTTTCTCAAGGGCTCGAGACGCGTTCTCTATCTACAATATTCGAAACTGACGAATGATCATTCACCCCATATCACCTAGCTTCCATACTCGCCTGAGCCCTTCGCATTTCCTCACCAGTCTGCTTGAACCTTCGCGCAGACACTCCTTCTTCAAACAGCAAATCGACCTCGGCAAAAGTCAACCTGCCTTGTCAGCGAGAAACCGGTATCATCGACGTCTACTTACCCTTTAGTTTCAGGTACCCGGAAGTAAAACCAAATGGTGCAGAGTGCGGTAGAGCCGGCCCAGAAGAACGAAGTTTTGGCACTAGACGTCAATACTGATTTCAAAGCAGAACTTACCCCCAGTTCCAGGCGGTGCTATTGAGCATGTAAGGCGTGATGACCCCGGTCCAAATGCAGGTAATGTTGTATGCGTTACGGGCCAGGACGACCGTCTTGTGACGAAGACGAGAGGAAGGTGTCTCGGGAACAATGACATCTGGCGATATCAGCTCTGTATACTCTCTGAAGCACTTACATGTCAACGGTCCTACGGTCAGATCGTAGATGAAGGTGAAGATGAGCAAGAATGCTCCGCAAGCCCAAGATACACTGGTGCTCGAGGAAGGGGAGAGACTAATGAAGCCCACGATCATGAGACAGACGAAAATACCGGCGAGACCGCTGAGGTAGATTGTTCGTCGGCCGAAATTGGCGATCAATGGCCATGAGAGAATAGTACCGATGAATGCGAGAGCGTACTGTGTTGTCAGCAAGGTCGAATTAGTGACGCTTACTAATGCAAGTCCCATTGCGAAAGATCCTTTGACAGAGAGACCGGCTTGTTGAAAAAAGTAAATTGCATATGTCTGACTTCATCAGCTCGTTTTCTTGCACTGCTTTGTGCTCGATACTTACCTGCAGTACTGGACCACACATCTGCTGAGTTACCCAAGTGCCAACGGTGATCTCGGTTCGTCGAAGATTGGTACCCTTGAAACATTCGGAATAACCCGCGCCTTGGGTGAGGCGCTTTTCAATCTGATTCGTTTGCGATAAAAGCGCTACCGATTGACTAGGGGTAGGGATATCGAGACCGGTATTGGCAGTCTGTAGCCTCTTGACTGCATGCTCGGCTTTTGCTTCATGACCGTGCTCGACGACTTAATTGTCAGTGGTGACTTCTCGACGACCGCCGGAGGTTTCCACTCACGCCAGGTAGGAGACTCGGGGCAAAAGATGCACACAAAGATGATGGGAATGGGCCAGATCTGCGAGATCAGTACAAGGCTAGCAATGTAAGGGGAAGAACGAACCCATTGTACTGCGAAAGGGATCTTCCATCCCCAGACATCGAGCCGAGGCTGAACACCAACGAGTACTCCGGATGCGATGAATTGCCCAATGACCCAGCACAGGTTAACGTAACTAGATATGAGCTCAAGCGCTCGCATACTCTCCTGACTTACCTCGTGAGGTATCCTCTTAAGTTCACGGGAAGGACCTCCGAAGCGTATACAGTCGTGACAGTCTGGTAGACGCCCCAAGGTATTCCACAAAGGATCTGTCCCACAAGTTGTAACGGCAGCGTCTCGCCAAAGAAGGAGATAAAGATCTGAGGTCAGCGTGCACATCAACATTCTCACTCACAAATCCGATCATGAGAATAGTAGCGCCAGTCATGACCACCTTGTTACCGTACCATCCGACCAGGTAACCAGTGAGCTGGAGTCCGAGGATCTCTCCGATATAGGCACCATTGGTAACTACATCGTCAGCGCATGCGAGGATAAGCTACGCACCTGCAGCCTGCCAAGGAGCAGTGATGGAGGGTGTACCATCAACGACTTGATTCCCAAAAGTGTTGTTGAACGCGGGTAGCCCGAGATAAGAGCCAATCTGGGGGTTAGCACTGGAAAATCACCTTTTTGGCGAGAACTTGCCAAGATAGTGTCATATCCTTCCATGATGACCGCAGATGACAAGAGGATGCTCCAGCCGATAGCCTTCTTGTATGCCTTGATTCCTTGCCTCACGGTCAAATTATGTTCTTTGGATGTAGCCAAGCGGGCCTCTTCGCTAACCTCCTTCTCAGATACGGAGGTGGTAGCATGTAGGGCATTGCCTCCAAGGTCCTTCTCCTCACCATACTTCTCTTCTCCGTGGATAGAATGTGTGGGGTTCATGTTGTAAGATTGTTGGACAAATGCGGATCGTAGGAGCTGACTGTTCTAATATGAAGGAACCCGCAGAATTGGTAACCGGTGTTCGACGGCCGGGGCCGAAGCTATTTCGGTATTCTCGCAAATCCCCGCGGCAGACTCCGGGCGGTGCTTATCGTCAAACTTTCATGGTGTGGCTGAATGGCATATTGCTTGGCGACTGATTGGCTGCATCGAGCATCGAGGCAAGATAGGGACAGATACGAGATAAGCAAGACAGATCGTTCCCCTTAATGACGGGTGGGTAGACCCTCGACTACGACAAACCCGACGCGACGGTCGTTCATGACCAGTCTCTACAACGAGGTGAGCTGGAAGCACACACACACACATATACACACACACAGGATATCCGCTAAAGAGGATCACAATGCAAACGGCTCCCCACAGCCTGCCCAGAGCCCCCTTTGCCCCAGACATGGCGTCATGCCGTTGACGTGGAGGATCCTTACACGTGGTCCGACATCGGGGCGTGCCGAGCCGTGCTGTCCCGAACGCTTGGTTGTATAAGGCCTGCCCCCGGTATCGGCCACTTCACTCATCACCATACCAACTACATCATGTCTCCAGTTAGAGTCGAAGAAGAACCAACGACATGTTTGCTCTACCGGGATCTTCATGGCAAGAAGCCGGAGACTGTTGTTGAAGCTCAAGGGTCTTACCTCTACTTGGACGATGGTCGGAAGTGAGTAAACGAGAACTAGATGTCGTGGCCCCTTTGATCTTGCAGGATTTTGGACGCGTGCGCTGGTGCCGCGGTAGCCTCTATTGGACATGGCGATCAACGCGTGATTCAAGCTGTTGCCAAGCAAATGACCACTCTATCGTACCACCACACGTCTCGTCTGACGAATCTCGCTGCCGAGCGTCTGGGTCAAATGCTGGTCGGACATCGACCGGGAGGTCTATCTCATGCTGTGTTCCTCTCGTCTGGATCCGAAGCAAATGAGAGCGCCATAAAGCTTGCTCGGCAGTACTATGTAGAAAGAGGAGAACCTGAGCGGGTCCATATCATCAGCAGAAACAACTCATACCACGGCAACAGTATTGGATGCGTTTCTTTGACCGGGATTCCAGTAAGAGAGAGAACCATCCAACATGGCCGGCACTGACAAACAGAGTCGACGTCGAAATTTTGAGCCGATTCTCATGCAGCATACATCTCGAGTCTCGCCTTGCTACCCATACCGCTACAAAAAGGAGGCTGAATCAGACGAGGACTACTCGAAGCGACTTGGGGATGAGTTGGAGAAAGAGGTGTTGCGAGTAGGGCCGGGGAAGGTCGCAGCATTCTTTGCCGAGACAGGTAGGTCATATGGTCCGCAGCATCAGCTGATGGGCAGTTGGTGGAGCAGCAGCTGGCAATTTGACCCCAGTTCCGGGGTATTTCAAAGCCATCAGGAAGGTGTGTGACAAGTATGGTATCCTGCTGGTGCTGGATGAGATCATGTGTGGAATGGGACGAACGGGAAAGATGCATGCGTGGGAGTGGGAAGGTGAGTCATCATTCCAGTGAGGATGCTGATCGAAGGCGTCGTACCCGATATTCAGACAGTCGGCAAGGGGTTGAATGGTGGCTACCAAGCACTTTCAGCCGTCCTCATGCACTCGCATGTCGTCGAGGGTCTTCGAGGTGGATCCGGAGCTTTCGCCAACGGTCAGACATTCCAGTGTCACCCAGCCGCTGCAGCTGCCGGTATCGCAGTCTTATCCGTCTTCGAAAGTGATCAAATCGTATCGACCTGCGCTAAGCGAGGACATGAGGTACGTGAAAAACGCACAGCCTTATCTGTTCGCTGACATATGTAGTTACGCCAAAAGCTGGTCGAGGCAGTCGGGGATCATCCCCATGTTGGCGAGATCCGCGGACGGGGCTTGTTCCTCTCGATCGAGTTTGTGAAAGATCGTCAGACCAAGAGCACGTTCTCGCAAGGACTACCACTGGCATCTCGACTGGACGATGCTATCTTCAGAAACGGAGTTTCCGTATACTCTGGATTCGGAAAGGGAACCGCAGACGGAGTTGTTGGCGATCACATCCTATTTTCACCGCCCCTCAACATATCGTCCAGCGAGATTGACGAGCTGGTGCAAGCCGTTCGAGACGGTGTAGACGAGGTTTTCGCCACGGAAGAGGTGCGACGGGAAATCTCCTTGTAGTATTGTATATCGGACAAGACATGTACTGCATTCTTTCAGGCCCAATAGTGATTGATCTCGTGGACAACACACAGTGGCCATTGTTGAAATGTGTTGTCAGGATGAGCTGTGCTCATCTCCAGGGTCACACAGTCTACCACCTGTCGGAGAGCTCGGTGAGTCAGTGTGTGGTGCCAGCTCTATATACTGTCTCATGGGTATCATTCCAGGAAGTGAAACGTGCCTTCGTGAATGCTTGTATGTGATGTCACCGGGTATCGCGTCGGTAAGATATGCATGTTATGAATACAAGATGGCAAAGTGGGGCAGTTTACTCAAAGTAGCCAATATCTACTCATCGAATGAATTTGTCTACAAAGTTGGCGCCGAGACCGATCTAATGAGATCAGCGATATCCCAGGTTAAGGTGAAACTAAACTGACCTTTTCGAAGTGCGCTCTCGCTAGCTCTATCTTGGAAAACACGTCCTCCACCGCCTCTGGCTTCCCTTGCGGATCAACGTAGATGTATGCACCAGTGACATGGAACATGGTGATCATTTCATCTACCCCTTCAGGTACTTCGAGAGTATGAATGTCTCCAGGTGGCTCAAACGCGTATGATCCCTCTTCTGCCCACCAATCGTGCTCCAAGTAGTGCCAGCGTCCTTTCAGGGTAGTAGCGTGTACAGGTCCAGCGTGACGATGGCGCGATAGAATGCCGGACTTTCTGACTCGTAGTAAGTTGACAAAGTACCCTTGCGAAGTGTTAAACAATAATGGACGGAACCAAACATCTTTGCTTTGTGGCACCCATAGACGTTCATCGGTGTTCTTCATATCGAGCACATCGAGGTGTACGAGATCATCTGGCACAGCGTAGAGTGGTGGACCTTGGTATGGTACTGCTGATGTGTCGGTAGGGCGTGTCATCGTGGTAATGAAGAGGTGTAATGGTGTTAACGATAACTGATATATGTAGTCGACTGGCCAGTGGCCGGTGGATCCGGGCTGTCGGGCGACGCCGACAAGTCCCACTCAGGGTTTCCCCACCGACTCCCGGATCGACCCGACCAACCCGATCCCTATCCCTCGGAGCACATTGCATTGTTATTCGTCATGAGCGCGATACGAAGAACGGTCCATGCCTGCGTACAGTGCCGAGAGAGGTTGGTCCCAGGCTCTAATTGAGGCTGACGCTCAGGAAGACAAAGTGCGGCGGGATTACTGATGTCGCCAGCTGCGTTGCTTGCTCTAGTCGGAATGTGAAGTGTTCATTCGAAGATGAAGCCAAAGATCCCAGATTCAACCCCTATCTTCGGGTTAGGGCAAGAGAAGAGGCGGATGGACGTTCGGGAACCAGCAGGCATCAAACACCTGACTTGCTCACTGAGTGCGTACCCTATCGCTGCTGATGACTAATAGAAAGACTTCGACAGCTTCGCAACGAGTTAGACGACTTGAAAGCTCACCGACAGCCACGGGTATCAGTACCTCCTTCGAACCAAGCTCCAAATTTCGGCTTCGATGTCGGCGATCCGCCATGGGGTCATCATGCAGACGCGTCTGAGACTATCTCACCCTCGCTTCTTCTCGAAACACAACATCCCTATGAGCCTACATTACCGAGCTCGGCTTCGGTCTTTGAGAATCTGTCTCAATTCCAGAATGGACCCCATGTAGGCTCTGGACAAGCTCAGCTGGAGTCAGGACCGTTCCATTCTCAACAACCTCAACCCCCTTTCATGTATGTATGATTGGACTCTGGCTTTTCGGTCTTGCTGATCGAACAGGCGGCAACATCTAGGACATACGCGGACAATCCCTTCTGTGCGGGCTCATCAAGCAGCAACGTCTCAACCCTCTCCCGATACCCCTTTTAACGGACCAATGCGAGTTTTGCAGGAGCTCGGCGCGAATGACGGATTCGATGTCGAAGTTCATGACCCAATCGCTCGCCAAATCATTACGGCCGGAGAAGCTAGTATGGCTCATAGAACGTGAGTTGAAAAGACATTAGTTTGCTGAATCAACAGGTTTTTTGAGCATTGTCATATCAACGCGCCCTTTCTCGATCCCATCCAGGATGCAGACATGGCGTCTGTGCGATCCCGAAGCATGGCTTTGATGTTGAACATAGTGGTGGCCGCCGCACGCTTCTGGTCACACAAGTCGAGGTGAGATCTAACTTAGGGCCAAAGTTGACCGTAGACGAGATACATGGCTGCACCCTCGGTATTCACGATTGGTAACATTGCTCGACGCAGAGATGTCACGCTTGACCCTCCGTCCTCGTCCGGCCGATGTCTGCCTCGAGACCGTTCAAGCCTGGATGATCTACAGCCATTGGATGCCGATTGATATTGCTGGCACTTCAACAGGTCACAGCTACCGGTCGCGATTCTCGGAGTCTAGCGTCTGGCAATGCATGGGCCTAGCTATCCGTTGGGCGACACTTCTCGGACTGGATCAGACCGCTCACTTGCCCTTCCTCGACGAGAACAAGGTTCCCACACCTTTCGAGATCCAGAGCTACAGAACCATGTTGTATCTCACCGAAAGCGACCACTAGTGAGTCTTGTTCCCCATTGGGTGGTCGGTGATCGAGGCTGATTTGCAAGCTTAGCACTCTCTGCGCGACGTCCATCCACCCTCAGTCCTTTAGCCGTGTGTCAGGCTCTACCACGATTCTTATCGGGTGATTGGACGATGGCTACAGACGCCCGACTTGCATCGCTCATGCGAGTTGTAGAGGTGTCGTACGTCATGGGTGCACGTGCGGATAGCGAAGAAAGCATTGAAGCTTTTAACATGGATGTTAACGAGATTGAAAAGTACGCATCGATTTGGCCCAGGACGCTGATAGCAGATTTTTCTTCGAGAGATCATCTGGAATCGGCCCACAGGACAAGATGCGACAGCATTTCCCATTCAGTGAGTGAGGGCCAGGAGATTCTGCTGACAGTAGCGTCACTGCGTTGGTACCGTTTAGCGTTTGCAAGTACGCTGCTCCCTTCGATGTCAAATTGGAGGGATGTCCGGCAGTCTATGCGCTTAAGCGTCGACTGGGCTAGTCAAATCCTATACCACTTATCGTCTGCAGCCACATCGACACCATTCAATCCGGAATCAGGCCTTATTCAAGGACCTCTGGAGCCGGATACAACCTTGGTCGCGTTACTTTCCTTTGCCATCGATCAATATTTTGTCGTAATGTAAGTAGACTGTCAGGAGTTGGCTGACTGACAGCGCCTACACAGCTGCGTTCCTTGTTCTTGCCTGGCAGAATGGAGCCATTGACAGTAAGTTGTCAATGTCGCCTCGCTGACTTCAAGATGAGCTCAGCGTACCCACTGGTATTCAAAGCCACCCGGCGGAATCGTGCACTTTATATCGACTGGTCGACCTCGCTTCACGAACACTCCGTCAGTGCGCGCCAAGTCATGGTCATCCAGCTACCCGATACGCAGATTTCCTGACCGGTATGACCAAGATCATCACGGCCGAGCCGATAAACGCTTCAGGACGATCAGATACGCAAGCGAATCTCGAAACTGGAGGATTCATGCGGGATCAGGATTGGCTGGACCTGTGGCAGGATTCGGGACTTGATCAGAACTGGCTGTTCGGCTCTATTGGCGATGTAGCATAGATGGAGTTTGCATGCATCATATCTGCATTCTAGCGTCATTATCGACTTTGATCTTGTACAATCGTCGAGCGGGCTACTCCATTAGCTTCCTCCGCCGTAAATGACTCACCTTCAGTACTTCCAAGTCGACATCGACGACAGCCAACTCTACACCCACAGTCTTGCATCCCCCAACCTTTCCCTTCAAAGGCATCCAGATACCTGAACCTCCGATATACCCTTCATCAACGGGTCCACCTGCATTGCATAATATCCATACAGTCTCCGTCTCAAATGCTCGAGCGTAGGAAAGAGCGGCCAGAGTCTCGGTTTCATATTGAGGTGGATTGTCGTGATGCTCCAAGATCGTTCTTTGCACCTCAGCCAAATCCTTGCTCCTGGATGGTTGACTTACGGTGCACTATCATAGCCGATCCAGTATGTCGGCGCAAATACGATGTCGACCCCGAGCCCGTTCAATGCCTGAGAGGCAGCTGGATGAGAGACATCCCAGCCTGCTCGTCAGCGGAAACCGGGGAGTGGTAACTCACAAATCAAGAAAGCGCATTTCCCCCAGCGAGTGTCAAAGACCTGATGACCAGCATCTCCGGGTGTCAAGTAGTCTCGCTCAGGATGCCAAAGATTGCGCTTGGCATATTCGTCTACCACATTTCCCGTTTTGCCCTCGATGAAGAAAGCGACATTCCGCAATTTGGGCGAGTGGTTGGTAACAGGGTGGTCACGGACGAAGTCAGACCATGCTGCAGTCTCTCGTACGTCTGAAGTGTAGAGGTGAGCGAAGGGCGACTTGTTCGGTAGGCCTTGAATGTCGGCATGAACGATGGTGCCGACGATGGATATGTTGAGCTCGCGTGCCAGATGACTTAGGTAGGTGACCAGATGTCGCGACGAGTAGCATAGGTACTGTAACGTCAGTCTGCATCACCGAGCAAGCTTGGGCTAAACTGACCTGTCGGCCTTGATCGACGAGACCTTGTAGGAAGTACTCCGGGAAGACCACCACATCAGCGCCTTCCTCGGACGCAGTCTTGACCCGTTCCTTTACATCCAACAGGTTCTGCTCGATAGTTGAAAAGGGATCGGAGGTGTTATCTGACCCCACCTCGGCGTTAATGGGGCATGTTTGAGCGAGGGCGACACGTAGTTTGACCATTTGAATATGCTACAAGACCCATTGGACTAGACGTCGCGGTACAAATCATGTACATTAGGAGAGTCGGGTCGGGCCGCGAAATGAATCCAAGCTCGGACGTCGCCGATCTGGGCGGATTCGACCAAAACACGCTCCACGTGATGCTCCCTGAAGACCCAGAATCGGGCTGGGACTCGGTGGAGCAGGACGCGTTCAAGGCGCGCTGAGGGTTATCAACGCATTATTCATATAGTTTTCAATCGCAAAGCGTTGTCCTAGCTTCTATGGACGACCTTGCCTACTCGACTCCAGACCGAGCCTTTGTTTCTCTTCATCTCTGCCTTATATCTGAGCTCTTCCTCGACCTCATCCTCGTTGACCTCCCCAGACGCGTAGAAAACAACGGTCAAGAAACCAAGCAAGGCAGTGAGGATACATCCTGCCATCGCACCGATGGCTTTTGGAGTCCAACCCTGATTATAAGCTTCATTCCCGTAAAGTAATAGTCTACTCACCATCTTGAGAGGGAATGGCCCATATGGCTGACCCGCGAAATCGGTGGTACTCATCTTTCCGACGACATTGCCGGAAGTTGCCATCTTCCAGTAATCGCAATGATCACGCATGACCTGTGGGACTGAATCAACAGCCTCCTGCATCTTCTCGGGAGCTTCGATGAAAATCGCTGCCAGTCCGGAGGACATGTGCCAGTCGACCTAGGCTATCAGCTGATACCCTAATTGACCTTTCCGATGATAGGCTTACGTGACAATGGAAGAGAGCCTTGTATGTCAGCATCAACTAATGTGTGATGTGGATGGAACTCACGGCTCCGGGATTGTCGGCGACCCATCGTAGTGTTACACTACCTCCTGGGGGAATGGTTACGGTATCTCGTCGAACGGGGTTGGATTGTCCCTCTTCGAAAGGAGGGTTGACGTCGGTGTCGTTGGATGTGACATCGAATGATTTGTGAACGATCTGGAATTCGTGTCTATATCCGTCAATCATCTTATCAACCTTCATACCAGAAGGGTGAACGGCTTACAAGTGGAGGTGGAATGGATGGAATCCACTATCGATGTTAGCGTTATTATCCGAGGTAGCTAGATTACTTACGCGTCCCAATTGAAGACAGTCAATTGAACTCGAGACATGTGGGGATAAGCAAAAGCGTTGGTCTGAGCACCATATACTTTCGAGTCGAAAGAGTCGTTGCCCATAGTCATAGCCGTGAAGATCGATGGTGTGTGAGGCATCTGGTATGTGACATTATTGACTGGTTGTCAGCTATGATGGTACGGAAAGATATGAAAGACTTACATGAAGCCCTGTTGGTACCATCATCATAGGTCTACATCATCAGCTTGAAGAGAACGAGGAGTCCGTTGACTCACATCGAAGAAGGCGTTGAGGACGAACTCGACATCGTGGTCGATCATGGGTCTGATGCTGACAGGTACGAAGTCCGTGTCATCGAGCACCGCGGGTGCATCGTAGGTAGCAGGCTCGGCAGCCGGGGCATTCGAGTTGTAGACGATCTGAATGGTATTATTAAGGATGAGATCGTCGGGGACAACATCATACCTGAGGAATCAGCCAAGACCTGAGGATAAATATAGTACTTACATGTCTTCACTTTGTCCGATCGATAGAGCGTAGTTGGTGGTAGCATCGCTCTTTGCCTTAACCAGTAGTGAGTATCTTTGACCGATCGATATCGTTAACGTGTCGATTGGGAAGGGTGTCATCTCAACTCCATCGGCTTCGATGATGTATAGGTCGTGTTGGTCTAGATGAATAAAGAACACTGGGCCGTCAGCGGAATCTCGCATGATAGAAAAGTGTACTCACTGGCCAAGGATGACATGTTGATCACTCGGATCTTATATGTCTTTCCAGCCTCGAAAGCCATCGATGCAAGATCGTTGACACCGGTACCCTTCATGAGGTCCTCATTGGAGTGGATGTAGCTATCATTCTGAGCGACGTATATCAGAGCGGATTCTGAAGGTCAGATTATTCTACACGGCTCTCGTTCAATCAGACTTACTTGGAACAGGCTCGGCTCCAGTAGGGTTGGTCCATGTGAGGAATTCGTTATCGATCAAGTATTGGTATTCATCATGATACCTGGGATCAGCAAGCTGCAAGT
>Ga0265780_10009028_pt1 | contig 12023 bp, 4 predicted proteins | sample P1T30metagenome_FD_192432 | JGI IMG/M metagenome (GOLD analysis project Ga0265780, IMG submission 192432) | Plant litter microbial communities from East Loma Ridge, Irvine, California - P1 T30 | ecosystem: Environmental > Terrestrial > Plant litter > Unclassified | place: USA: California... | reverse complement strand
GCCGATCCACGGCGCTGGTTGCTGGCGCAGCTCGATGATTACGAGCCGTTGCCGCCACCATGGCGTGCCATCGAGCGCACCCCGATGCGCGTCGCACAGTGGACCGAGCAGCAAGCCGCCATCCGCAGCGTACCCGAGGCGCAGCGTGCCAGCGTCCGTGCTGACTACCAGCGCGCGGGCCGGGCAGCCTATCTGGCCGGCGTGGAGGCGCGCACCAACAGCGCCTTGCAGAGCAGCACGCCGTTCGTCGAGCGCTTGACCCACTTCTGGGCCAACCATTTCGCGATCTCGGTCGACAAAGTACCGGTGCTGGGCTTTGCCGCCAGCTTCGAGGCCGATGCCATCCGGCCCCATGTACTGGGACGGTTCGAGGATCTGCTGCTCGCTACGGTGCGCCATCCCGCGATGCTGCTGTATCTCGACCAGTCCGCTTCGACGGGGCCGGACAGCGTCTCCGCGCGCCGGGCCAGCGCGAAAGCGCCGGATCGCCCGACCCGTGGCCTGAACGAAAACCTGGCGCGCGAAATTCTCGAACTGCACACGCTGGGCGTGCGCAGCGGCTACACCCAGGCAGACGTGCTGGAATTCGCCCGCGCACTCACTGGCTGGACGCTGCCCAGCCAGCAGTCGCCTGAGGACGCCGAGCAAACTTTCCGGTTCCAGGCAAACCAGCACGAGCCCGGTGTGCGGACGGTGCTTGGTCGCAGCTATGCCGACGAGGGGCAGCAGCAGGCAACGGCCATCCTGCGCGATCTGGCCAGGGCGCCGGCTACCGCCAGCCACATCGCCACCAAGCTGGGGCGCCACTTCATCACCGACGAGCCATCGCCCGCATTGGTCAAGAGGCTGGCGGACCGGTTCATGCAGACCGGCGGCGACCTGCCGGCGCTGTACCGCGAACTGGTGAGCGCCGCCAGTGATGTGCCGCCAGTGGCCGCCAAGTTCAAGTCGCCATGGGACTGGATGCTGTCCGGTCTGCGCGCCATGGGCGTGCAGAGCGTGCCGGTGACGCGCATCCAGTTTCTGACGGGCCGTCTTGGCCAGCCCGTCTGGCGGCCTGGCTCGCCGGCCGGTTATGGCGACGTCACTGCCACCTGGGCGGCCCCCGATGCGCTGCTGCGCCGGGTAGAAATCGCGCAGCGTCTGGCCACGGAGTTTGGCAGCAAGATCGATGCACGCGCGTTGGCGCCGCGCGTGCTGCCGGGTACCTTGAGCGCCGCGACCGCAACCGCGATTGCACAGGCAGAAAGCCCGGCCAATGCGCTGGCGTTGCTCTTGGCATCGCCTGAATTCCTGAGAAGGTAAAACATGCTCAACCGACGAGGTTTTATTTCCAGCGCCGCCGCATTGCTTGCCGCGCCCCAGATCGCATTTGCAGGCGCCGACACCGAGCGCCGCTTCGTGTTCATCATCCAGCGTGGCGCTGCCGATGGCCTGCACACCCTGATCCCTTACGCCGATCCCGCGTATGCCAGGTTGCGCGGTGCGCTCGCCATCGATCCCACCGAAGCATTGAAGCTGGACGGCACATTTGCGCTGCACCCCTCGCTGACCGGCATCGCCGGGCTGTACAAGGCAGGGCAGGCCAGCCTGTTCCATGCGGTGGCGTCTCCCTACCGCGATCGCTCGCACTTCGACGCGCAAAATGTCCTCGAGACGGGCGGCAAGGCGCCGTTCGACGTCAAGGACGGCTGGATGAACCGGCTGGCCGGCATGCTGCCACGACGCAGCAATCAGGCGATCGCGTTCGCGCCCACCCTACCGCTGGCGCTGCGCGGCGCGATCGATGTCGCGTCATACGCGCCATCCGGCCTGCCGCACGCCAACGAAGATCTGCTGCTGCGCGTGCAGAAGCTGTACGAAGGCGATGCCCAGCTGAGCGGACTCTGGTCGACGGCGCTCAAGGCGCAGGGCATGGCTGGTGCGACCGAGGGCAGCAAGGGCCAACAGTCGCCGGTCGAACTGGGCAAGACCGCTGCCGGCTTTCTGGCACGCGCGGACGGCCCCCGGATTGCCATGATCGAAACCAACGGCTGGGATACGCACAGTGCGCAAAAAGGGCGCATGGCCACGCAGTTGAACAACCTCGATGACTTGATCAGCGGACTGCAGCAGGGCCTTGGCGATGCATGGCGCCACACGGCGATCCTTGTTGCCACCGAGTTCGGGCGCACCGTCGCGGCAAATGGCACGGGCGGGACCGACCATGGCACGGCATCGGCTGCCATGCTGATTGGCGGGGCGGTGAAGGGCGGGAAAATCGTCGCAGACTGGCCAGGACTTGCGCCCGCGGCCCTGCTCGACAATCGTGACTTGCGACCGACTCTCGGCCTTGACGCGCTGGTGGCGCAGGCCTGCGCCGACGCGTTTTTGCTTGATCCGCAACGCACTGCGCAGGTGTTGTTCCCTGACGCGCGGCCGGACAAAGCGTCATCGCGTTTATTGCGCGGCTGAGTCAACTGGCGGCCGTGCATCGACGCATGGCCGCCACTGCATCAAAGCTCAGGGACGCAGCCGGCGCTTTTCACGTTTTCCATGCTGCAGGTAATGCTGCTCTGGATCGACGCCAGCTGCTGCGACGTCCGGATTGGCCAGCAGGTACAGCTGAGGATCAAAGGCGGGCGCCGCATGCCAGGTAGTTTGCCCGGGCGACGTCGCTTCAATAAAACTCTCGGGTATCTCATAACCGGCGACACGATTGGGCACAGGCTCACCCGTCACGATGTTGGTGAGCGTACGGAACGCGATGCTGCCATAAAACGGGTCGGACATCATCGGCGTGTAATACGCACAGTCGTCGAAAAAGTAATGGGTGACCTGTGACCAGCGGGTGCGGTTCGGATCGAGTTGCTTCGTGCCGCCGTGCATCAGGTTGGCAGCCCAGATCAGCGCCTGCCCCTTCTTCGCGTGGAAATAATCTGGTTGCGCATCATGTGCTTCTACCAGGTCGCGCCACATCGACTCGTAAATGGCCTGTGACTTTGTCCCTTCCAGCTCCGCAATACACTTGCCGATGTGTTCATTCGTATAGATCGGCCAGCGATGGCTGCCGGGGAAGTACATCAGAGGCCCATTGGACGCATCGATATCTTCCATGGCAACCCACACGCCGCACATGAATCGCTCGGGGCTGGAGCTGAAGTGGATCGAGTCGGTATGAAAATGCTGCTGAGTACCGACCGGGAAGTTCAGCGTCTGGAATGGCCAGGCCTGGCGGCCATACAGTTGCGACAGTAGGGCCAGCACCTTGTCGTTGCAGGCGATGCGCTTGACGTTGTTGTCGAACTCCCAGGCGTCTTGCACGCGCAGGCTGATGCCAGCTTTGTGGCCGTGGTCACGCCAGCCCTCGAAATCGTAGTGAGGGTGAAGCTTTTGCTTGATCGACTCGGCCATCGAATCGAAATCCTGATCGGGGAAGTCCAGTACTGCGTAGCCTTTTGTGGCTAGTTCGAAGGCTATGCGACGGGTTTCTGGATCGATGGATTCGTCGAACATGCGCGCGAACAGAGGATGTTCAACATTGGGAACACCGGGCAGCGAGTTTTTAAAAAAAGGCATCATAAATATCTGATTTCTGAATATTGAAATAATACGCCTATAGTTATGGTTCGTATATGTGTTCTTAAAAATCCGGTATGAGTTGTTCGTTTTGGTTTAAAAATCAGTCGTTCTGTGCTTATCGAGAGCGTCAAGGCGGACAATGCCGTGGCGAAGACTGAACACGCCATAAATCACATTGATGGTCGCGCAATTGAACATATGCTTGATAAGAATGAAGGCTTAAAGTGCCTAGGGCACATGGCGAAGACTGATAATGCCAATGTCATGCTATATGGATAATTTAGTATGGTCGTATAACTGCGTCAAAAACCCTCAACGGCTTGAAGCACCCCATTGGTACGTCTAAACAGTCTGATAGGCAAGCCCCGATGAATAATAGTGGGATCGCCGTCAGCACTCTCGTCAATTTCTAGCATGCAATATGCAAAATTTAGCCTCGCTGCTGCATTAGTAAATTGGTGCACTACGGAATAAACGAATAGCCGAGAATGCTGCTATCAATGCAGGTATTTCGGATCGATTCGCGAGCGACAGATCGTTCGAGACGCTAATACAAGCTGGTAATTAGGACTCGGGCACCAGGCCATCTGCAATGGCGAGGATAACTGTGGCAAGCAAGTGCGACTAGCGGAGCGACGATTCGATTGACCTTGCCTAAAGAACACGAAAATGCGGTTATTGCCATAGATTGATCTTGAGGTGGGACGGGGCTAGGATTTTGGCTAGAACGATTAGATTGGCCTTAATCTTGCCCTCCGCGTTGTATTAGTGTCTTTTTATTGACATTTCCGATGTAGGCGAATTTCTTTCGAAACATTAGCCGAGTACGGTTATCTAAGATAAATTAGCTCAATCAGGCAGCGTGAATGTAGCGGATATTGGAAAATAAGTTTGAGTCTGCCTAGGGCAGTAATTGACCTCGACGAAAAAAACGAGGTAAGTTGTGCACTATTTATCTGGATAGTATAACCCTGAAAGACATAGCAAATTTGAGGCTGCATGACTATCATTTATAAACAGGTCATAGTTTTCATTTAGCAAATCGAACATTTTCTTTGCGTCTAAATACTGCAATGTTGGGTGCTCTTTTCGATCAACTATTATCACAGAGCATTTTCCGGTTGCAGCAATAATCCCAGCGCTAATAGTGTCACCCCAGTAATATTCGTCCTCATGAGAAGATTCAGATTTCCCAGTTATAACGTAGCGCGGCGCACTTGGTGATTGAATTAAGTGAGAAATTAAATCTGGCGCACATTCCGCCGGTGCCATTTTTTTTATATTCTCAGAGAAATAAATATTATGTAAATATTTGCCCGGCTGAAATGCTTGTGGGGAAAAGCCTAATGTTAAACTATTTTTTATAAATGTTGACTGATATAGTGCAGCATAACCTCCAAACGACTGTCCAATTACTATTGTCCTTCCTGTACGTGGGCCGGTCAAATAATCTATGTAGTTAGAAATAAGATCTATTTTAGGTAAATTCGGATTTTCACTATAGTATGTAGCTGAAGTATCTCTTAGGATTAAGATGTTCCCCCAAAATAAACGCATTTTGTTAAGATGAAAGAACTGCTCGTTTTTTCCAGAGAAAACAATCAGCCAGTCAGTAGAATCTTTTTTAACAACAGCGGCAACAGCATCGGTTTCATTAATATCTTCAATAATACATTGAATTTGCTGGTGCGAGTTGATTTCGTCTTTATTAATAATGCAAGGCAGTCGCCATTTTTTAAAATTTAAATCTGCATTACTTATATCAATATTTCCAAGTTCATCTAAAATTACTTCGTTAGACTTGGGAAGTCTTCCCTCATTGAATCCAAATCTTAAATAATGAGCCAAAGGATTTATGCCAGCCTCGGCAATATCGTTGTTATTTTCAACGTAGTATTTACCATCGAAAAATCGGCTAGGGTTATAATTTTTTTTGGCGCCAATAGTTATATAGTGTTCGAGTGAATTTTCATATTCAAATTTTTCGGATAAACCATGCTTTTCAAAATACGCAAATTTATCGAAATATGGTGCTAATAGTCTATATTGGTCTAATTGTATTTGATTTATTTCTTCCATTTTTAGACCTCTAAGCCGTTTCGATTTCGATTAAATTAATCAATAGTTGAAAATTATTACTATTTCGCCTCGCCTCTAACATCTATAGAATTATTTTTCAAGATTCTTAAATTGATTTCGCGAGCATATTTAGCTATGCTGCAAAACCAATTTCTGGAAAGATCCCCATAGTTGCAGTGCCAAAATTTGAGTCTACGCCCATAAATCACTTTGATGAGCGCAGACTTAATAAATAACAAATTCAGTCGGCTGGCTTATTCTCAGTAATAATGAAAATTTTTATTAATTATAAGACTTTTCAGACCGCCAGGATTTTTCTATTTTCTTAACTGAGTTAGTTATGTCCAAGTGTAGGTTGAATCGGTTTGTCGCAGCGTTGCTAAATTTCTTATAATCGCCAATGACGATTTTTAGAGCCGCAACTAAGTCACCAGGATCATGGTTAGCGCCACTAATCGGAATTGTTACCCCACCAGCAGGTAGCTCACTGCTACATATAAGTTGCTTTAAATCACCAGCTTCACTTGAGACAACAGGAATTCCTTTCAAGAAAAATTCACTCACAACACGTGGTTGACTTTCCGAGTGGAAGTAACTGGGAAGAACGCCGATAAAACGTGCGGAATCATATATAGCCAGTGGCTGCGAGATTTCACCAGTAACTATGAAGTCGCCCTGATTCCAGTTTGCGCCCCATGCATCATCAAGTTCTATACTCGTTGGCCCAATTAGATAACACTTACCCAGATTTGATTGCTTGCCATTTTTTAACATCAAGAATGCTTCTCTTAATAAATTCCAGCCTTTGGACGGTTCCCATCGGCCTGTCATGACTAAATTGATGGCGTTCTTCTGGTCGTATTTTGCGATTTGGGTGTTAGAGCGTAATTGGTCTTTCAGTTCCACATCGCGGTAGAGCCCATTCCAGATCAATTTAGCCTTGGGCAACGAGGCTGGGGAAAAATATTTGATGGCATCAAAATGTTTTTCTGCGCAGAGTTGAATAAAATCAGCTGATTCAAACCATTTTCCGATTTCATTTAGTGGGACGAAGTCGCGATAAGCCGCTTTACGAAGCATGAAGTCGTTATAGCAGCCATGGATGCTAATGCACCAACTCGCTACCTCATAAAGAGCACGTTCGAATACAAACTTGTCGGACCAGTAAACATGAGATTGAACTCTCTGAATGTTCAGTTTCTTAAGAAGGCTAGATGTAACTTCATCGTTGTTTAAAATAATAATATCAGGGCTGATTCTATGCAAAACAGTTCGTGAAAGACCAAAATGCCCACGTGCGGCGCAAACGTAAACCGCAAATTCTTTATTTCGGGCGTACTCATTTGCGATATCGAGTCCGACTAGTTGGCCCCCTCCTGACCCGAAATCTGGAAGCACGAACAAGATTCCCTTTTTTCCAAAGGATGTTAATTTCTTCTCTTGATTCTTTTTAATTCGACCAATGAGGAATTCTTTTCGGGCATCTGACTCTAGTCCGACATGCGGTCGATTTTCCATTTCGCGTACGACTAAGTGATGTAGGCTTGGAAAAATCTTTCCGCTATCAAAAATTTCCGTTTGATATTGGATGAGTTCGCACTCATTTTTAATTTTGTTTTTGTCGTTTCCAAAAACTGATTTTTCGTGTCTACGGTGCCAGTTCAGACGCGCGCTATTGAACACGATATCGCCTGTTTGAAGTATTTCACGATAAAATCGCCAGTCTCCGCAACCATATGCGTTGTTGTAATTCGAGGTCGAGATATCTTCTAATCGGCTTCTGGAAACGATAACCGCCGACATATTCGGAATTGTGTTCTTGATTGCAAGCCAATCGCCAGCCTCATCCAAACCGCTGCGGCGATAGCTCGTGGCAAATTGGCTAGTAGGAAGTTGACTATAATATTCACTATAATCACTAGTAGGAAAGCCATTATCGTTACATATGATTGAATCGCAATAGTAGAGGGATACCTTATCATCTAGATACGGAATTCCCTGGCTTAAAAATTCTGTCGACGAGAAGTCATCACCTTCACAAATCCAAATCCATTCTTGAGTTACATTCTTCAAAACGCGTTGGAGATTAACAATAGTGTTCTTTCCCGCATAATCTGATTCGTGACGAATCAGTTTCACATCGAGGATTTTTCGTTTTAGAATAGGTAGAAGTAATTCTAAGTCTTTTTCGATATTGTCAGTAGAGGCATCATCGACAATGATCAGTTGCTTCGGAAGTACACTTTGTTCAGCAATTGACAATAAGCGATGCCAAGCATATCGAGCTTGGTTGTGAAATACGACGACACAAGTTACATTAGAAATTTGTGGTCCACGTGTTTCTACATCATTGTTTTTTTCTAGAATGGCTGATATATGCTGATGTATATCGTTTATGTAATTTTTAAAGCTGAAAGATCGATGGTTTATTTTGGTACGCTTAGAGCTCAATACGCTGCTTAGCTTATTAGCGAAATCCGGAATGTCCAGATAATTTGCAGCTACTATTAGATTTTTTTCGAACTCTACAGGGTAGTTTTCTTTACTAAAACCTGTTGATTTATCAAATAGAACAACGGGAAGTCCAGAATTTATGGCTTCCATGACAACTGTTGGAAGAGGATCTTCCCTGCTTGGTAAAGCCATCGCGTCAGCATTAGAAAAATAGTCTATTGGATTATCAACTTTACCCAAAAAATAGACTTGATCATCGCAACTTGATTTTCGAAGATCATCCTGCACCCATTGAGAAAGATGAGGTGCGGTTTCTCCAATATGTACAAAGCAGAAACGCTCGGTTCCGAGCTTATTGCATTCAACAATTAGCTGCGGAAGCAGGTCAAATCCTTTCCGTGTGTCGAAATAACCCGAAAGAATAATAATTCTAGCGAATTTTTTTCTTAACCATTCAAAAATCTTTGGAGAGAGACAGGGGTCTTTTTGTTCGTTTTGCAGATAATCGCCCTGCGCAAGGACGTGAGTCTTTGTGGCACTATCAGGGAATGAAGATAAGAAATCAGTTCGCCCGCGGTCTGAAGAACAGATAATTCTTGTTGAGGATGCAGCGACCGCACCTGCAGATGCACTCCACCCGAAAGAAAGGATACTGGTTGACCATTCATGAATCAGGGTCAGAGTTGGAATTGATTGTTGTTGCGATGCAATTACATACGAACCCAAAGTAACCGTATTAACTACGCCGTGTGTAAATGATAATTCTTTAAGAACTTTTGAAAAATGCTCAACCGAGTCAATCTTTATAGCTGGCATCCTCGAACGAATTTCCTCTTCGAGTTCACCACCTTGAATATACAGAAAAATTACGTCTATTCCAATGTCTCGTAGTGCAGCAGCTGTATAAAAGGCGTTTAGACAAGCGCCAGTTCTTCCAGCGCCATGAGAAAGAAAGAAAAGTTTTTCAGATTTCGGTGTGGCCAGCGGAGTTTTCAGAGGCCTATTCTTTTGTAATAAATCTTTGTAAAAATCACCGCCACCCTGAATCGTTTCCTTAATTTCTGCACCGGATAGAAAAAGAACCGCTGGATTTTGAACGCTATTTGAGCTTATTCCGTATAGAGAACCCGCATATACGGTATTAAAGAATCGGTTTGGATGGATAGCTGTACTCTTGATCCATCGCTCTGAAAATGCAAAGATTGCATCTATGTAGTCAAAGTTCTTTGCACTTAAATTAATCTGCTCGGCTATATATTCTTTGTCGAAGAAATATGCATGATTTATACAATAGAATGAGTTTGCTAAGAACTGCACTCGCAATTGTTGATCATTACTTTTTGCGCTAATGTGTTTTCTTCCTTCAATAAACCCCCAAAAAAGCGCGTGTAGGATAATATCGAAAGGTAACGCGGTCAGTTCAGGATAGCTTTTTACGTACTCGTCGCTGTCGAAATCAAGGTTGTTTTTGGCATATGTAATTAATTCAGTTGAATTAATTGCAGGTGTCGCGTTCTCAAATATTTTTTTTATTAGTTTTTTTTCAATATTAAACATATGCTTTAGTTTTATCTTTGATTATTTTGCTGCGATTGAAGGTCTATTTTATTTTCTGCTATATTTTGGTTTATTTTAGTTCAAAAATTCTTTCGCTATTTCCCTAATTGGAATTAATAATTCTTTTAGTAATTGCAACGTGGGCTACGCTTGCGCGGAGAGATTGATAGTCCATTAAACGAATGAGTATTTGAATCTAGGTTTAAGCTGGGATGATATGCAGGGTCTTGTATCAGCATGTCGCCCCACTTTATGCGTAGGTAATCTACCTCGCGCTGAGCTCTTGCTTTCTTTTGCGGAGTGTCCTCATGACCGCGGCTGGCAGATTCGGCATGCAAAAGTTTGGAATGCGGCGACCAAACGATTGTCTTACCGGATGCTCTTACCTTCAGACACAAATCTACGTCGTTGAACGCAACGGGGAACTCGTGAGCATCCATTCCGCCTAAAATCAAAAAGTCTTTGCGACTTAGAAAAAGGCACGCGGCAGTACAACCACTGACTTGCTGGACAAGTTGGTTACGGCCATGATTGCCCCAATCGGCGTCAGATAGAAGATTTCCAAAGTGCCCAGCCACATTCCCCACCCCAAGCAACACACCACCATGCTGCACCATCCCATTCGGCCAGAGTAACTTCGCACCGACGGCACCAACGCCTGGTCGCAGCAGCTGCGAAACAATCTCGTCAAGCCACCCATCATGCAGCGCCTCAATGTCGTTGTTCACCAACCCAATGATCTCGCCACTAGCCTGTGCAATCGCCCGATTGTTCAGATCCGCATAGTTAAACGGTCCCGGCATCGGCAACACCCGCACACCCTGCTGTGCAATCTCTGCAAAGTAAGCATGCGTCTCATCGTCGGTCGAACCGTTGTCGATGATGATGATCTCGAGCTTTGGCCAGTCGGTGAAGCGCTGGATCGAACTGATACAGCGCTGCAGCAGATCGACGCGGTCACGCGTCGGGATCACCAGGCTGATGGTCATGTCCCGCGCGCCTTCCGGCAGCGGATGACGCGCACGCCGCGCCGCCCAGGCAACGCCTTGCGGTGCATTCGGCAATGGCTCAAGCACTGCCTGCGGCTGCACTGCCAGCGAGGCACGCGTGGCAGCTGCAAAACGCGCGGTGCGTTCTTCTGTCGTCAATGGCGACAACACGCGCAGCAGCACGCGCGGCACGTGCACGACGCTGGTGGCGCCGTCGTGCCATACCGCGGCCAGTGCATCCCACGCGAAGCTGGCGGCATTGTCGATGCCTGCCAAATCCCGCGCGACATCGCTGCGCACCAGCAGGAAATCGAGCGGATAGTCGCTCGCGAACGCGTAATCGGGATTCCATGCCGGCTTGAACCATGGCCGGCCTTCGAATTCGCTGTCGGTGTACACGACCTTCGCATTCGGTAGGGCAAAGCCTTCCAGCGCGTACGCCAGTGCGTGTGGCGCGAGGGTGTCGCCGGCGCGTACGCAGCCGATGACGTCGCTACCGGACGCCAGTGCCTGCGCCAGCAGCGCAGGGAATGGTTGGCCAGAGAAGGTCTGCGCCGTCATGCCGTGCTGCGCTTGTATGCTGGCGAGCGTGCGTTCCAGCTGCGCCGCATCGGCGTCGCCCGTGACGACGATGGCGGTGCTCAGGGTCGGCAGCGTCGCCGGTCCCTCGCGGTCGAAGCGGGCCGACCATTCCGGCCAGGCCGACATGGGCAGGCTGCGTGGCAGGTGTCGCTGGTAGATGTCGGCAACGTTCACCAGCAATTCGTCGGCGTCGGGCGGCAGCAGGCCGGCCAGGCCGTCAACGGCGCAGCAGATCGTCAGCGGGCTGCCGTTCAGTGGGCGGCCTTCGTCGTCCACCACGCGCACGCTGTGCATGGTGCCGTCCGCCAGCGAGGCGGGCAGGGCGAGGTCGAAGCCATGGGCGCCGTCGATATGGCCGCGCATCGATGGGAAGATGATATTGGCGGTCGCTTGCGCCACCATGTCGTTGCCGACAAAGGCGCGCACTGTCAGCGTCCGGTTCGGGTCGGCCGGGTCGAGCGCCCAGCCGTGCAGGCGCAGGCCGCCGTCGCCGATCACGGTGTTGATAGCGGCCGCTGGCGGCAAGGTCGGCTGACGCAGGCGCACGTGGCCGGCCAGCGGCGCGCTGGTGTTGGCGATGCGCGCCGAAATGACGCCGGCCGAGTGTGCCGGCAGCGCGCCAAGATCGGCCACGAAGCCGTGGCAGACGTCGGTGGCGCCGAGTGCCGTCATGCCGTCGAGCAGGTCGGATCGGGCAACGTCGGCAATGATGCAGGCGATGGGTTCGTCATCCAGGCACACTTCGACCACGACGCGGCTATTGGGTCGTTCTGCATCGATGGCCCAGCCATACACCAGTTT
>Ga0265780_10009027_pt1 | contig 12024 bp, 12 predicted proteins | sample P1T30metagenome_FD_192432 | JGI IMG/M metagenome (GOLD analysis project Ga0265780, IMG submission 192432) | Plant litter microbial communities from East Loma Ridge, Irvine, California - P1 T30 | ecosystem: Environmental > Terrestrial > Plant litter > Unclassified | place: USA: California... | reverse complement strand
TCCCGAAAAAGCGTGAAGCTGACCATAGTGCATCGGCATTCCTATACACGACACTGTCAGCGGGAATAGCAGCAAATCTCACTGAAGAGCTCAACAGAGCAGGAGCATCCCGTTTTGCTCCTTCCTCCAGCGCCGATGAGGTGGAACGAAGAGTGGACGAGACGTATAATCAATGGGTGGCTGATCAGTGGCTTGACCATATGTCTTCAACAGCGGATATCGGTAATCAGGCGGTGTTCACAGTGGACAAGAATGAGCCAACAATGGGGTATGTTACCCGTGATTCCTGTCCTGGACAGGGGGACGATATAGAGCATGTTCCAGGTGCGTCCTACTTCTGCTTCGCCATCTGATCATTGCTTATGATACAAGTACCACATCACGGTCCTCAGCCGTAAGCTCGCGTTTCCTAGGCTCTTTGCGTGAAGCTGAAGATTTAGTGACTTCTTTTCATCCCCGATGCCACATGTCTCCTCCGAGGCTGAGATCGACGTTGTGATCTGTGACTTTGCCTTGATCGATTTCCGTGAGCTTTTAATCCTCGGCGACGGAGTCAAGCTGATCTGACAGTGTCTGCCGTGAACAAATTGGCGCCCGACTTGAATTTGACGGCTAGGGATATGAAAACTTATGCGGAGGGTATTGCAGTGAATGAGGTCCTGGGGTCATTTGCTGCCCAATACTGGAATTAGTGTGTCGTTCCGGTCACTTTGCATTGCATCGCATGGCATAATAGTGGACGATAGAGGGTTGAAATGTATTGTTGTACCATATGAATCAATGTTATCGTTGACATCTACGGAGATGGAGTCTGGGTATCCGCCCTCTTCTCCACAATCTTATCTACTATCCCAAATTCAATAGCCTCTTGAGCCGTCATGAAATAATCCCTCTCCAATGCTGTCGAGAACCTCTCTCTTGCCGTAACCATCTCTTCTCCTGGTTTCTGACAATGCGATGCGTAGATATCCGTTAATGAAGCTCGTATTCTCAATATCTCCTTCGCATGTAATGCTATATCGGATGCTTGTCCCGAAGCTCCTCCTGATGGTTCTGCCAATCAGCATTCCTCACTGTTCGAACGGGATGATGAAGGGGACATACGATGAATCATGACAGACCCATTCTTCAATACATATCGATGTCCCTTCTCACCTCCTGCTAGTAATAGACTTCCCATGGAAGCTGCTTGGCCCATACAGAATGTATGAACGGGTGATTGGATATATTGCATCGTATCGTAAATAGCTAGTCCGGCGGTAACGGATCCTCCGGGGGAGTTTATGTATAACTTGATTGGTAGTGTTGGGTTTTCAGCTTCGAGGAATAGGAGTTGAGCCGTGAGGAGTGTCGATGGCATATCGGATACCTTTTATCAGCTACAGTTAGAGGTGTAAGACGTACAGGTCCTAGGAAGATTACTCGTTCCCGAAGCAGTCTAGAGTAGATATCATAACTTCTTTCTCCTCTTGCCTAAGAGTCAGCTTGACATAAACCATGCGGGAACGGGACATACAGTCTGTTCAACCACTATAGGAACCAATTGATCCCTAATCACAGGATTACTAGCTTCATCCCTCCATCCCGAAGGTCCAGCTCTCGAGCTCGAGCTTGGACTCGAATTATCAAAGCCATACCCAGAGTAAGACTTGGACAAAGCAGGCCTCAAGTTCGAGGTAGACGACGAGGTCAAAGCTGTGCGTAATGTCCTAGCTATCGTTGACATGATTGTAATATGGTGTCACCACTAATCATTCCAAAGTCGATTAATGTTCACCAACCATTGTGATCGGCTATATCCGAAGGAGGGCGATGACCGAGATTCCGAGTAATTAGGGTTGACGCTATGCTTTGCTTCTTTCATCTGTGTACGCCACACATAGAATAGTCCTTTATCACGACATAGGTCACCCGGTCTCAAAGGCTTTCTCATGATATAAGTCTGGCTTGTTCCTACATTCGTTTCAACAGCAACATGTCGATCAATACCTGTACCAATGGCGATGTCCGTCAATCCGAGCCGCCACTTCTGAGAGGTATGTCCATGTCCAATGTCCTCTACGTCGAACGATCGAGGCCTTATGGATGAGGGGACGTAGCTCATAAATAGGAGAGGAACTCATAACTGGACCATACACTGCCGACGTCGAGCTCAAAGTCCCAGCATCGCTAACAGGGCCGAAACGGACCGAGAATGCAGCTGGGAGAATATGGGTGACAGACCAGCGGGTAAGCTGACATCTTCATAAGTTTGAGGTGAAGCTAATGGTCAGGTAATCTTGGTATCCAGTATTGAGCCTTCTGGAGGAGCTTCGTATGATGCCCCTCCTGCTCTGACATCAATCGTCGTTCCCTATGTAAGTCTCAATTCCTCCTGGTCCTCCTTCCTTTCGTTCCTCTTTCCTCCCTTCACCCCTTCCACACTGCTCCCTAGGCTTGACCGCTCTTGCTGCTCAAGCTGATAATCAGCCATACCTAAATTCAGCTAAATTCAATCTCCCCCTCTTCTCACCCAATAATATCCTACTATCATTCCAGCCCGATCCAAACTCCCAATCCCTGCCCGAACCAGGAAGAGGTGGGAAAATCGAAGCGAAGATTATAGTGGGCGAGGGGGCTGGACATGGGATTTGGAAGATGATTGAAGGTGAACGGGAGAGGTGGTTGGAGATTAAACGGCAGGAGAATGTTTTACGTGAGTCATTGCTTTCAGATTGATGGTCGAAAAAGAGTTGATGGTAGCTACTTATTCTGCTGGTTCGAAACAGGGTGAGAGGACGTTGCTGTGATTTGAAAATCACCGTCGGGAGTCATAAATCAATACACATACACGGACCTGAACAATGGAGAAGAGGAATATAATGTAAGATCGACTGCGAGTGGATGTAATCATAGTCAGGATAGGCCAAGACAAACTGTTGATAGTTGTACATAATCATAAATATCGTCATGAGATTCAAATACAAATCCAAGCATACCGCTCAAGCAGTTCTACGGGGATACCACCAACTCCCCTCTTTCTCTTTAACAACCCTAACAAACTTGGTAATCAATTTATCCCTCTCCTTATTATCTCCATCCCGATACAGGCCCTTCAAAAAGGGAGTCATTTCCTCCGGCCTCCATCTCGCTCGAGTGAGGAATAAATCGGCGAATCGAATAGCAGGTTGCAGCGGCAGGGTATGGAGTGGGAAAGGGGTAATTGCAGGCGATGTTGATGTCAATTTCGCAGTTCCCTCGGGGACTGTTAAGAGGTGTTCTCCCTATCTGTCAGCTAATCATCTGACAAAATGATGAATAGCCTACCTCTAGAAGCTTGAAGTTGCAGATCTCGGACCATTGTTCCCCTACTGTATCTCGCCATTTGTACATGAACAAGGTACTCTCCTGACTCTCTCCCCCCAGCTCTTCGAGGAGACCTTTCCCGACTTCGGTGACCATCCGAGTTGTATCGGCTTCCCACACATCCTCTGTAATACTGCCGAACAAGTCCAAGACCGCCCTGCCGAGGTCTTTGGGTAGGTCATGTTCTGCTAAACCGTCTAGCATTGGTTCCACCGGTGATGTTGTAACGCCCTTCGTTGTGCTCGAGTGGATCGTGAGCAATGTCAGAGCGAGATTGAGTAGGGGTACCAGCTTCTTGACAGGGAGTAACAACATTCGACCTATCATCAGCTCGGAAGCGAAGAGTGACATACCATCAATCTCAACAACATTCCGTTCCCTCAAGCCCCTTTCCAGCTCGCCCTCGGAAGCTTGTACGACACTCTCCAATTGTGCTCTTGTCCATTTCCTAATATCCCCCCTCTTTCTCTTCTTCGATGTATTTCCAGCATCACTCCCCAATCCACCCCAGGCTGATTCGCGCAGTACAATCCTAATCCTCTCTAGGTTGGCAGCTTGCGGGACACATTCCAAGACTTCATGTGATATATCCCTTATCTCCAATGTTGGTCTTTCTGGGTCCATTGGCGGTCGACAGATCATTAAAGAATTGGATATCCCGACTGTACGTAGCAGGAATGTTGATGTAGGTGTACATAGAACCGCATCATCGGATGGACGACCTTTAACCGTTAGACTGGTTGTTAGCTTTGTTTGACCTCAGACAGGGCTGGCGGACGAAATAGGGTCTTTCGTTTTCTCTAAAGATTTGAGGATCTCAGGTGCTATTTCCAGAAGCTGATAGCTTTCTTCGATCACATCGTCGGTGCGTGCAGGTGGAAAGCGGATAACCACATTGTTCTGTGGTAACTTCGTGGCTATTGCCATTGCAGGAGAGTAGGTAATTCAAGTGTATGAGCACTTAATACGATTTAATCTCCTCATGAAATCAAGCGCGTCGACGCGACTGTTCCTGAATGATTGACACGTGGTCTTCGTCAGACTTGGCTACATGCATCCGGTCAAGGGATAATCATCAGATGCATGCTCTTGATTGTAGATCGAGACCTGTTCCACTCCCTGAACCTAACCTACTGCATGTTCGGCCGCTACCCTTTCGACGTTAATCACGTTCAAGCTTGTCAGAAGGTTCACTTCCGGCTACCGCATCAGGCACGGAGTCCACGACGGCCAGAATTAAGGGAGATCGAATGAGGCGTTAGTCATCTTTGGCCGAAACAGGTATTCTAATTATCGTAATCACAGGGTTTTAATATCATCCGATGTCTCGCTCGATTAATGGCCAGTCTAGCCTGCCCGGACCGGATACGGGTACGGCAAGAAGTCATGATCGCGAATTCAAGTGATCGCCGTAATGGTGGCTTGATAGGGTTAAACCTATTCTAACCCCTTGACCCGTTTTCTGGGATATCAGCTTCTTGGACTAGTACAAGTAGTTATCCTGCAAACCCTTCAAATCCCTTCTTGTCATCATCTTCTACTTCCCCTAGCGATCAGTTAACTCCCTGACGGTAATATTTCCCCCCGAGACCAGACCAGACTAGACAGTCAAGATGGGTCGACGATCTTCAAAAGCAAAGGCCAACGCTTCTCCTTCTTCTCCATTTGGTGACGAACATCAATTCCAACCACAACCATTCCCTGCTCGACCTGATCAGAAACGTCCTTCATTTGGTCAAGAAGAGATTTCGCCCAAATCAGATTCTACGGCGTCAATCCAACAACAGCTGGTCGATATCCCATCCGACAACATGCCCAACACCAAGAAGGAGAGCAAGGGCATGACCCCTTCAAACTCTCAATTCTTCTCCGAACACTACTCTCCCGCCGTCAGTAACGATGGGCATATGGACGATGCCGGTGTCACTCCCGCCAATTACTCTCCCACCAAAGAAATGAGGTCACCTTCATATGCTACCGACGTCGTTCCTCAAGATCCATCTTCCAGTAAGCAGGACAATGATCGATTATATGCCGCTCGACCCAATTTCGGACGGATGACTTCCGACCAAGCTCTGTTGGGTGATGTCAGCGGTGCCAACACTCCTGTTGATGGATTGAAACCCAACCCCTTTGACCAGGATGAACTATCACCCGCTTCAGCACAATCATCCGGTGAAAGCTCTCCCGAGTTAGTAGCTATCCGTGGATCCCATCTCGTTCCCAAGATTCACCTCAACTCCAACCCCACTTCTCCCGATCCACCCCATGTCGCCTCGTTCGACCCTCGTCCATCATTCGCAGCACCATTCAATGACGACGAAGAAGAGATCAATCCAGTCCGAACCAATCCAGTTGCTGCAGACAGGGCAAAGAAGACAGTATCAATTGCTGCTTCTTCCGTCCAATTTGATACTCAGAAATATACCGATGCCAACCCAAACTCAATCGCTGCTAGGAGGAGTATGAGGATGAAGACTCAGCAGGATAGGATGAGTGGTGTTTCCAAGAAGTCTGGTGGAAGTGATGGAAAGAAGGAGAAGAATGGTCAGAGCACAAATAGGAAACCATTCCAGAGTACGAGACTGAAGGGGGAGATCTACAAGCCTTGGTTGGACAAGAGGGATCCTGCTCAGAGGTGGGCAAAGTACATCACTTTGGCTAGTATCGTTATTGGTATCGGAGCCGCTGCTGCTTGTAAGTCGACCTAAACCCCCGCCAGTTGGTGCTGATGATAGTGTGTTACGATGGATACAGAGCTGTCCCTCAACTCGGCAAGACCTGTTTGGTCCTAGAAGACAACTTTGATACCCTCAACCTAGACACTTGGCAACGAGAAGTCCGACTTGACGGATACGACAATGGTGAATTCCAATGGACCACAAACTCCGACAACAACTCTTTCGTCGATAACGGAATTCTCTACCTCACTCCAACCCTCACTTCCGACCACCTGGGAGAAGAAGCAATCAATAACGGCTACACTCTCAACTTGACACAAGATGGAACATGTACCTCCGACAACGTCACTCAATGTGTTGCAGTCTCAAACACTTCCAAATTGACAGTCATCAACCCCGTCATGTCGGCTCGATTAATCACCAAAAATACCGTTTCTATCAAATATGGAAAAGTCGAAGTCAAAGCTAAATTCCCAACTGGGGATTGGTTATGGCCTAGTATCTTCATGTTGCCAGTGAACGAGACTTACGGAAAATGGCCAAGGAGCGGAGAGATCGATTTAGTGACTGGACGAGGAAACAACGCATCCTACCCTACTCGAGGTGTTGATTATGCTCAATCGGCTCTACACTGGGGTACGTTCTTCCCATCCTCTTCAAACAATTACTAACAGAACAGGACCCAATCCCGAATTGGACCGACTTTGGATGACATGGGGATACAGAGAACAAAGGCGAACATACTACAATCAAGAATGGCATACATACGGATTCGAATGGAATGAGGAATACCTATGGACATATATCGATTCACGAGTTGCTCAGGTCATTTCCCTTCGATTCAAGGAATCTTTCTGGAAGAAAGGAAATTTCCCAACTACCATTACCAACACTACAACCGGTGAAATTCAGAGATTGACAAACCCATGGATCTCTTCTGAGAACAATGTAGCTCCATTCGATCAGCGTATGTCACCTTTCTCCCTTATCTCGGACAACACTAATGATGTAGCATTCTACCTTATCCTAAACCTCGCTGTTGGAGCTACAAACGGTTGGTTCCCAGATGGAGAAGGAGGTAAACCATGGATTGACAATTCTGGTACTGCCATGACCGATTTCTGGGCTGCAAAGGATAGATGGTGGAACAACTGGCCTTCAGACAAGAAAGAGAGGGGTTTCGCAATTGATAGTGTCAAGATGTGGAAGACTTGTTAGGCTGTCTACTAGGGAATTTTCAAACAGAAAGAGGGTAGCGGGATTTTACGGATCATAGACTGCTTTGCTTAATGGGAGTCATGGGTTTCGACATGTATGAATGCACTATATCTACAATTGTGATGTGCTTCTAATAAATATCATTATATACAATTAGTGTCTGGAGTCACACAGTTGCGATGGCTATATACAATACTTCTCCCATCTCTCTTTTACAACATAACATGGTGACACGCGGATCAAGCTTGCTCTCGCTTGACCCTCTTTCTCGGAGTCTCCTCTCTAGGCCACTGATCGTCAATAGTGCCTATACACAACACAGAGAATACTCACAGTCTGATAAACTTCATACAAAGCCGTAAGAGCATTCCCACCCACATTGCCATCGGCATTCAATTTCCTAATCCTATCCTTTAGTCCCTTTCTACCACCATTTTTCTCGGCACAAGTCCTAAGATCAAATCCGCAGAGTTTACGACACATCGGACAATTTTTACCTTGCGCGACGGGGGCTTGATTGACCGATGGAACAGCACGGTTGGGTAGGCTTGGTGCTGCATATGTAGTTGATGTCGGTGGGAGGTGAGTGAGTGGAGCTGAGGTTGGAGGAATAGCTAAAGTAGGTACGGCTACAGCGCCGTCATCGTCATCATCGTCAATGGCGATTGCATCGTCTTTAGAAGTCCCAGCTCTTCCGTGACCGTTCACGTTAGACGGGACGGATCCTGACACTCGCTGTTGAAATCGAGGAGGTAGGGGTATACCAAAGACAGGTGTACTGGCACTGGTTGGTGTGATAGCGGGAGCGGAGGATGGTCCTGCCCCCGATCCGGACAGTGCGGTCGGCGGCTGTTGCGGCAGATTCAAAGCTTCGTGTGCATTGATCATCCTTGAAATCTCGCGCATCTCTTTCGCCTATTTGTCAGCTCGACTGAGGTGAAGATAGGAGGATTGAAGACAAACAATTCCGCTGTTCTCCAAAGCTGTTTTTGATCGTGGGGGGTTTGCAGCTAAATGTCGATGATACAGCTCGAGAGTCTTTTGAAGTGCTCCAAGGGGTCTTTGTTGGCGTACCGGACATGTTGTCGCGTTATGGTTGATTTTACCGCAGAATGTACATGTGACACCGATAGCTTGCGGTAAAGTGCCGCTGGTTTGATTTGTAGGGTTGGGCGGTTGACGAGGTTGAGTAATCACTTGCGCGCTAGCGGGTGGGACTGCGGATCGAGCAATTGCAGCTCTTTGTTGAGGTGTGACGAGTTGACTAGCGGGTCTGGCGATAGTACTTGGATTTAGTTGAGGGACATTCGGGACATTAGCTTGGCCATTGCCGTTGACAGGTCTAGACGGACCGGCGATATTCGTAGTCCGGCCATTCGGTTGAGATGGTCGACCACTCAACCTCCCAAATATGGTCGGTATGTTCGGGACTAATCCTCCATGACCCACCCCTGGCGCAGCTTCATCGAATAATACCTGCAGACAATGTAGATGTCGAGGATCCGTATAATATGGGAGATATCCTTTGTTTCTCAGTGAGTGATCCACAACCTGGGCTAAGGTCGAATATATTGTCTGTCGTTCGGTAGGAGGGACTTTGGGTAATGTCAATTTTGCCCATAATCCGAGTTCTTTCCGTAATCCAAACTCATTGAGATGATGCCAGAGCCATCCGATTATCTCTTGGGCTTTGGCGATTTCACCTTGTTTATTCGCTGTATTAGCCATTCGGACCAGAGCTGGTTGTTGAACTGTCGATGCACTTGGAGGGGGTCGCATGAAATTGCTATCCGTCGGAGAGGGCCGTATGACATTACCATTCGTCGGAGGTCGAAGGGCTATCACGGGCCGAGATGCGGAAGGGGCAGGAACGGTTGGAACTGCATTCCTCGATGCCTCCATTATATTTGCCTCTCGTTCGATATTACGCTCAATATCCTCCACTTCCTGTTCTGCTTGTAGATGGAGCCGGACCAGGTTCTCTCGGAAAGCATCTCGTACTCCAGTCGAAGGCGCTGGTCGAGCCAACAACTGAGCAGCTTGTTGCTGAGCTTGTCGAGCTTCTTGCATACTCCGTTCCAACTCTTTTCGTGTTTCGGCTCGAGCGGCTAATTCTGCCTTTTTCTGAAGAGCATTCTTGGCCCACCTTGACATTGCGTCTATCCTCGATTCCGTCGGTTTCTGTTTCTGAACTTCGGAAAATTGACCGTTGGTAGTCATGGTATGTCCAGTCATATTAGGCCATGCTTGACCAGTACTAGGTCCAGCATCATTCTGTTTCGTAGGACTGGTAGGTCGATTTTGTGCGGCTGCGACTTTATCATTCAAGAAATGCAATAACGCTTGTTGTTCCGCTTCGCTGAGATTTTCCCGTCTATTCACCAAGTCGCCCACAAAAGCGGCCTCATTCGGTTGAGCGGCTATTGTACTGGGTCCAGGGTCGGTGCGTTTCGTTGGGCTGGCGCTCTTACTTTTACGCGGTTGAGGTGGTCGTGCGGCTTTAACCTTTTCATTGAGATACTTTCTCAGAGCGGTTTTCTCGATTTTGTTTAGACTATCTCGTCGGCTCGCTAATTCGGTGAAGAAGGCTTCTTCGCTCGTTTGCGGGGGTAGGGTAATCGTACTTGTACTTGGTCCGGCTTCATTTGGGGCGGCCATAGCTTGACTCTGGATCATGGCAGCTTTCCTGATCATTTCATCTTCGAGACGTTTCCTCAATGCTCGCCTCTCCATCTTATTGAGTTCACTTTTTTTCTTCTTCATCGTTCCATCGTGAATCGTCGGAGCTGTCGGACCCATCGACAAGTCGGACGCGGGCTCGGGTACGACTTCCATATCAGTCGATTCGTCTGCCGATACCTCTGCTGTACCGATATGGAATTCACTATCGGAAGATTGATATTGTCGAATGATTGAAGTCTCCCTACTCATATCCTTCGATTTGTCCTTCTTTGATTTCCCACTCTTCTTTTTAGGCGTATCTTCGAATCCATAATCGATCCGTTTCCTACGTTCCTTTTTATTTTGAATTTCCTCGGCTTCTATCCTAGCCCGCTCCTTCTCTGCATTCTCAAATACAGTCATCCAGTTATCATCCATATCGTCTTCCATATCTTCCACACCGTCCACCTCTTCCAATTCCCCTTTATCCATCTCCCAGATCTTTGCAAATGCGAAATTCATGGTTTCAGATCCTTTTGTATTGAGTGCCGCTAATCTCTCATCTTCAGTCATGGCATCTTCTTTATCCCATTTCTGTTGGTATAGAACAGCTTCTTCCTCTGCTTGTTTCTCGACCTTGTCGATCATTTCTTCAACCTGTTTGGGGGTATACGATACGTCGCTCGCGGAAATACCGTCGGCATTGGTTTCGTATAGCGCCTTGGCTCCTGCTAAGAGCATACTACTGACATCTTCCTCCTCATTGTCCTTGCCGAGGTTCTGGACGACGAGGTGGTCGAGTACCATTTTCTTCTTGCCATTGTATACAATTTGCTCTATATCGTCAGCTTTCGCCTGTGCGAACCAGCTTACCTTCGATCGAGTCTTTGGTCATGAGCTTGAAAACCAAAACCTTCTTGTTCTGTCCATATCGATGACTCCTGGCAATTGCCTTGATATCAGCTGGTTCTCCTCATAGTGGAGGACGCTAGCTGACCTGTAAATCCTGATGAGGATTGAAATCAGGATCATAAACAATGACTATCTCATCAGCTACGTTGTAGAGAGATAGACATACCAGTATCAGCAGTAGCTAAATTGATCCCAACTCCCCCAGCTCGTGTGGTGAGGAGGAAAATGAAATGCTCGGATCCAGGAGCATTGAAAGCGTCGATTGATTTCTGACGTTGGGCCTGCTGAACATCCCCGTCCAGCCGTAGAAATGAATATCCTTCTCCTATCAGGAAATCTTGTACTACTCATCAGCTTGTCCCTTGAGTTTCTGGGTCGAATCAGCTTACTCCAGTCAAGAGCTATCTTGAACTATCTCGTCAGCTATCCGAGTCCTTGTAAAGGTAAAAGAGGACTCACTTGAGAGAAAAGTAATACCCTATGACCCCTCGCCTTCAATTTCGGAAGCAGGATCTTTAGAAATGCCATCTTCCCACATCCTTGAACGAGCAGTCGATGTTGTTCATTCTCAGGAAGAGAATGATTCTCCAGCTCAGGAGCGACTAAATATGGATGTTGACATATCTTCCTCAACTACATCATTAGCAAATGTAAATTCGATTTAAGGAGGGACTTGCCTCCATGAATATGTTCAGAGAACTACGGACACGAGGCGGCATTGCGGCTACTCGACCTTCTGGTTCGGTCAAGTTGCCGCTGGTGTCCCTTTTCCAAACAGTTGTTGATGAGGAAGGGAAGTGACGACGAGTATACTCAGTCCAAGGTAATGTGTCTCGTTCTTGACGCGTCTTGATTGAATTCTTCAGGCACGGTTATCAATAGCTTAGCCGCTCTTGCTATCTTCGATTTATCGCTGCGTCAATGCCATAGTAGAGAGTGGGCAGGAAAGTCATAGAACAATAGTCAATCCAGGACCAAATATCAAAGAACAATCGGAAAGGACGGCGCCCTTCAAATATACACATAAACCGAGACAAAGGTGGTCCTTGACAACGGAGCACGAGTCCCTAATTACAGAGTTTGCATTTGGCAGCAAGCAACTAGACTCCTTATTCGTTCGAAATACTAGTCTCCTTAAGCTTCTTCCTCAAAGCAGCCAATTCACTCTTGAGCTCCTTGGCAGCAGCAGTCTCCTTCTCTACATCAC
>Ga0265780_10009024_pt1 | contig 12025 bp, 9 predicted proteins | sample P1T30metagenome_FD_192432 | JGI IMG/M metagenome (GOLD analysis project Ga0265780, IMG submission 192432) | Plant litter microbial communities from East Loma Ridge, Irvine, California - P1 T30 | ecosystem: Environmental > Terrestrial > Plant litter > Unclassified | place: USA: California... | reverse complement strand
CTTTAAATAAATCAGATTTACGGTAGCATTAAGTTTCAAGGCATTATTGAACAGACCTATAACGGCTGCCGGAGAATAAACGGGATAGGTAGGTTCGTTGCCCTGCATATGGAAATATAAATAGATGAAACAATGGTAAGTTGTGGCAAAGATAACACCGTTATGGATATATACTCCTTAATAAGGTACCTGAAATGATCGGTTTTAAAAGTTTCTGGCTAATATCAGATTGTTTTTCAAACAGATACATTTATATGTGATAATTAAATGAATATAAGAATTACGTAATACTTTCATGCAGATTATGAGGATCTTACAGGTTTTAAATTTACTGAATCTAAAATCAGTGGAATAGAAATTACAAACAAGCTCTGATGAGTGCAAATATTCAATGCCTACTTCGCATCTGACCGGATCAGTAACATTTAACGCCCCTTAAGTAGGGTTAAGAAAAATGTGGCGTGTGTACATCAAAAACAAATCTTTCCCTATCTTTAAACTTTAATGGGATTGTAATGAGTAAACAGGTTGACCATACGGCGGAACTGATGAAGCGGCTGCAGGATATGCAGAAAGAACAGTCGGTTATTTCTTCTTTAAACAAAGCGTTTTCATTGGTTCTGGATAAAGACCGGTTTAAAATAACCTTAAACCAGGGTTTCAAATCCGAATTCCGTTTCGATAGTTTTGCGATCATAAAAAACGGTAAAAACGGATCTCAGACTTTTCTTGCTTCTTCGGACTCTCAACATAATCCCATCGGAACTACTCCGGACATTTATTTTGAACAATGCTTACACTCAGCGGAGCCTTTGCTTTTTGACCTTAAAAATTTACCGGTACATAAATCATCCATGCCCACTTATTTTCTTGATGCCAAAAATGCAGGGATGAGAATGGCAGCCAGCTTTGGTCTGCCTGCGATTCAGGATGAACAGTGTGTTATATTTCTTTTCTACAAAAATTATATTTCTGCTGATGATATCCCGGAAAGAATCCTGACAGGGATTTCAACACAGCTGTCAGTTACCGTCCGCAATATGATGCTGGGCGAACAATTGAATACAACCCGGCACGTCATTGAAGAAACTGAACAGGAAAGTATTCCGGAACAAAGTGAAGTCCCCGGTTTTCACGGAATCATCGGAGAAAGTGCACCGATGCAGCAGATTTATGAACAGATTTCTCAGGTTGCGCCGTCACAATCGAACGTTCTTATCTATGGTGAAACGGGTACGGGAAAGGAATTGGCAGCGCAGGCAATTCATGATCTGTCTTCTTCGGCACATCAGGAAATGATCCGTATCAACTGTGCGGCCATTCCTGCCAATCTTATTGAATCCGAGCTTTTCGGCCATGAAAAAGGAAGTTTTACCGGAGCAACAGAACAGCGACTGGGAAAATTTGAACAGGCCCGCAACAGCACTATTTTTCTGGATGAGATCGGCGAGCTTCCTCTTGAACTTCAAGGAAGACTTTTAAGAGTTTTACAGGAAAAAGAAATTGAGCGGATTGGAGGAAACAGGCGTATTAAAGTAGAGGTAAGAATCATTGCAGCGACCAACAGGAACCTCGAAAAAGAAGTAGCAGAAGGAAATTTCAGGAGTGACCTTTTTTACCGACTGAATGTCTTCCCGATCCATCTTCCGGCTTTGCGTCACAGAAAAAAGGATATTCCGCAGCTTGCTCATTATTTTTTAGAAAAACATACGGCAAAAACCGATAAAAAAATCAATGGCTTTTCTCAGAAAGTAATCAATGCAATGTGTGAAAATTCGTGGACTGGGAATATCCGTGAACTGGAAAATATGATTGAAAGAAGCATCCTCACCTCAAAAGATACGATCATCAAAGAAATGGAATTTCCGAAAAGTATTGCTCCGCAAAATAGAGATCAGGAATTTGAAATCAAAACATTGCAACAGGTAGAAAAAGAACATATTTTAAAAGTAGTGGAGAAATGCAACGGCAGAATTTCGGGTAAACAGGGGGCTGCTGTATTGTTGGGGCTTCCTTCCACCACACTGATTTCAAAAATGCAGAAACTTGGAATCAAAAAAGGACATTATGTGAAAGAAAACGAAATATAAACACTTTAGTTTTAAAATATTGATCTTATTATTTTAACTTATTTGACTTCGTCATATTCATTTCAATTTTCCCGGACGACAGAGCCCAGAAGATCCAGAGTCCTAAAATAATAATCAGCGAAACGGCGGGAATCCAGAACGAAAAAAGCAACGCAACAAGATAAATCGGAAGTCCGTACAAATAGTTATTATGGATCTTTTTAATCGCTTCATCGGTAATTCCAGGGCGGAGAAGTTTGTTATCCCGGCTGGCTAAGAACCACAGTAAATTAAACGCCAGATTAATCAGAACGAAAGTCCCGGTATAAATTGCAACAACTATTGATGATGCTTCTCCGTTGAAATATCTTGCCAATAAAGCTGTAGGATAAGACACAGCCGAAACCAGAAAAAGAATCAGTCCGTTAGCAAACATAATCGCAGAATTACGGCTGTAAATCTGCTTAAAAATCTTGTGATGGTTCACCCACATGATGAAAATACTGAAAAAGGAAAGGATAAAAGCCAAAAAAGTCGGCCACTGATTCTTCATAAAAATCAGCAGGTCGTTTCCGTTTGTGATGGCATTTTCTTCCGGTAAATGGAGATCCAGTACCAAAAGCGTAATGGCAATCGCAAAAACACCGTCACTGAATCCTTCTATCCTGCCGGTTTCTTTTTCCATAATTTTATTGTTTGAGTTAATGTTTATGCGTTCCCATCAATTCGGGTGAAATTCTGAAAGAATTCTGTATCGAGAATCTGGTTAAATAAAACTCTAAGGATATTTATTTTATATACATAACCGGTACAATTTTCCTGCATTTTATTTCGAAGAACCAGTAGAATTGACGGGATTCGTTTTCAAAACATTTTGTCATTCTGAATGACAATTCAGTGTAATACTTATTTTATTTATACCCTTTATCAATACCCAGTTTTTTCATTTTAGAATACAGCGTCTGTGGCTGCATTTTCAGGAGTTCTGCGGCTCCTCCCGTTCCGGAAACCTTTCCGCTAGCACTCTGCAATGCATTGAGAATATGTTCCCGTTCCATTTCTTCCATTGATTTCATCTGGCCTTGAGATTCTGTAGATGCTTTTTCTGTTGTTTTCGGGAGCTCAAAATGTTCAATTTCTGTTGTTCTGGCTAAAAGAACACTTCTTTCGATCAGATGTTCCAGTTCACGGATGTTTCCCGGCCATTGATAATGTAAAAGCTGTTCTAAAGCATTTTGACTGATGGATGAAATATTCCTTTTTGCGGCAGCTGCATATTTAGTAAGGAAAAAATTAGCGAGCAGACCGATGTCTTCTTTTCTTTCTCTTAACGGAGGCAGTTCAATCGGGAAAACATTTAACCTGTAATATAAATCTAACCGGAACCTGCCTTCTGCCACTTCTTTTTCCAGGGAACGATTGGTGGCGGCTACAATTCTTACATTCACTTTAATGGTTTTATTTCCGCCCAATCTTTCGATCTCCTTTTCCTGAAGAACCCGCAGTAATTTCACCTGGGAATCCAACGGTAATTCACCGATTTCATCTAAAAAAACAGTTCCTCCGTTGGCCTGTTCAAATTTACCGATTCTCATCGCATTGGCTCCGGTAAAACTTCCTTTTTCATGACCGAACAACTCAGATTCAATTAAAGAATGAGGCAAAGCAGCACAGTTGACAATCACAATCGGACTTCCATTTCTATCAGAAAGATCATGGACAGAATGCGCCACTTTCTCTTTTCCCGTCCCGCTTTCTCCGACTACCAAAACCGAAGTATCCGTTGGTGCCACCACTCTTATTTTCTCAACAACATCCTGCAGAAGCGGGCTTTTTCCGATAATTCCTTCAATAGCTTCGTGGCTCTGAGATTCCTGAACATCCGCATTTTTTTCAAGATCAAAACGGTATTTTGCAATATCGAGCATCACCATAAGATCGCGCTCCCGGAAAGGTTTTACCATAAACCCGTACGGCTGTGTTTCTTTCACAGATTCCAGCGTAGACTGGTTGGTATTGGCAGAAATATAGAGAAAAGGGATGTTTATTTTGCGCAGTTCCCAAGCCAGATCGATTCCGGTAAGGTCGCCTTTCAGCATGATATCCAACAGGACCCAATCCGGTTTTTTTTCGGCAATGGATTTTCTCGCCTGCACAACGGAAGACGCAATGCCCGTCACCTGATAACCCGCTTTTTTGAGCATGATTTTCAGATCATTGGCTACGATAAACTCATCTTCTACAATTAGTATTTTTTCTTTCATTTTATCTGAAATATCATTAACCTTATCCGTGATTTTCAATCGCTGTATTTTTGGCAAATGTTATGATTATTTTTAGCCCGTTGCTATTTTGCAGGGAAAAAGTTCCGTCGAGCTGGTCGGTAAGTCCTCTCATGAGGTTCATACCGAGAGATTCTGTTTCATCAAGGTCAAAATCCTCAGGCAGCCCTACTCCGTTATCCGAAATAATAAGCCGGTAATGATTTCCTTCTGTATTTTTAAATGAAACCAGCACTTCACCGCTTTTGTCTCCGGGGAATGCATATTTTACGGTATTATTAATTGCTTCATTCACGATTAATCCCATCGGCACCGCCTGTGCCACATCCAGGAATACTTTTTCCGTATCTAACACAAATCTGATGTTCTTTTCTGACAAATAACATTCTTTGATATAGCTGATCAGCTCATAAATATACCAAGACATATCAATTGTTGAAAGGTTGTCTGACTGATATAATTTCTGATGAATCAGAGACATGGCATGCATTCTGTGCTGGCTGTTCTGGATGGCCATCAATGCATCTTCATTGTCAAGATAAGCAGACTGCGTATTTAATAAGCTAATGACAATCTGAAGATTATTTTTTACCCTGTGATGGATTTCCTTCAGCAGCCATTCTTTTTCAGACAGCAATTTTTTAAGCTGTTCGTTCTGCGCATCAATCTGTTTTCTTTTTAATTCCAGTTTTTTATTGGCGCTTGTTTTTAACCGGGAACGGTTATACAGCAAAGCAGCAAAAAGAATCAGTACCAGGATGCTTCCGGTAAAAACATATTTCATCACGGTATCATTGGTGATCTGTATCTCCTGAAGCTTTCCTTTCTGGGTAAGCAGCTGGATATTTTTGTCTTTCTGATCGGTTTCAAACTGAATTTTCAGGCTGTTGATCTGCCTGCTTTTTTCCCCGTTAAAAACAGTATCAGAAAACTTTTTATACAATTGATAATGCTTAATGGCATCTGCATATTTTCCCTGCGCAGAATCTGCCTTAAACCAGATTAAATGATTTTCCGAACGCAGCATATCGTTTCCGTTTTTTTTTGCCAGGGAATCAAAAAGTTTGGCTTTGCGGTACATGGCAGGATAGTTTTTGGTCTGGTAATGATAAAAAACAAAGCTCCTCAAAAGGGAAACCTGGTTGTTGTTCCTTTCTCCGTTTTCTCCGTAATACGCAACCAGTTTTTTATAATAGGGTTCGGCATGATCAAACTGCTTCAAAATAGTGTACGTACTGAAGAGAATATAATCTTCGGTCATCTCAAACTGCTTATCATCAATAGGATACTTCCTTTTATATTCTTTTATCATCGCGATTGCCCGGCTGAATTCCCTCTGCCTGATCAGCATCGTAGACATATTGTTGGCGACAGTTCTTATATAGCCGTTATCGTTATGTTTTTTTGCCACATCCAAGGCTTTTTCCCAATATTTCATGGCATCATCATTCTGACGCAGGTAATAATACACCATCCCGATGTTGCTGTAAATGGCACTCAGCTGCAAAGAATTGTCATTAACCGTTAACGCCGTTTTCTCTGCAGAAATACCGTACCTCAATGCCTGTTCGTAATCTGCTTTCTGAATTTCAGCCTGCGAAAGCAGATTATAAATGCCCTGAATTTCCCTGAACTTTGCCGACTGATAAATGGCTAATGATTGCTTAAGGAGCTGAATAGCCTGATCCGGTTCCCCTTTCATCGTATAAAGCTCCCCCAAGTCTTTCAGTATTGAAGCCTGCTTCAGTTTTGCCCCTGATTTTTTAAAAAGAGCCAGTGCTTTTTCCTTCAGTTTTATTTTAGCATCAAAATTTTCAGGCGCATTATCATACAGAAAAGAAAGCTCTTCATAGCCTATACCAGACTGTTCGGTCATATTATTTTTTTCAAAATAGCTGATCACCTGCTTCATTTTTGGAAATGCACTGTTTTTATTTCCTCTTTCTTTATCAATTTTAGCGTCTAGCAACATGACTTTTCCTTTGTTAAGCTTGTTATTGGTTTTAGTGCTCAAAAGCATGGCTTTACTGTTGAGAAATGCCGCGCTGTCCAGATCTTTTTTTAATTCTCCTTTTTTATTCAGATAGTATTCGCTCAGCTGTAACAGTAAACCTGTTTTCTTAACCTCATCTTTTGAAGAGGAGATCTGTTTTTTTAACTGTTCCGGATTTATGTTTTCCTGCGCGTTTACTGAACCGCCCCACAACATAAGGATCAGCATAAAACAAAATATTCCCAACCGTTTTTTACTCATTGCATCACGCGTGAAATTCATTCTTTAAAGATAATTCATTATCTGATTATGTATTTTGTTTTTGCCGTCAGATTTTACGGTGGTAAAGATAGCAGATGATCATCGCAAACCCTGGTAAAACCAGTGTGACAAGTCCCAACTGCTTTCCTGCAAATGCACCTAAAAAACATCCCACCAAAAAGCCGATAATTAAAATAAGCTGTTTCTTTAAACTTAATAAAGCATCAGCATCTTTAAAACTGCTTTTAATTAAATTTCCGAAATCCAGAGAAGCCTGCGTCACATTTCCCGTCATCATGGTTGTCGGGCCATGCGTTTCTTTGGCATACAATTTCCCGAAAGCATTCTGAAGCCCCATCGCAAAAACGGCAATCATGGTAACGGTGTACATGATAATTTCAGTGAACATTCCGTTATAAGTAAAAATTGCCACTAAAATCCCTGCTGAAAGAAGTAAAAATCCTTCCCAGAACAAAATCGTATAATGATTGAGAACTTTTCCGGCAATTCTTCCCCCAGCCATTACCGCTAAGATAAAAACGGGAAAAGTAAGCAGTTTGATCCATGCATGCACATCTGAACCTTTTACAAACTGATAGGCAAATACAATAAAGTTTCCCGTAACGTGCGCCGAAAAAATAGAATCTGCCGCAACGAAAGTCACCGTGTCGCAATAACCTGCAATCATGGTTAACAGTAAGGTAACAAATCCTATATTATGTTTTATTTCCATGATTTTATTTTAAATGTGAACGAAGCATCCAGGCCATTTTCTCATGGGTTTCCAATAACCCGGTGATGTAATCGCTGGTCCCGGCATCACGGAATTCTACGGCAAAATTTTCTATATTTTCACGGAGATGTATGATGATACTTTCATGATCAGACAGGAGTTCTCTCATATAAGTCAGGCTGTCATTTGCTTCCAGGTGGCTTTCCGAAAGATGCGTTAAAGCAAGATATTCCCTCAATGTAGCCGGAGCATAATGTCCCAGCATCCTGATTCTTTCAGCTATCTGATCAATCATTTCATCCAATTGCTGATACTGCGCTTCAAAAAACAGATGTTTGTTGTAAAAATCCTGTCCTTCCACGTTCCAGTGGGCTTTTCTGGTTTTTGTATACAGGATGAATTCATCTGCTAACGTTTTAACCAATATTTCAGCAACTTTTGCCCGGTTTTCTGTTTTAATTCCGATGGATGTTTTCATTTTAAAGTAAGTTTAATAAATAATAATCGAGTGAATATTTTCCTGCGCCCAAGGCAAGAATTAATAATAATGACAAAGTGTACATATAGGGAACATCGCGTACTTCCAGGGAATCTTTTCGGTGAACCACGAAATACCCAATGGCCGTCACCCCAATTGTCGGCAATACGGCAAGCCTGGTTCCCAATCCTAAAATGATTAAAAAAGGAACCACCAAATCAGCGAAAGAAGCCACCAGAGCATTCATTTTATCAGGAAGCCCGAGCGGATTCGGGATCGTTTCTTTCTTTCCGTTTTCTACCCGGAACTTTTTCAGTCCGTGAACCCGGAACAGTTCAACAGCTAAAAGCACTCTGAACACCAGAAAAGCCATGTCATTAAATTCCGAACCTAAATCTGAGGATAGAATGTGTTTTAAAATTTCCATAATTTTTAAGTTTAAAAGGCAAAACAGGAGCATCCGAGCGCACCCCAGAACGAATGATAATTATTCACCGGAAGATTGCTCATTCTCGCATGGTCGTGGTTGTGGTTGTGCACATCGCAACTCCCTGCACAGCTGTGAATATGAGCAGCCAGCGGTGCTTTGAGATCTGCCTTTGCATTCTTTTCAATAGCTGTCTGCGTATGCCCGCCAACCGGATAATAACCGTTGTACAGATTCGTCGGAGACCAATCCGGAAGAATGGGAACCGATGGCGGCGCAAAGGATGAAAACTCCCCTTTTGCATGGACAATTTTACCGTCTACCACCGTCATTTCGGCTTCGATATTTTTGATTTCTTCATCTTCCACCGTGAAATAATCTTGATCTAAAACCGCCAGATCAGCAAACATCCCAACCTGAATATCTCCTTTTTTCTGCTGTTCCTGGGAAAACCAGGCACTTCCTTTCGTGTATAATTCCAGCGCGGTGTTTCTGTCTAACCGGGTATCGGTGTACAGTTGCAGTCCGCCAACCGTTTTCCCCACCGTCAGCCAATACATGGAAACCCACGGATTGTAACTGCTTACCCTCGTGGCATCAGAACCGCCGCCGACAGGAACTTCCATTTCCAGCATTTTTTTAATCGGAGGCGTATTTTCAGCGGCATTGGCTCCGTACTGATCGGTAAAATATTCTCCCTGGTACGCCATTCTGCTCTGGATGGCAATTCCTCCGCCTAAACTTTTTACCCTTTCGATATTTTTCTCATCGATGGTTTCCGCGTGATCAAAAATCCAGGGAAGCGCGTTGAAAGGAATATCCCGGTTTACTTTTTCAAAAACATTTAAAAACCGGGTGATGCTTTCATTATAGGTTGCATGCAGCCGGAACGGCCAGCGGTTTTCAACCAACAGACGGACAACTTTTTCGAGGTCGGCTTCCATATTTTCCGGTAAATCGGGTCTTGGCTGTAAAAAATCTTCAAAATCTGCTGCCGAGAAAACCAGCATCTCTCCTGCCCCGTTGTGGCGGTACATGTCATCGCCCTGATATAATTTTACGGTATCAATCCATTCGCTGAAATCTTCAAACTCATTTTTCGGCTTTTGGGTGAATAAATTATAGGCGATTCTTACGGTCAGCTGTTTTTTCTCATTCAGTTCATTCACCACCTGGTAATCATCCGGAAAATTCTGGAAACCGCCGCCTGCATCAATCACACTTGTAATTCCGAACCGGTTCAATTCTTTCATAAAATGCCTTGTGGAATTCACCTGATGTTCATAGGAAAGCTTCGGGCCTTTTGCTAAGGTTGAATATAAAATCATCGCATTTGGAGTGGCGATAATCAATCCTGTCGGTTCACCGTTGGCATCTCTCTCGATCTGTCCGCCCGGAGGAGCCGGTGTGTTTTTTGTGTATCCGACTGCTTTTAAAGCCGCTCTGTTCATCAGGGCCCTGTCGTACAGATGTAGGATAAAAACAGGCGTTTCAGGAGCAATTTTATTGATTTCTTCCAGCGTCGGCATTCTTCTTTCTGCAAACTGGAATTCCGACCAGCCACCGACTACACGCACCCACTGCGGAGACGGCGTACGGTCCACTTGTTCTTTCAGCATTCTCAACGCATCCGCTAATGACGGAACACCGTCCCATCTTAGTTCAAGGTTGAAATTCAATCCGCCCCGAATCAAATGGATATGTGAATCGTTGATCCCCGGAACCACTCTTTTCTTTTTTAAATCGATAATTTTTGTAGATTCTTCTGAAAACTGATCTACCAAACCGTCGTTTCCAACAGCTATAATTTTACCGTCTTTAATGGCAACTGCAGAAATATCCGGCGTTTCTTTGTTGAAACTGTGAATTTTCCCGTTGTGTAAAATAAGATCTGCTTTCATGGTTATTTGGTGTTAAGTTTTGTAATGGCATCCTGAATTCCGCTTCCGGCAACGGTGAAAAATGAAGGTCCGGCCAGTAAAATCAGCTTCTGTAATTTTATTTTATCCGAAAAATGTTTTTCATTTAAATAAGACTGTGCACGATACGCATCAAAAGCGCCCAACACCACATTTTCCGCTACCAAAGCGGTCGGCGAATCTATGCCTGCATCTTTTAAGTCACTTGCGAAAGAGGCGGTTTTCACCTGTAATTTCAAAGCTTCTCTCACGGCTACGCTTCCTACTTCTTTCATTAATTCAGCATTGAAAGAGTTTCGGTCTCCCAGCCCGATTAATAATAGTTTTTTTGAAGATAAACTTCCTTTTGGCGGAGTAATTAATAAGGTTTCCAAAGCGTGGCCTTTGAATTTCCCGGTTTTTCTGACATCGGTAATAATCCCTTTTAAGGCTTCATCCAAATGAACCATTCCATTCAGATCTTTCGGAAGTGCCGGCGGATTGAAAATATCACCGTCTGTATATTCGAAAACACAGGCAATCTGGAGATCTGCCACCGCAGCGGAAGGTCCCTGCACCAAACCAACGATGGAAACGCCGTCTACGGTTCCCCAGTTTTTTGTGGTTCCGACTGCTGTTTTTGTTTCAGCTGTTGCTGTCTGTGCAGAAATGAAACCGGTTACTGAACTTGCAAGAATAAATGCAGTAAAGACAGCTTTAGACCAGTTAACATATTTTAAAATTGAATTTTGCATAGTAAATGAATTAATAAGGGTTAAAATTTGAATCCTAAACGGATGTTATAAAAAACACCACTTTTCGCATTGGGAATTATATCCTCGATGAATTCGCCTTTCCGGAAATACTGGAGTCCGCTTACCAAAGAAATAAAACGATTAAAACTGTACGTGAAATTCGTGAGATAAGCCGTTCCGATATATCGTTTGTCGGAGCTGCTTCCGGGACGGTTGAGCACTCCGCTTGGCCGGTAAACACCGTCATTGAGGGAATACCGCCAGTTGAAAACAACATCCATCTGCATTTTAAGCTTCGATGTTAAATCCAGGGTTGCATACGGGTGAATATCAATAAGATTAACAGGACCAACCTGCGGACTGAAGCCAAAATACCCACCTTTCGGATAGAGCGGATTAAACGTATTGAGTTTTCCGTCGTCTTTCGATTGGTCTCCCGAAATATAATCGTTGCGAAGATTAATACTCGGTTTAAACTTAACGTTTTCAAACAGATAGCCTACATCAACAGAACCTGTCCATGCACTGATGTTTCCCTCTCCGAAAGTTCCGAACTGATAAGCTGCTTCCAAATTATAGATGAATCCACCACCGTATTTCCAGAACCTTCCGCCGATGGTATGGCGTTTTTCTTTGGCTGTTCCGGCTTCAAAAACAGATTCGTCCCTTCGGATGCCGATGTAGTATAAATCGAGATTTCCTGTCTTCGGAACAATGATTTTTGAATATAATCCCCACAGGTTGAGCTGTTTCGAAATTCTGTTATCAAAAACTTCGGCATTAATGGTATCTGCCATCATGGCAAAGGCATCAACTGAAATATTTTTCCCGGAATACATTAATTTGGCTCCGGTGAAGGAAAGCCTTGCATTCGGGCCTTCCCGTACGGAAATCAATCTTCCTGAACCGTAATCCAGTTCCTGCCGTCCGATTCTGGAAACCAGTTTTTGATCCTGATTTTTAAAAATACTGACATCCAAAAAAAGGTTCTGAATACTTAATTGGTCTTCATCAATTCCTCTCGAACCGTTTTTTCTTCCGTTTTGCAATGCGCTCCGGACCTGTGTAAAAATTCTTACATTTTCACCCAAATGCAGATCTGCATGCACATCATAACGCTGCAGAAAAA
>Ga0265780_10009023_pt1 | contig 12026 bp, 10 predicted proteins | sample P1T30metagenome_FD_192432 | JGI IMG/M metagenome (GOLD analysis project Ga0265780, IMG submission 192432) | Plant litter microbial communities from East Loma Ridge, Irvine, California - P1 T30 | ecosystem: Environmental > Terrestrial > Plant litter > Unclassified | place: USA: California... | reverse complement strand
GGGAGGCGTGGAAGGAGAAACATCCGGAGGCTAAGGCTGTGCAGTCGCCTTACGATGTCTAGACTCGCGGCTAGACAGGAAGGGTTGGAAATCTTGACGAAGCTCTGGATTCTACCTTAGCTTGGCTGGCTTTCAGCAGCTGCATTATTCAAGATGTTCAACAGAACGGAGACAGCGAGAAAGAAGTTCAAAAGACATCACAGTATGTAGACCAATTGGAAGTCAACACGCTCAAGATTGCATATGTCCAGGCGTTAGAAACGTGAAATGTGCAGAAAATCATAACCTTGTATGACCCAATGAAAACATAATGAAACCTTGCAACCCGATAATTGAGGATGACACGAAGTTGACAACACGGAATCGCGGCACTGCAGCATAAACTAGTCTGCTTGTGGACTAGCGCTATGACGCAAGCAAGTACGACCTCGACCTCTTTCCTGCTGTGGAGGGCTAGAGCATATTAACGTCGAAGCGGCGTGAACCAGATTCACACACACTTTAAGCTTACTCACTAACCTGAAATTACTGTACCTACAATCCTTTCCTTAAACATGTCATCTTCATCTCTCTCGGAAGCTCTGTTCAGCCAGATCGACGGCTATGTCGACGGGCTCGCCCCACAGATCCAACCCCGCATCGCGTCCGAGCTGGAGCTTTTTCAACAGAAGACCATCGACAGTCTAGAGACACAAGTTATAGATGCCTTCCGATCGCTGTTTGACAAGAATAAGAGCGACACCTCTGCGAGAGATCTCAACAATTCAGCACCGGATTCCTACGGCGGCCAATCCTTGCCATTCGCCGATGAGATCTCGAAGCTAGCCCAGAGCTTTGGCAAGCTCTCTGACGGAGCGAGCGATGATTTGCGCGACATCTTCGACCTCACAGAGAATCGTGGCTCAGCAGACGACCAGGCCCGGTCACAGGATTCCGGTTTCTCTGGCGGAGCGCGAGGTTTCTTGTCTTCTGCCATTGATGCGGTGCAAGATCACTTAGAGAAGAACACCGGCGGTTCTGGCCAGCCTGGCTTCGAGATTGGGGGGATGTTGGGTGTGATCAGCAATACCCTCAAAGATGCATCTCGCAACCCCGAAGAGAAGGCCCGCCTCATCAGCCCAGAAATTAAGGATAGGGTAGGCGAGAAGCTTCGTTCGCAGCATGGAGACATCGCAGAGCAGTTTACCCGGATCGCTCTAGATCATCTCAAGCGCTGGCTACGAGGCAACACGAGTACACGCGACATTGGCGACGGCGCCAAAGGCGAAATCGAAGACCGCGTGAAGGATCTGGTCAAAGGATTTGGCGGATTATTTGGCAAGAAGTCCTCCAACGAGGAAGGTTCGCGGGGCATTGATGGTCCGGACCGTGATGGACAATCCGATGGAGATAGCGGCGGCTTCTCCAAGATGATAAGCGACAAGCTCAGTACAGGTCTTGCCAAGGTGCACAGAGAAGTTCGCATTGAGTTCCGAAAGGTGTTGGGTGAGATCGAGAAGCAGCTATTTGAGTTGTTGCCAGACCAGTTTCAGGCTCCGCTTGAGAAGATCTTGGGGGGCAATCCTTTCGACTCGCAGCTTGATCGGGATGCCGGCGGTCAAGCCGATCGGAGCTTCGGAGACGACATTAAAGCCAAGCTCGTTGGCAAAATTCGCGATCTTGTAAGAAAAGTACAAGAAACACTCCGCGAGAGCATCCTCGGCGTCGTAAACGGTGGGCATCGAAAGCTTGAGCATGAAAGCTGGTCTTTCGTACAGAACATCGTCGAGCAGAAGGTTCAGAGGTACCTTCCCGATGTCAAGATCACAGTACCAGACGATATCGGAAACGAAGGTGTTAGCGTAGGAGCACCAGTCGCGAACACATCCATCGGTGGTGGCACACAATCTACGCCTCCTCCATCAGGCGCTTATCATGGGTCGGAACCAGCAAGTGGGCAGGTTGGCGGACAGCACCAATCACAGCAAGGGTACAATGCACCTCCGCAATACCAGGACAACCAGAATTACCAATCTGGACCGTACTCACAGCAAGGAAATCAGTCGTACCAACAACAATCCCAGTATGATAGACCGAACCAATACGCACCACCTCCTCCGGACTATCAACAGAACTACAACCCCCCTCAAGGTCACTACCAGCAACAAGGCAATTACCAGAACAATCAGTCGGGCGACGGCTATCAGCAGCAGGACTATAGACCGCGGTACTAAGTAGCTTATACTACCTCCGTTGCATTGTATCAACACATTGTTATGGTACGCACTTCAACATAGGATTGTAGCAAGGAGGAAATATAGTATATTAGGCCTGACCGATGTTAACAAGCTATAAGTGTGGAAATATTTGCGACCATGATGGCGTCCGATACACATCTGTCGGCACCTCTCTCATACTCGTGAACGCCTCAACCACCAGATAAGCTCGAGCAACAGTGTAGCTCGCTCCACACATCGCACACAGAATCGTGATAAGGGAAGTTCCGAACCATCCTAGCCTGCGCTCGTTGTAAGTGACCTGAACTCTATCGATGATTGGGAATGCATGTGCAAGCATATTTGTTACCAGCCAAAAGGCTGCGCAGAATGTGATCCACACGGAGCTCAAGCGCCAAAAGAGTTGCTCGAGCGAAGTAGGAAAAAAGTAGTCCCATGCCGCGACGTGTATAGCACCATAAATCATCGAAGCACCCCAAAGAACCATGCCCATTACAAGAGACTGGGTGCGTCGAAGGAGGCCAGCGTTTGGCCAATCGAGAGAATGTGATTGCACCAACTCGGTCGCATAGGAAATGAAGTAAGGCATCTGGGCACTGGCCTCATCCGTAGACTTGATGAAGCGCAAGCATGTTGCAAGATGAAGGTTGACGCATTCGGCCGCGAGTTGCAGGAGAGCTGCTCTAGTCTCGATCTCTGGTCCGGGCGAAGAAGGCATGCGAGTGTGGTTTGCTGGCGATAATTGAGGGCGAGGGCGGAAATGACCACCAGTAAGAGTGTGCGCCATTTCCTGACGATGTATAGTCTGTTGGACCTCCTCCTCGTGGCAAAATTCCTCACAATAAGCGAGCTTCTTCAGCTCCGGAGTCGCATTTCAAAACATGCACATCATGCCAGTTGGTGCTTCACCACTCATCTGACTAGCGAGGAACATGTATGCTGGCAAAGACCGCAACCACTCTCCCTTCAGAATGGTCGGTGACGCTACTTGGCGAGGTTTGTGCCACCATATAACATACATAAGCTACGGTGTGCACTTCTAGGAGAGAAGTTGGTAATTTTTGGACAGACCTCATCATGACTTGTGCAATCATCGATCCAGCTTGCACACAAGTAAGGAGCTTCGCAAGACTATCGGCTTTGTTCTTGTCTTTGATTTCGTCAATCGAAATTTCTGGAGTGTGCCCACAATGCGACAGCAGGGCAACGCCTTTAGCAGTCAATGTCAGTCGTTTGATGTCGCCAAACAGGTGCTTGTACTGATCATCTGCGTCGTCAAGATCGATAGCAAAGCCACCCATGACGCCATAATAGCCATGGACGATTGACCAAGGGCTGAGTTTCGATGTTGCAACAGCACTCTGCGTAGGCACTAGAACCACCTGGCGGACAATCAGGTATGCTCATGCTCACAAGCCACTGAAAATACCTTTCCACCCTCTAAACGTCGCTCCTCTTTATTGACTCCCGCCTGTACGTCTTCAAAACGTAGTTGTCTTGCTGCAGCTAGCTGCCTCCAAGCAGTGTAGAGTATCAACTCCGGTGCGAATAAGCCAATTACGCACCATTTAAACTCCTGGAGTAGTGTCTGATATAGCCGCTCGCCTTTCGGTGGAACATTGAGATAAACGGTCGAATAGATACAAAGTCCAAGGGTAGCCAGACAGCGAACAGGTAGCGATATGGTATCCCTTTAGAACTAATTAACGAGATAGTTAGAGCGCTAAGTACGAATAGCTTAACATGCATATCATCCCGGCTTGTATTACTAGTGTATTATCCTTCTGGTTGTATAACGTGGGTACGACGCTGGGCGAAGGCATCTGATTCGGCAGCGAATTTGCACCTCCGGCGAATAGCAGGCCCAAACTTGTATAAAAGAAAGGGCATTGGAATGCATGCAACGGCTAAGAACGCTGGGATAGAGGCAGCCCAGTGAATACCTAGGGCCTCATACATCTAATGCGATATCAGGGACCGCATCATGATAAGTAGGGTGTAACATACCTGAGTAGTGAACAATGGAAAGGCAGCTCCGAACGTCGACCGAATAATACCATTACCAGCTAATACCGAGGCAGCAAAGATAGTGTAAGAGTCGACAAGATAGTTTGTAATAGCCATAAAGATGAGTACCATACCAAAGCCGAATGGGACACCCGCTGCTACACTAGCAAGCCATGGTGATGAAGGTGAATTAGTCCATGCAAACCAGAAAAGACCAATAGGAAGTGCAATAGCACCGACTATACACATCGGAAGCCTCGCTTCAGGGCTAACGTATCCATTTCCAGATTCCTTGGATTTCTCTTGATACTGCTTGTTGTCGTACAGCACAACATAGAGGATGGCGGCTAAGATGCCGATAGCGACAGCAATAAAGGGCAGGCCGCTGAGTCCTTGGTTCCAGCCTCGGTATTGTCCATACACAATAGGATAAGCGTCGAAGAGCATGTATAAGATGCCGTATACGAGGGCGTGATATAACGAAAGAAATAGAACGATCGGTTCGTGGAAAAGAAGAATCCAGGGGCGCTTGAGTGCAGTAGATAATGCTTGTCCAAGGGAGACCTTAGTAGAGACGATCTCAGCCCTAGATTTGTAAACTCCCTGGTTTAGCTTTCCTAAGGTCTCTGCACGTCTCTTTAATAATACCGGATGATATGTTTCTGGTACAGTGAGAATAACGAAGACGAGTGTTGCACCGGACCAAATAGCCATTAACCCACTGATCCAGCGCCAGCCTTGGTTCATTCCAAGAAATCCGCCGATAACAGGCCCAAGTACAGGCCCAACAAAAGGTGCCGCCGAAAATACGCTTAGAGGTAATCCACGCTTTTCCGCGGGGAACAGATCAGCAATAACACCGCCTGCGTTCGAAAGAGGGCTGGAGCCGAACGTGGCGGCAATGAATCTAAGGATGATAATGGTCCATATATTCAGGCTAGCAGCAGTGGCAGCATTGAAGATCGTGAAGCCAATAAAAGAGCCAAGGAAGACTACTTGTCGCCCGTAGAGCTCGGATAAAGGACCCCACAGCAAAGGGCCAACGGCGAATCCAAGGACGTAAAGTGATAAGCCAAGTAGTACAACTTCTTCACTGGCACCGAACTCCAGCACTAGCTGTGGAATACCTGCGTAACTCAGCTTCCGTTCCTTGAAGTTGTGCACAAATGACGGGATGTTACCTCCAGCAAACGCCGATGCGCAGAAAGTTACAATAAAGATTGAGTTCGAGACGGCCATCACTTGGAGCCATTTTCTTGCTGTTGTCCATAACGTAGGGTTTCGAGGATCATCTGTAATCCATTCAACAACGTAAGGATCGTGTTCAGTACCAGAACCCTCGTAATTCCAGTGCACAATTTGTTGTGTAACAGCACCTTGGTCCGTGATGGTCTTCCAGTATGAGATGCTCTCTTTGCCTGATTCGAGGTCCATCTTACGCTGCCTTCGCTAAACTGTCTTGTTCGTGTCAGTTGTTGCGATGCAGTTATCTCGCGTGCTCTTTATGAATCGGAGACTGCCCAAAGGCACAAGAGCTGACCAGTGCTACTGATGCAGCTTAAAGACAGAAGCAAGATGGGCAAGGTAGGCAAAAAAGATTTGACGCTGCAGCACGAAGGCTAACGATGATAAGACAGTATCAATTGACACTATAATCGATGAGCACCTCCAAAGATATTTGTATCATGCTAGTTGGCTTTGGTCCAATTGCCGATGATGGTTCCGTTCGGTTAAGCAGACAATGTAAAACGAAGTCGCTAAGTACCGGTAAAGCTCCCGAGGTCGGCCGTCCGTTGTTAAAAATGCTTACAAACCTTATAATTACCGCACACGTTAGAAGCACCGGTGGGACACCGAGGCCTTGGCAAACACCGTATTCTAGCCTGTACGGCAACAGCAAAAGTAATATAATTATTTTCTTAGAGCTCTATCCATAGGCTAAGAGTAGATTAAGCGGTTAGACTTGCTTTGACAAGATAATTATATAGTTACGTTGCGCTGCTGTTGTAGCTGTAAGTACGCGAGGTGTCCCACCGGTGCTTCTCTCGTGCGGTAACGCACTCACCGGGATTAACATGCGGGGGAAGCGGCCGCTGTGGAGACACTAAGGAATCGGATGCGCCGGACCCGCGTGAAGCACCGAACCTAGCATAGCCTTGACATTCTTTCGTGCCCAGTCGTCACCCTATCCCTACATTCTGCGAGACGCACCCACCTTGTTTTTGCCTGTTTAATCAGTATCTGGAAAAAGATGAAGCTTTAGGGCCTGTCCGGTTGCTCTGTATTCGACGGCCGTTTTGATAAGAACAGGTATAGCGCTTACGTGAGCCTGCTCCGTAGAACTCGCTGTCACAAAAAAGGAGGCGGTGAAGACCTCTGTTTTGCTTGCGCTACTACCTAACAGAATAGGCCCAGGCCCAGCTCGTTTAAGCGCGCAGTAAATATAGCCTTCGTTTCTAAGAGGTCATTTTAAAATCTCGTCTCCCTTCAGAATGCTCTGTTTTATCACGTGATCGCGACTGGACGCGGCAAAATTCTGCCACTTTCTGCCAAAACGGCCGTCTAAAACAGAGCAGCTAGACAGGCCCATAAACATGTTTTATGGCACTATCTCCTGATCGCCTGGATTATACTATCGATTATCACAAAGCTTTCAGATGTCTTCTTTAGCTAATGCTGTTATACACCTACATACTCATAGAATCGCAGTGACGGTGAACTTAGGTGACTTTCATAGCTCTTATTTGCTAAAATGATGTAGAAGCAATACTGTATTAATTCGAGTTAAAGAGCCACGCTAATGGCTTAGCCCGATTCGGCCCTAAGGCCCCAAGCCATTTAGAAGTCTTATATCGAGTTCCAGCCACGGATCTCTAGCCACAAGCTTGTACGGCCATAGTTATCTCTTATTAGCTATTGGCTCAGGGCCTCAGGGCCGAATCGGGCCAAACCATCAGCGTGGCTCTTCATCTCGAACTAATGTGGTATAATGCTTCAGGGAACTACCGACGTAACAGCCGACAGAATGCACTATAACATAACTAGCCTGTATGCAGGAGTTAGATCGACCCTAGTACCCACAGTAGGGCCGATCATCCCAAAACGATTGGTACTCGATTTCCTAGGGAGACCACGCTCCCCCTAAGTACTGACTGTTGCTTTCACTCTTGTCAAAACACCGACAACCGCATAATGTGCAACACAACGAAGACGCACCGTCTCGAGTTTCAGCAACTTTGCTGGAGGCTTATCGTCCACACCGAGCCTCACCGACGCTCATGACTGCAACGCTCTGCTCCACCGGCTCACAGAAGACCAAGGCAATTTGCGAATGAGCGCAGAAATACCTCCTCGCCAAGCTCAACAATATCGCGTCGAAGACCATATCGTGGATATCGCAGTATGATCCGTCCACTGCTGCTTAGATGAAGTACAGTCATCAGCAAACCGCGAAAACAAACCTAGTGAACGTCAATAAGTAGGCTGCAGTATATCAGGAATGGTATGAGGAATACACAGACCGCACAAGCACTTCATCTTGTTAAATGGGAGGCTTGGGCACTATCCTGGCAGTTTCTATCTCTACTAGAGCCGACACTGGTTATCACTACCATGAGAATGACGATGGTAGTCGGCCTGTCGTGCCAACGCGACTTACAGCTAACGGCTACAGGCCATGCCCTATCGTCTTCCCCTTAGGCGTCAGCGGCTTCGCCAGACTCCCCGAATTGGGCCTGGAGATACACGATGTAGTGTTCTTTCTCGCGAACCAACAGCTGCACAAGTGAGAACACACAGTAAGGCAAAAGCGCCTAGAAATCTCAACCTCGTAACTCCCATGCATTGGAATAGGGGTTGACGTAACTAACGGAGACCTTGGTATACGTCCCACCATACCAAGTAGATCCATGCACTTCAGCGGAGCCGATCTCTATGCAGTGGGCGTCTTTGACCCTTCCCATGCAGCGTCTCGTGAGAGACTCAGTACCACTTCTAGAGCACTATTAAAATTCCCAGTCCAACAGCCATTAATAGTTTGGCCACATTCAAACTCATCCACATCTGGAAAATCCCCTCTAGTGTAACAAGCGGTGATTTCGTCCTCTGACAAGCCATCGTACGGCTCACGGCCAGCCATGATGTAGTACATAACGGATCCCAACGCAAAGAGGTCAGATTTCGTATTTGGTGTAGAGAGCGGATCTCTTGGAAGGAAGAAGGGCGTGCTCTCCATTGCCTTTCCATCTAGCTCGCCTAACAGGGAGCCAGCAAAGTCGCAGAGTCGAAGGTTAAGCTTGTCGTCGAGGAGGAAGTTGTTTGGGTGGAGGTCGCAGTGGATGACGTCTTTTGAGTGGATAAATGCAACGCTCTCTGCTGCTTGTTGTACCCATTTCTTTCGTTGCTGAATGGGAATGCTTTTGAAGTCCGTCTTAGAAAAGTAACGGCAAATGTCACCATTAGCCTCAAATTGAAACCTGAGACCATACTCGTGTTGGCCAAAGTACTTAATGAGCCTTTCGTGACTTCCCAATGCTATCAGGATGTGATGCTCGATGTCCAGGCCCTTTATCGCCCATTGATCGTCTCTATCATAGACATATTTGAGAACAGTTCCATCGGGGAGTAGAGCCAGTCGTGCTGTATTGCCACCAGATAGCACCTCTGATACCCCAGGAGGATGCCATGACTTGAGATATTTCACACTTGACTGCGGACGAGATGGGTCGACATGGAACTTGCCGTCCGTCGGCACAGCCGTGCCATCGTAGAAAGTGGCCAGAGCCTCTGACATGACATATATAGAGCGAGAAATAAAAATGTTTTAATAACTGAACATGGAGATAATAGTTGATGAGCGACCTTGATCGAAGTAAGAGAAGCCTGATGAATGTTGAGTTTCAGGGATTGAGCGTTGAAAAGAACGTCCGCGTGCCAAGAGAATTGATTAGTAATCTCGCGCTGCTAGGTTGCCGCCAATTTTCTGTGCCACACTCTCGCATTACTCCCTGGCAGCCAATGATCCTAATAAAAACCGTCTTACTTCATTTTGCGCTGAGTCTATAACTTGCTGGGATCCGTCGGTAACCAATCGTTCCAGAGCTAATGCGGCAGCCTATTGATAGTCTATTTTATGCGTGATACTACGAATCATGAACACTTTGTACGCACTCCGTAGACGCCGCGGCGTCATACGATAGATGGCCAAGGCCTTGGTACTTGAAATCAATGACATAAGATCAAGACTTGTTTCTGTTCCTCAATGAATCTCCACAAGTCATAGTCTCTATCTCACTCCTGTTTGACCAATCACCAAGAGTCGTTACTCCAACTGAACACCAACAACTTCGCACGAACCCTTCAACAGTCAACATGTGCGAACGTCACGTTAACACTACGGTCTACACTTGCGGTCATTCAAAAACCACCTATTCAGTCGAACGGAGTGGAGGCTGCGCAGGAACGTGCGCCAACGTCCCAGATAAACACATGGGATCGACGAAGGCCCGCCGACCTTGTGATAGGTGTCTTGCATGATGAAGGAAAACATCCAGGTAATTTTCAGTATACTCCCTGTTTGAGCTGCGAGGTTGACTGACTGTAATAGAAAGGGGCTTCTAAAGTCGGCTCCTGTGTCAATAGTGGCGTATAGCAGGATTGACTAGACGAACACTAGTCAGGCGGCAGAAACGGACACTCACTTGAGGTATTTATGAGACAGGTTCTCATAACATAAGTTTGAGGAAATTTTGAGACTTGCCATGTAGATAGACTCTACTTAAATACACTCATTTAATTCCCTACATCCCATCAATCTACTTGGTAGCAGAAAAGCTCATCAATCATCTGTAAGGAGAAAGAATCTGGAAATCTATGGAATGAGATCGTAGAGATGTTCCCATGCAGTTAAACAATTGAACCGGGCACAGCTGCACGTATGCAGCCTAATTTCATTTAACATCTTGTTCCCACACAATTGGATCCGTGCTGTTTCTTCTGCAGCCACGGAACAACACCGCCACAACGGCAGACATTGTCGTATTCTCGACCTTCTTCTTCGGAGTCGCCAGAAGTTTCGCGCTTTCAGCAATATGAGAATTGCCCTAGCGAGGACTAGGCTCTGTGTTTTGACAACAAATACAGCTTTCACATCGTCAACAATCACAGTGAGAGAGTTCACGTGTTTGGTAACCAATTAGACTACGTAAGCCACTCTCATAAATTTTCTCAGTTTATCCGCAACCAGCTAACTCTAGTAGCAGGATATCGTCATTCTAATGTGGGGTTCTACAGTGCCATGTGTGTAATAGCCTCTATTGTACACCTGCACTACAGAAAACGTACTACAGCCTCGTTTCAGTTCTACCAGCTGGCTGTGTCTACGCCACTTTACACCCAGCGTTCCAGCGCCCAAGAGTAAGTGGCCCTATATGCGATGTATGTGTGATAATACTGATCTCATCCTCTTTTCCTTCTCAGTACCGACCCTATCGAGCCACCATGTGTGCCGGACTCGGCCTGTCCTTCATTATTCCTATAGTCCATGGGATATCGATTTTCGGCTGGGAGACGCAGATGTGGAGGATGAGTCTTGACTGGATGGCATTGATGACAACATTCAATTGACTGGTGGCGCACTATATGCCATGCGGGTACGTAGTATAGAGCGGTGGAAAGGGCTTGTGCTGATTATTGCAGGTTCCAGAGAAGTGGTACCCGTGCCGATTCGACGTTTGGGGCGCAAGCCACCAGATCATGCATTGTTTGGTCATATGCGCTGGTATTGCGCACATGTTCGGACTTTTGAGAGCATTCGATCATGTTCATGGCCATGGGGATATATGTACTCGATAATGCATGTAGCACGAGCATTGTCAACATGGCTAAATTTTGACGTCGGAATCTGATTCATTCTCAACTAATATCATACTATTGTTTCTTCTCGAAGTCGCCTTCAGGTTTCCCCGGCGAGTGCGTCTGCAGGTGGTTATCGAACTCCTTGCCCGAGAACTTGCCCTCGCGCACTTTATTCTGATTCTTGTGCGCTGCGATGCTGTGTTTAGCGACGCTATCGCCATGGCGGTCTTCAACGGGCTTGGGGACGTCGGAAGTGGCTTGTGCGGATTCGTGGCTGTGCACTGGTTGTGTGGTGGAGGCTGGAGAGGCCGGGGAGGAGGAGGGAGAGGTCGTGGTGTAGTAGAGAGCTGCGGCGCCTATAGCGGCGGCTGTAGTAAGCCTAGGAAGTCAGTATGGGTTACTCTCTTTTCTAGATAGATATACACACCACGTCAATCGTGATGAAGTCTTTAGCGTTTCCTGGGTGCGCTGATCATAGTTCGTCGCATACCGTCTCGCTGCTGGACCTCTGACCTGGCACGGCGCGCGGGATAGAGCTCGTAGTGGAATTGCTTTTGTGGAAAACATTGTATCGTGTTATGAATTGTCAAGGGCGAATCTTAGTCGCAGATGTGTATATAACATGTTGCTCGAATGGCCAAGTCGCCTGTTTCCTGTTGTTCGCTCGGTGCTACGTCATCGGCTTGTTTACGCGCCTGTTCGAAAGACCTCGGGACGCGTCCGTCTGCACACGCTAAGCCACCCATACCACCACCACTACCACAAGTAACGAGCTACACTACATCTTCCTTTCCAATGTACCAACTCGCTTGTTTTTTTTCAAAAACTTTGAGAGGGCAATGGGTGCAGGATGGTGTAGGAAACGTTAGCCTCTAAACATGCCAAAGAAGTCGCCAGCCAGTAATAGGAAGCCAAGTCCAAAACCCACCAACAACACGAACTGTCGTC
>Ga0265780_10009022_pt1 | contig 12027 bp, 6 predicted proteins | sample P1T30metagenome_FD_192432 | JGI IMG/M metagenome (GOLD analysis project Ga0265780, IMG submission 192432) | Plant litter microbial communities from East Loma Ridge, Irvine, California - P1 T30 | ecosystem: Environmental > Terrestrial > Plant litter > Unclassified | place: USA: California... | reverse complement strand
TCTACTTTTGCATCAATTATAATTATTCCAGTATCGTGATGCTTCAATAGGTTAAGATCAAGTTTAAACCTCTCGAACTGCAATATTTGAACTTTCCCAACCCTTTTTTTGTTGCTTTCATGATTAAGTAAAATAACTCCTATGTGTGTGTGCTCTCTATGCTAACCTACGGTTCGGAAGAAAAAGCGATTAAGATCGCTAACAACACCATTTATGGATTACAGGCTTATGTAAATTCAAGAAGTACTGAACGGGCCTACAGGATAGTCTATCAGATCGATACAGGCCCGGTGATGATCAACGTCCTTACCCATGATCCGCTTGAACCCTTCGGCGGTTTTAAACAATTGGGTATTGACTGCGAATATGACGCGTTTGGATTGATTGAGTACCTGGAACCTAAAACTATCTTAGCTTAAACTCAAACCATTTGCTGTAATGGGGCACAATATCTATGGAATAACTCAAATGCTCGTTGTCGGCACCTTGTATAGCGTATGGCATTTCATAGGGCTATTTATCCCACAAAAATCGGCTTTATTGTCAAGTCATAAATAAACTCAACATCAAGGAATTGTTAAGTGTTAAGAAATGCAAGAATAATTACTCGCCCTTTGGGGTCTTTACCTCAAAATTAAAAGCCTTACTACCAGTAAAACCATCAGCAGTAATACCCTGCACTATAATTGTGTACTTACCTGGTTTATCTGATGTGTAAAATTTAGCTTGTACTTTACCCTGCCCGTTAGTTTTTAATTCAGGGGACCAGTATAAAACTTCCCTAAAATCGGGCACACGACTTCGCTTTGCGGTTTCACTATCATATACCGGCGAATAAAATTCACGCTGTGTCTGCAGACCTTCAAATGTAAATTTATAGTTAGCATTTACCGGATTGTCATTTTGATCGGGTTTATAGGTATTAATATAAACTACACCACCAAACTTTACCGGACCAACAAAAAATTCTTCACGAATGAGGCCTAAACGTTCAACCTGTTTAGCATTGTAATTCAAAAACCTATTGAGTGAATCAATAATCGGCGTACCGTCAATGATAGCCAAAGGTTGATAACCCAAATATTTACTGGTTGATGCGCCAAGTATTTTAAGGCGGGGTTTACCGTTTTGCCTGGTCATGATCACTTCATGCACATACTCATGAATTATATCTTTTATGGTGGGAAAGCGAGTATAATCGGACAATTTATACTCCATGCTTTTATATTTTATAAAATCGGGCAGATCAGCATCTATTATATTTTCATTAATTTGCATAGCCTTGGGGTGGCCGTAAAAAGAGCTACTATAGGTTAAACTGCTGTCAATTTGCGGTGTGCTATTACGGTTAAGCTTATCGGCATTATAGATATTTTGAACCTGCATATATACACTTTGCGAAAGAAGTGGGTTAATGAGGTTTTTATTAATATCAATATTGGCAACCGGGTTGTTCGAATATTGATCAGAATATGGGCTTAAAACATCTATTTTATAATTAGCTCTTGTACCTGGCTGTACAATGATCTCATTTAAATCATAAACATCATTAATAAAAAAATCAGCCAGCCCTGCCTTATTGGTATAACCTGCGTAAACCTGTGGCTTTATACCCGTTACAGATAAAAAAGTAAGCATTTGGATAACCGGCTCATTATTCCCTATTTGATTTATTTTAGCCGAAACAATCATGTTTTTGTACTCGGGCAAATAGGTTAATGTGGCTGGCTGGCCGCTCATTACTTCAGCCCATTTAAATTTTCGCCAGCCATGCGTAAGCATTAAATTATCTGTTGCTTCGGCAGTTTCAGCTGTTTTATCTTTAAAGTAATATTCGGGCGATTCGATTGTTCCTTTTAAATCTGAATTTAACCACAAATAAGAATAGATATTGGCTGAAGGTATATCATTCAAATCAGTACTATATACCGACATTGAAAGATCGGCCATTTTAGATTTGCCCTGCTCGTCTTTGGCCAATACATCAACAAGTACCTCTTGCCGTTGTCCATATTGCTTAGCGGCCAGCACATCAACAGTTAACTGGTGTTCGGGTTGTTTAAAATATAGCCGCTCACACAGTGGTTTGTTACCTGCATTTAACAAGGTAAAGTGTGATATCCCCTCTCCTAAACTGGCCCTATTTACTATAAACGTGTAACTTCCGTTCACTAATTTTGCGTTTTCATCAACCTTTACTCGGTTACGGGTATGTACAAATAAGTGCATAACCGAATCAGGCAGATTACTTTTTACCGTCACACTAAGCTTATCGCCATCCAAACCGGTAACTTGCATTACGTACCCTTTTTGTGCAATAGCAGGTAAGCTAACATTAACTTTTTGCCCAGATGGCAGGTTTATAATTGCTTTATAGGCATTACCATCAAGCGGCATAAATTTAAAACTACCTATACCAAATTTAAGCGGTGTAAATCTTACCAGTGTATCATTATTTTGATTAATGATAGCCCCTTTAATATTTACACTTTTACCCTGCTCGTTTATGGCCCTAAAAGCTACCTTGCTTTCTATACCCGCTACTAAATGCCCTCCTTCGGGGAAAAACTGGATATCGTATACGGCCGTAGCTACCTTATCACTTTGCAAAGTAGTTTGCAAGGTATTAATAATGCTTACTTGCTTTTCAAAGTAAAAACCGGGGTCAAAGTTTTTCATCCAGTTGGTGTATGCACGTATAGTATAAGTGCCGGTTTGTGTATAGGCAGGCAAAAACAATGAACCAGCGCCGCTACTATTATTTAAAAGAACTTTAGTTTGCAGTATTGGTCGCTGGCTTTTATCTATTACTTCTACATAAGCAAAACGGCTAATGCTTAGTGGCTGGTTATTCATACCCTCTACACTGTAAAGCTTAAACCAAAGCAATTCGCCCGCCAGATAAAAATTCTTGTCGGTATGCATAAATACCTTTTCGTGTATAACGGGCTTATTATATTGATTAAAAATGGCAACTGTATTGTTACTCTTACCACCCTGCGCCATAACGCATAAAGTATTGAGCAATAAAAGAGATATTATGACGATTTTACTTTTTATAACTTTCAATATCATATGCTGATAAGTTTTAACCCCAATATCAAAATCCAGTAACTACCAAAACGATGGCTTTGTGGTAGTGCCACCTGCCGCTGTACAATCTAAACACTCGCTATAATAACTGGTATACCCTAAAATTGTATTTGTTGCACTTAATACCGGAACCAGAGGTACATAGCTGGTAGTAAAATATTGTTCAAAATCGGGTATGGTGTTATTTACCAATATAGTTATAGAACACTGCGACGGATAGGCATAACTCCACCCCGGCACCTGACTATTGGTAATAAATATTTTTTTCTCTTCAACGGTTGAGGCCGTTATATACCCAATTACAATTTCGCTGACATCATTTAAGTTGTGAATATTCCCTTGTGCTTCTGAAGGCTGCTGATCAAATATGGAACCGGTTAATTCTGTGTTTTTTTTCATTTGTGTAAAAAAACGGTTAGCGTCTGCATTTATGGAGTACTGTTTTAAAGCGATATAGTATTTAACTGTTAATAACTGGCTGTTGTTAGGAATTAACCGGATAGGGAAGTTGGAAATAGTGTTTTCGGTGAGGGCAGCTGTTGAACCCAATAAAATATCGGGCGAGTGCTTGCTGCGGTAGCATCGGTAAATCTGTTCATTAGCTGTGCGTTGGGCTACCCGCTTTTCGGCTTTTATGTATTTATAATCAGATACGGCTACCGATGTGTATTCATAAATCTCATCATACTCCCATTTGTAATATTTTGAGGCGGTTTGTGGTGCTTTAGTTTTTACTCCAATTTGCACACCACTGGCCTCGCGTTTCCAACTCAAATCATCAACTGCCGGTGTAACCAGGGCATTGGTAAAATCAGATAGATAAACTTTATTTGATGACGTAGTAATACGTAGCCGGTATTGTCCATTAGCTGCCATACCTGTTAGTGTGGCTGCATATACACCATTGCCTTGCTCAGTTAATAATTTCACAGAATTATCGGCACCTTCTACCTGAACTTTTGCATTTAACTCGGGTACATTAGTTAAAGTTAATAAACTACTGAGAGAGGTTACACGGCTCAAGGTAATTTTAGTTTCGCCGGCCCCTGTATTAATCATTCCTTCAACCACCAAATTATTCTTATTTGACGATGGCAGATCGGGTATAAAAGCATCGTTACAGCCATTACCTATAATAGCTATCAGGACCAATAAAAACCAAATTGATCTATAATTTAATTTCATCACTAAAAAGTTATATTATAACTGATGTAAGGAATAGCATTACCAAAAACTGACAACTTGTATCCGTTTACTACACCGTTTTGAGAAATAAAGTAAGTTGAATAAACATTTTTTCGACCGGTAAGATTATAAACGCCCAACGTAAATGAATTATGTATTAACTGTTTAACTTTATGATTACCCGATCGCGTAATTGAAATATCGGACCTGAAATAATCAGGTATACGATAGCCGTTTCTTTCACTATAAAATGTACGTGCACTACCATTAAAATAATACTGGCCTACAGGCACAGTAACCGGCCTGCCGGTACTGTAAATGGTAGTTACCGAAAAATTAAAACGCTCAGAAACACGATAATTACCTATAAAATTAAAAGTATGGGGCTTATCATAGGCTGATGAGTAATATTTGCCGCCATTTACCGTTTCGCCGGTTTGTGTATCAGATTTTAACATGGTACGGGCATAAGTATAATTGATCCAACCGTTTACGCGGCCTGTATTTTTTTTGACCATCAGTTCTACCCCGTACGCTTTACCACGGGTATTGATCACATCACGTTCAATAGTTGGGTTAAGCACAATGGTTGCCCCGCTTTTATAATCCAGATAATTTTTAAGCTGCTTGTAATATCCTTCTACTGAGGTTTCAATCTCATTATCTTTAAAGTTTCGGTACAATCCTAATGATAACTGGTTACCATACGTTGGCTTTATGTAGGGGTCGCTCAACTTCCATATATCGGTTGGTGCAACTGCATTGGTACTTGACAGGATATGAATATACTGCCTTAATGTATTAAAACTGGCTTTTAATGACAGATCAGTTGATAGCAGATACCTGGCTGATATTCTAAACTCGGGCGCATGATAGGTATTTACTATACTACCGCTACTATACGAGGTGCTATCAGTAACATTACCGGCCTCAAGCGGCAAGCCAGGTGCATAAGTATATACCTTTTGCGAACCTAAATAGTTGTAAATGAGATACCTGATACCCATATCTAATGTTAGCTTAGGGGTAACACGATATTCATCACTCAGGTATAGTGCCGTTTCAAGAGCCTTTTCGGCGTTTATGGTTTGAGGTGCAACCAATGATCCGCTGCCAAGGGGCGTGTAAGTACCCGGATTAAGCATGTAGTAAATACTGCTTGCCCCAAACTTAACATTGTGCCTGGGCTTGTAACGGTAAATAAAATCGGCTTTAAGGTAAGTTTGATTAACGTTAAAGTTTAAATTATAACCATTACCCGGTATGGCATTACTGTAATTATTATAACCGTAACCATCATAGCCTAATGAAAAAAAGCTATTTAGCTTGCGGCCAAACGTGTGCCTTAATTTAATCGCTTCATTTTTATTGCGGTAATTGTAAGAGGTATCGCTGTTTAAATTAGAAAAATCATAACTATATAAACCCGTAAAGTATAGCGTATTATTACTGTCAACTTTAGCGGTTAAGGCCAATGTAAAATCACGAAAATCTGCCTTGCTATTCTTGTAATCGGCTTTATCGGGTAGTAGTTTGGTTACCCAGTTTGAGTAGGTGGTACGTGCTCCAAAGTTAAACGATACCTTATCCTTAACCAGCGGCCCCTCAACATTGAGCCTGCTGGTTATTAACCCTATGCCAGCCGATCCATGGAACTTGTTCATATCCCCTTCGCGCATAGATACATCTAATACTGATGATACCCGGCCGCCATATTGCGCCGGTATACTGCTTTTATACAGCTCAACATCTTTAACAATTTCACTGTTAAATGAGGAGAAGAAGCCAAAAAAGTGAGTAGGATTAAAAATGGTCATGCCATTGAACAATATTAGTGTTTGATCAACCGCACCACCGCGCACGTTAAGGCCGGTACTGGCCTCTCCTACCGATTGTACACCCGGCAAGGTGAGCACTGCACGCAGCACATCAGCTTCACCAAATGCTGTAGGCACTTGTTTGATAGATTTTATATCAATTCGCTCCAATCCCATTTGGGCACTTTCTACATTAGCTACCCTGTTACCGGCAACCAGCACTTCTTTCAGCTGCTGTATATTGTCAAACAGATCAATATCTAACCGGCCATTGCCATAAACCATTATCTGCCTTGAAGTAGGTTCCATTTCAACACTTTTAATAAAGAGCTGATCTTTGCCTGTGCTAATATTAAGAGAATAAAAACCATTATTATCGGTAAGGGTATTAGTACGTGATTTGAGCGAAGTTATAGTTGCCCCGGCAACAGGCTTACCATTTGCAATAGCCGTTACATAACCCGAAATTTTAACCATCCCCGCAACAACTTGTGCCGTTTTGATGCCTAAATCATATATTTTATTGATTTGCGCTGCTTTAGGAATAAGTTTTTTATTGGTAAGATCTGCCAGTTTTATACGTGCTGTAGCTGAGGCCGGAGTAGCCGCTGATCCGGCTATTTCTAAAATATCGCCAGGTAAGTTTATACTAATTTCTTGTCCTTTGGTTATAAACACGTTGTTCCTGCTATCTACAACATATTTATAATCGGTATTTTGAAAAACCTGGTCCAATAACTTATTCAAAGTTTGATTAACCGGGTTAGCAGTTATTTTAAATTTAACAAATTGTACTGTATCAAAGTAAAAGTGATAGCTGGTTTGTTTTTCAAGCTGAGTAGCAAACTGGGTTATGGTTAAGCTATTAAAATTACCGGTAATTAACTTTCCACCAGCTTGCTGAGCAAAGGTTTTTAAGCTAAATACGCTTATAATTAAAAGAACAATTACAAATAAACGCTTAACGTAACAAACAGAAACGCCCATATATTATTGATGGAAGATAAAAATAGCAGTGATATCCAAGTTATTTTGAATAACTGCTTATAATTTTGCTTAAATTATAAAATAAAAGAAACATGTAAAAATTAATTCAGCGATTTTGACACATTAGTTAATACTTAACCTGACAACATATCATTACATTGAATAAAAAAAAGCGGGACTTGCCCGCTTACTTTGGAATGTTCACTTGTTTAAAACAGCTTACGCACCTGCAAACTATTCAATATAGTTTGACAGGTTTTAGCTTTAACTGCACAATAATAGCTTTTACATGCAAAACGTTCACCATTGCTTTGGTATTATAAGCCGATTATGAATTTCAGCTAAAGCCGTTTTTATCAAATGCAAACCAATGTCACTGTATGTTAACTTAAGCGCAAAATCATGACCGTGAGCATCCATCTTCAATAAAGACTTACGAAGAATATTAATGATCTTGTCGGGATCATGGGCATGCTTTTTACAAAATTCTTCATATTGAAACTCGAGAAACACCAAGCAAAGCGCATTCTCTATAGTTTGTACATCAGCGTCTACCTTAATGCGCTGTTTTAAAACAATTTGTTTTACCCGGCCAATTTTTTCATCACTATATCCTGCCTCTTTCATCAAAACAGAGGAAAAATGGGCATGATGCAAGGCTAAAGTTTTACGCCATTTTAAATAATGCTCTCTGCCTTCAGGATAACTATCACGGGGTATTTCCCATCTCCCTATATGCTGGCTCCGCGAGGCCAACAGTAGTTCTTCATTGGCATCCGGATCAAGTTTTAGCACCCAATCGTATAGCTTAACGGCAAAAAAGTATTCCTGTTGATAGCTGTTACCTTCCCATATAAAGATTCGTGGGTCTTGCTTATTATAAGCATCAAAAAGTTCAATAGCAGCCTCTTGTTTATTCATGTTGCAATTACCAACTTTTATGTGTTAACACAAAACTGTTTTTATCGGCTTCGCAAATGGGACACTTGTAATTACCGGCAATTTCAGTAAACTTCATTCCTGCAGGTATATCGTTAATTATGTCGCCGTAGGTACTATCGTAGATAGTTTTACAAAATATGCACTCATATAATCGGTCGGTAATTATAGATGTTTCTGCGGGTTCGGTTTTACTATCGATCATGATAGTTTCTACAGCAGAGCGACTGTAATAGCTATTACACAGATTAATTAACTGCCTGCCTAAGCTTTCTCGTTTTACCCTAATTTTGTAGGTAATATACTCTTTTGAATTAGGGTTAAAGTTGACTGTATGCAGTATTTCATAAGCCCCGGATGGATGCACCTTAATGATTACGGAACCCGGCAAACCAGTCTTGGGCTGTGTTTTAATAGCAAAACTCAGGCGATAGGTACGCAGATCAGCTTCTTCAAACTCCCTTACCAGTTCCTGTTTTAAAGTCAGGGCTGCTGCGCATAAATCTTCTACCTGCCAGTTTAGCTCATTGGAGGCATGCCTTACGTTTAAACGGTACTTATCTAAAATTAATCCCCACGCATTACGGCTGGCCTGGTCAATTCCCTTAACCAGGAGCGATTTCCAGGGAGTAGTATACAACTGCCCTATCCGGCTTTTAAGGCAAAGGCTGCATACATCTTTCAAAAAAGCAATGTCAAACTCTTCGTTTCTGCGGTAAATGCCCAGCCAATATTTATTGTTTGCATATTTGTTAAATCCTTCATAATAAGGGAGCTGAAATTCCGGCAATTGAAGCTTGTTATCTATGGTTTGCAACGGCAAATCCATATCGGCTGTAACCATTTCTAACAATAGTGCTTCATTAATATCAGGCTTATCATAAAACAGCGCCTTGTTTTTAAGGATAATCTCCTCAGCTTTCTTGCTTATCAAAGGAATATCATCGGTGTAAATTAACGAAGGCCAGCAGTAAAATTGGCTGGTTTTAGGGAAACGTACATAGAGGTACCAATAGTTACTTATGTCGGCGCTAATGAAATTTATGTTGCCGCTAAAAAATGGGATAAAAGTTTGATGGCGGTCTACAATATTTATTTTTAACCGGGGCTGGTAAGTAAAAAGGTCGAAGATATCTTTATATACTCCCTCGCGCATCCAGCTTTCCTGGCTAAATATGGTGTCACACACATAAGAACTTATAATGTTAGGATACTCGTTGGCGCCAACCTCATAAGTGATACCCGACCTGAGCATATCCATCTCCATATCTTCCATTTGCCCGGCTTCAATGGTAAAATACAACTGCTGCCTGTTACCCAACCTTACATTTTGAGCACCGGCATTTCCAGCAATATCCAGTATCTCATATAAATCGCCGGCTGATATAAAACCGCCGGGAAGATTGATTTTTATTACATGCGTTGCTGTCATACCTAAATTGGCGATACTAAATTTTTAAGATTTTGTTCAAGCAGGCGTTTAACTTCTGGGCGGCAAGACCCGCAACCTGTACCCGCACCTGTGACCGCGCAGAGGTCTTTTAAATTATCGCATCCTTCCGCTATTTTGTTGCTAATGTTGTCGCTGCCTACATTATTACAACTGCATACTAATTTGCCTAATACCGGGTTGGCTTTGTTGCCACTGCGTAAAAGCTGAAGGCGCTTTTCACTTAATTCGGTTTTATTAGCTATAAGTTCTTTAAACTCTAAAAACTCGCTTTTATCGCCTATTAAAATAGCACCTACTAATTTATCCTGATGAACAATGCACTTTTTGTAATACCGCTTGGCCTTGTCAATAAAAACTATCTCTTCGTAATCCACATCGTCAGGGCATTCGGGCAGGCCAATGCTGCACAAATCAAAACCCTGAATTTTTATGATGTTCATAAACAGGCTACCTTTATAATAGCTGGCAATATCGCCGTTCATGTAGCCGGCTACCACAGCGGCTTGTTGTTCGGCAGCGGCGGTTATGCCATATAGCGTACCTTCAAATTCGGCTATCTCGCCTATGGCATAAATAGCCGGATCGCTGGTTTGCAGGCGTTCATTTACTACTACACCCCGTTTGCATTCCAGCCCGCATTCGCGCGCAAGTTCCAAATTAGGTGTAGTGCCTATGGCAATAATCATGGCATCACAGTCTATTTTACGGCCGCTGCGCAAACCTATGCTGGTTAGCTTAGAGCGCCCATAATACAATTGCACCTCATCATCATAATAAATATCGCAGCCCTGATCAACCATTTCTTCGTGCAGCAGCTGGCTGCCTAACACATCTAACTGGCGGTTTAAAAAGCGCGATATGCGTTGAACAATGGTTATCTTAATGTTCATTTCCCGTAACGAGGCAGCCATTTCCAAGCCTAACAAGCCACCTCCTATAATGACCACATGACCATTTTTTGGAACATGCTTTTTAAAGTTATCTGCATCGGTACGGCTGCGCATACTGAATATGCCGGGGAGCGACGGAACATTTTTTGGAATTGCCGCCCTACTGCCTGTTGCCATGATCAATATATCATAGTGCGTTTTTATTCCTCTCGAATCAATAATGTACTTATGCTCGCGATTAATGCGTTCCACACTTACACCCCGCAACAAACTAATACGGTAAGCAGGCTCTTCCGAATCTTTCATTTTTACGAGTTGCTCCCATTGTTGTTCGCCGCTTATGTAATCGGGCAGCATTACCCGATTATAAAAAGGAAAATTCTCTTTACTAAAAATGGTGATCTCATCATCCTGATTTAGCTCACGGTACGATTTTACAAAGCCATAAGCCCCGGCACCGGCGCCTATAATTACAATACGCTGAAAAGGCTTTTGGTAGGGCTTGATATTAACTGCACAATACTTAAAATCAGGCTCCTTTGAAACCGGATCAACCGCATGATTAGTTACGTTATTGATACGATGCAAATCGTTACCCAGTATTTTGCCCCAATGCATAGGCACAAACACAACGCCCTGCTTTATTCGGGATGTTATGGTGGCTTTTACCCTTACCTCGCCCCGGCGCGATGTAATGATGGCCACATCGCCCTCCTTAAGTTTTAATGTGGCGGCATCAATAGGGTTAATTTCTAAAAACGACTCCTTTAAATGCTGATTAAGCTTACTAACCTTACCGGTTTTGCTCATGGTATGCCATTGATCTCGAACGCGGCCGGTAGTAAGTATATAAGGATAGTCTCGGTCCGTTTTTTCGCTGGTAACAGCATCGGGTACGGCATAAATAACGGCTTTGCCCGATGGGGTAAAAAAACGATTATCGGTAAAAAGGCGTTGCGTACCACCAGCTTTGGTGTTCTTTTTATACGGCCACTGTACCGATTGTTGTTCCTGAAGGGTTTGATAACTCAGGGCACTTACATCAATCTTAGTTTTAGCAGTAAGCTTTACATGTTCGGCATAAATTTCGGCACTGCTTTTATAGTTAAAACCCGGGTAACCCATTTTTTGAGCAAACCGGCAAATAATTTCGGCATCGGGTAAGGCTTCGCCGGGTGGGTCAATAATTTTGTTCAAATAACTTATGCGCCTTTCTGAATTGGTCATAGTGCCTTCCTTTTCGGCCCAGGCGGCGGCTGGTAAAATCACATCTGCATAAGCCAGGGTTTCAGGTTTATTGCTAATATCCTGTACAACCACAAACTTTGCTTTCTTTAAAGCCTGCTCTGCCAGGCGCACATTAGGCAAACTGGTTAAGGGATTGGTGCACATGATCCATATGGCCTTTAAGCGTCCATCTGCTAACGCCTCAAACATTTCGGTAGCGGTTAAGCCGGGCTGAGGGCTTATTTCCTTGCCCTTCCAAAACTTTTGCACCTCCTCCCGGTGAATGGGATTTTTAAGATCGCGATGAGCCGGTAACAAGTTAGATAAGCCACCTACCTCTCGCCCGCCCATTGCATTGGGTTGCCCGGTTAATGACAAAGGACCAGAACCGGGCTTACCAATATGCCCGGTGATGAGGTTAAGATTAATGAGGCTT
>Ga0265780_10009019_pt1 | contig 12029 bp, 11 predicted proteins | sample P1T30metagenome_FD_192432 | JGI IMG/M metagenome (GOLD analysis project Ga0265780, IMG submission 192432) | Plant litter microbial communities from East Loma Ridge, Irvine, California - P1 T30 | ecosystem: Environmental > Terrestrial > Plant litter > Unclassified | place: USA: California... | reverse complement strand
AAACGTCTTGCTTTACTTCGCGTCGATCTAGTGCAGCTATTAAGTCTAACCTAATAGCTCACACCGACCTCACTATAGTACATGCTCTTCCGCGGCTCATACACACGATCAGCGACCGCAACTTATTGGTTAGCTCTTTCGACCTCTTCTCCACAAGATTATACTTCCTCACGATCACCGCGCCGCATATGATGATCTCAAGGACAACCGCAAAAGCAGGCGCGGCAGACGAGATGGTGGCGTCGACAAGACGACTACCTACACACATCAGGGTGGCGCCGACAAGAGGACCACCTACACACATTAGCATGATGTAGGTGATTTCTATTGCTTCAGGGTCGCGACGCGCGGACTGGAAGGCGATAGTCAGTCGCCTTCAATATGGCGCGTAGAAGGTCAGTGCCAACATCATGTTTGTGGCAAATTTCCGGGCGCAATCGTCACGAAAGCGAGCAGGAGGAAGCAGAAAGTCGGGAACTTTGAGAATTTGAATTGTCATATGTTCATCCACAGCTCTTCGGTTTGAGAGTCAAGATATGGTGATCCGACCAAAGTGATGGTGCCTGGACCCTCCAATCATCGCGACCCAAGGTTGTGGTTTCTCCTCCATGATGCGACCGGTGCCTGTTGTTGCCGCCGGACGGCCAATCGTCAAGCCATGGATTCAGACGAATGCTTGTTTCGACAATCTCCTCAACATATACCGCGTGAACCACCCGCTGAAGATCTTACCCCGGATTTACCAGCGTCCCAAATTCATAGTCTTCTTCATGCCACACAAGCTTGATCTCCATGGCGATTGGTCTGGGGGTCATCCGCACATTGTTCGGTTCTTCCGCCGCAACGTTTACCAAGGCGAGACTGCATACCTTATCAAGCGAGTCACGAGGGAGGCCATGGAGCCTGACTCAACGGGCGATGCCAACTGCCGCAGCGTGTTCCGTGCTCTGGACGATGCGCATGTATACGGATGTCGAGCTCGGGATGGACTGCAATGTAGAGTATGCTCTCAGCTCCATCTTAGGGTTGCAGTCGCTCAGCGAGAGGATGAGCCGCAGCATGATTGGCAGCATCGCGTTCGTGCGTTCGCGCATTCTTGCGTTCGGGCGTTCGGAGCTGCGTTCGATAGCTCGGCCGGTGCTGCAAGATTCAATTGATGTCAACGCTCCGTGATGTGGCTGTGTCCACTCCAGTTTAACATTACCATGTTTGATTGTGGAAGGCATCTGACTCCTTCCGTCGGAGGACAGTGCTGAGGTGGCACATTGCTTACTGAGCCTTGAGCAGGCTATGGCTTGCCCACACCACTCGATTCTTCTGTTCTTGCAAAGCACTACGGCCCTTCCCGCATCAGATCGGATTTGCAGCAGCCCAGGAACGCGCAACTTTGTGTGTTGGTGTCGAGGTTGAGTTACTGCCTGGTGACGATCGCGTGGTGCTGTGGCTATGGTGCCTAAAGCATTCACAAAGAGAGAAGCCTTTAGACGTACGATAGGCAACTAGACCTGCCGCGTAATATATCGACTAAGGCTGGCGGACGTTGTGTGCCATGGTGAAGGTGAAGGTGAAGGTGGGGTAAGAAGGTGGGGCACAAAAGTCCCCGCGGAGCTTGGAGGGCAAGCATTGGCTGGTTCGTCCCAGCTTCGCTCCTACTAGCGCCGGCCAAATTCGGCTTCACCCAACATGCACCCATGAGTGCCATACCTACTGTTCCACCCATCACCTGACTGCTCTAGCTTCAAGTCAGATAACAAATATAGCCTGCCATCGTGCGATCACAATACTGCTACAAGCAGTCGCATGAGCCTGCACAAGCTTTGTCCTTGTGAAGGACAAAGCCACACCGCCTTATCGTGTTAGCCGACGTAACACAATCCCAGACCCAACATCCATGTCGTGTTCCAGCCGACGCGACCTAAGTCGTCGCGTTCCAAGATTGAAGCCAACGTATTCACCTGACGCGAATCTCTTGCCATGAAATGAAAGGCATCAGTTCTAGCATGCCATGCCGCTTGCAATGCCGCTGATCGTGAAGCACTTCCGGATTTCCACCTCGCTGAGAACACGCATTGCTGGTTTGCTGATGGCTCGAATTGGGTAGGCTCACGGGAAGAAGCATGCCTGCAGATTTAGAGCATACGGCATCTCGACATTACATGTCTTCCTCCTCCGTCTTTCGTCTTCTCTTCTACATTCGCTTTGCGTCTCTAGATTTCGCGTCTTGGTCCCATTGCTTTCATCGCATATCTCTCACATCTGTTTCTGGGGTGACCACACGTGTTGTCACACGTCATGGATATCTACCCGGCTGCACCAGAGCATTCTGATAGCGGTCAGGGTTCTTCAGATGAGCCAAATCCGGTCCGATTCATGTCAATATGAGTGCATGGAGAAGTTAACTTGATCTAGGCATCGAACAACGATCACTGCGCTGGCCCTGGTGAGCCCGCATCGGGTCACAGCCAAGCACAAGCGTCGACCGACCAGGCAGCGAAGGGGGAGCTTCCGGTATGTCTACATCTCAACATCTGACTGCGCTGTAACTGACTTTGGGAGGTGGCTAATGTCACGCAGCAGGCGGACCCCAACACACACGGACATGGCAGTCACAACCAGTCACTTGTCGTCACCGACCCAGGTCCAGCGCCTCCGGAGCTGCAGCCCTCATCTCTAGCTCCCGCCCAAACTGTCCCCGAAGCCGTACAGAGGCACAGCCAAACGGTGGGCTTCGTCCACACACAACTGTCGAGCCGCGTGAGAACACAGGAGAGGCGTCACCGGGACGAGCGAAAAGTGGTGACCGATGTCATTTCAAGCCTTCGAAATGAACTTGCCGCCGCGCGCGACGGATCACGCAACATGGCGAGATTCATACGCAACACTCGGTTTTCCTTTTCTATGCAGCATTGCAACGACTGCTCTGACCCGATTACCCACGACGACTTCTACGTCTACAACTATTGTGGTGCTGTAAGTTGTATCCTTGGGCTTCTGTCAGTGTCAACATACTTACTGCAACTTGGCAGTTCCGATGCGGCAACTGCGTTCGTCAGTTCGGCAAGACAACCTGCTCTGAGCATGTAGACCTCAGAGAGCAAAACATGCACAGAGTCTACACTTGCGAAGAGGGAAACACGGATAGAGTCTACCGCGGCCTCAAGTGTTCAGTGAGTGACTGCGAAACACCAGAAGATCCTCGCCGTCTCCACGACCTCCCGTGCGGTAAGTCACCCAACGCTGGTCTCCTCTTCCCGAATCCCTTGATTTCTAACTCTCTCTAGGTCATCCTGTGTGCAGGGAGTGCGCAAAGATCTGGTCTTGGAGTCCAATGAACAGCGTTGCCACTCTTCAGTATAGTTGTCCGCGATGCCCAACCACAATGCCCTGCGATCACGTAGCTGAGCTTCCCTACCTGATTCATTCCGATAGGAAGACGATCGCGCAAGCCTACCCATACAACGACGCAGTTTAGTGCACGCGGCTTGGCAAGGTTGATGCGGAAAGGACCTTGTGTTCGTTAGGTCATGTGGGCTGCCACACTGGTATTGGGTATCATAGTTATCAATGCCGTGCAAACAATTCTATCAATCTCCCTCTACTGTTGTTCATGCCTCTTGCACTTGAAGTTGTAGGTAACCTTACTCATATTGCGACACGCATACCTGCTGCTGCATTTATCACATTTAAATGCTGTCGTTAACTCTGCTTCGCATACTTCGCAGAGATAGCTAGCACTCTAGTAAGTTTTCACATGTCTCTGTGCTGCGATTGTTTATTAATGCCCATACTTATATGCTGAAGACATATTTTGCTACTGTGTTATACATGAAGGAAATTATGTTTTGCACGGCCGCCTGGGGCGTATATATCGTTGCAGCGTCTCGTTTGATGAGAGCAATAGGTTTATAAGTTATTAGGTTAATGAGGCAAGGACATAGTCTTTGGATGTGCGCTTGGCGACAGACAAGGGCGGTAATGATACACGGTCCTCGTTTTAAGACGAGTACAAACAGGCCTTAATTGGGCACCTGTACCTTGCGTCTCAAGAAAGGATCGCGTTCGATCCATAAGGCGCTCACATCGCCATCGTTATCTGGCCGCGCAATAGTGTCAGGATCGGTTACAGAAATCGCATTCTCAACGTTGACATAGCTCGGTAGACTAGAACACATTGATCTTTTATTCATGCATATATCTAATCCCTGCGAGGGTCCATCATTTGATAAAATCTTCCTGGCAGGCTAGAAGAAAGGACCCTCTCAATTGCCTTGCATCCATCCGCGTGAGTTTATTACTTGCACCATGCTTTTCCCAGCATGTGGCTTTCGATCGTACGTCGAGAACAGAGTGTGAAGACAATGAGCATCGAGAAGAAGAGAGACGTGACGACCAATGAGGTGCTACTGCACTGAAGTTCCGGAGACGCCGCTGTTGTGGTGGCCTGTTAGTATGGGTCCCGGTCAACACGGTTGAAAGATATAGTACCTTATAGGCCTGCTGTCGCAATTATTGTAATACCCATTCTTGTCCCATTCTCGGGTGTAGCGCCAGGCCCTAAAACACTGGTGATTGAGATTGTTTCAGGCGAAATAACAGTACTAGATAAGCTGCTTCTGCTTATGACCACATTGTGTGTGTGTGACGAGTTCGAAGTAGCACCGCCTTCTGCCTAAGTTTTCCTGAGCTTGCCTTTGGCTTCATTTGGAAACTGCGTCTATATCGTCTCGTTGCACGACTGATCGAACTGCTCCTAGGCACCCAACAATGCGATGCGCAAGCGCTTTATAATAAGTGTCTGGCTAGGGTCTTACTCGTACTGATTGGCTGGTATAGATCCTAAGTATCGCAGGACCCGATTCTCGCTCGCTCTTCACACCATACAATATCGAAGCGGACTTGTTTGCATGTGCTTGGAAACGCATACATTGCTTTGCATTGCAAAGATAGAGCCTGAAGTTGCGGGAGCGTCTGATCAGCGCGTGGTATACTGGAGTAGAATGTGCATGCGAAGAGAGAAGCCGTATTGTCGGCGCTGGGCTGAGGCTTGGATGGACGCCGGTGCGGCGGATGAGGGGAGGGCGAAAGGGTAGGCGGAAGGGTAGACATGTAGGCGTTCGAGGTCGCGATGGAAGTGGGCAGGTGACGCGGACTCGACCTGGATCGAAAGTTGGTGGTTCTAGGACAACAGATCGGGAGCAGTCAGCCAATGACACGCTTCGGAAGTCCGCATCTCGCAGCAGCTCCGTCCACCCTACCTTTCCGCCCACCTGACATGTCTTACGCCGTGGCAAACGACACTCGCAGCGTTACTAACGATACCGTGTTCGTCACGTGTCGCGTCGCCATACACAGCTTAATTACAGCAACACAAGGGAACAAGCCATGTCCGATCAGGGGATCCTTCACATTGAAGCGAAGCACGACAGGCTATCGGCATTGAAGATGGATTTGCTGTGGGGTCAAAGATCGGGGTTTTGTGGAGTGTGTTGCTCGCTGCTCTCCAGCATGCTGCTTGTTACAACTCGTCGACCGGAGTCGCCTCTGAATGGCCCATATACCAGTACCAAAAGTCATTGATTATGAGGTTATTAATGAAGAGGCTTGGAAGCATGGGTCCATCCTCATACACCATTGGTTTGTCCGCCTGTAGTTCAGCTCCGATAGAGTACTCTCCGTGCAGTGTGCGAAATCGTTGCCCTCGTCGTCCAAACCGTGTAGGGCGTAGACCCGAATTCCAATCACCATTCTCCTTGCTGTTGCATCCGTGTCCCGCTGATTTTCAAGGCTCGCAATGGTCCTCCAAGACTTCCCAAGTTGAGCTTCCCGCGTCCTTAGCGTTTCATAATCCGTGCCAGCGTATTCTTTCTATGCTTTCTTATGCTCACCTACTGCCTTGAGAGGTGAAGAGTTAGGGTCGGCTACTGAAGACGCGGGCGCGATTATTGCTGCAGGTGCTGATACTTGTCAGACTCTCCTAGGGCCTTCGGTGTTGGGCCTCCATCAGAACCTCCGCGACCAGCATGTTCAACGGGGCGTGTACAACGCCGAGACATACTTACATACCCTCGAGTTACCACACCAATGCCGAGCCTAAGGAATCACTAACCGTGATGTGGCAATTTGACATCGGGTACACGGACTGCGACGCTGCACGACGCGCTCGAAGAGTGTCAAACCATCCAACGACAACGATGTCGCGGCACGGGGCTGATTCCTCTCCTCGATGGGAATAGGCGACAAACTGTTCCATTGGGCCATACACATGGATGCATGCGTTTAGGACGACAGCTGCAGGAAGCGACTAGGACAATACACGGAAGCAAGAAAGTTTGAGGCTGGCCAAAGGTGCGTGTCAAGGTGTCCATGCTATTGCACACCTAGCTAGAAACTTGTATTTGAGGGCATTCGACAGAATGTGCATTTGCATAAGGATTTCGCATCGTTGTGCGCCAGGTATATGGATTGGACATGGGCATACTCGATTTGTTCACGAACATACCCAACAGACGGCGCGTGCACAGCTTCAGAAGCTAACGTCCTTAATGTGTCCGCATTATCGCCTTACCTTTCTTCGGAGGTTGCCGGATAAGAACAGTCGCGCGGGAAGAATGAGCCTTTTTATTTTGAATATCTGTGGAATGAAGCCACGTGGCATACGCGCGTAGGCCTCATCGGTCAAATTCGCATACGTCTCACGCACGGGCTCGCAGGCAACGACGCTTCCATCGTTCTCCGGTCTTTAATATTAAAAAGGCTGCGATCGCATTCGTCTAGACTACTGCCGAATGATTAGCAAGGTGCTATTAGCTGTTGTTTCTAATCTTAGCGACAACTCGCCATTCTCTCCATGTCTCACGCTCGTCGATCTTGGGCAGGCTGCAAATCGAGATTCGTGGCAGCACAACAGGCCAATTGCCGCAAGCCTTCCATGCTTTGAGCGTCCTGCTGCGCATTCGCTTTCCTTCGAACACCACAATTCAAACAAGCCACTTGCACCGCACTGAACAACTACATGATGCGGCTTTCTCCAACAGCTGTGCGGTATATTCAGATTGCTCTCAGCTTCAGAATAGTACTACAGTGCGTCGATAGTCAAGGGGCTGAAGTGCACAAAGAGGGAAGCGTTCAAAAGAGAAGGAAGCGAGATGCCAAGTCAAGGCACCTTCTATAGATCGGGCCGCGCCGGAGATGCGGAATGCTGTAGTATTACTTTGCGAAACTTAATACACTTAGTTTCACCTGCGGTGGAGCTCCTCTGAGTGCCAACTTTGCTAACACGTAGCGAGACTATACTCAACTACCTCATCACAATGGACAGCTCGAGAAGGACGCATCACAAGGCCAATAGCCGTCCAGACCGCCTTAGTAACAGCCTTGGAAAATCTCGCATCGTATGGCCATGCCCTACCTGTCCATCGACAGCTCCTTTTCCGTGCCGCTATTAATCTCGGGCCACCTGGTCATGGATTCGGACTTCAGGACGAGTACATCCTCCTGGTGCCTTCTTCTACCCAGGGGTAGTGAGACATCCCGCTTGTTGAGAGCATCAGACAGATCTGCGTGGGACACCGATTTGCTGTAGCCGGCTTGAGCTTGAATAGAGATTCCATTCACAGTACCAGACCGCCTGTACCTCCCATGTCCCGACCCTCCATGTCCCGGCCTTCGTTCGGAATTCGTCATGGTGGACGTGCGGGTAGCGGCGCATGTGTGGAGATGGTCGTGGAGGAGGAAAAAGGAGGCGCCTGGAAAGGTCTTGATCGGTGCAGCGAAGAAGTCTGGATTGGTGTTAGTTTAAGCTGCGTCACGGGGTGCCGAGTGCTTGCCATGTTCTGCCCTTTCCGGCCTGGCGTGGCGGACAAGGAGTGTCGCATTACTAGCGGCAGTGCGCGAAGAAGACCGGCGCTATGGATTTGGGGTTGTCGCAGTTTCGTCTGACTGGACGAGAGAATATTACCTGGGCTGATTGCGGCTGATTTGGCGGCTTACTCGCGGCGATACAGCGTGTTACGCATCAGCGTTGAGAGAGTGAGGCTGAGGCTAAATTGGCCGCAGCACGGGCTCCCGTGAAGACCCTGAAGCTAATCAGAGCAGGGGTGGGTTTACGCGAGCCTGCTCAACGACTCCATGGATCACCACCGACCCCATATATCTTGCTAAACAGTCGAATTACGGAATACCTGTCCTCCGGCAACATGTTTTAGCGTTGCCTGAGTTAGCGCGGCAGATGAAGTTGACAGAAAAGAAAGAGCTTGGGGAGAGAGCGAAAGAACGTTAGCATACTTTATTTTACGCCTCCAGAGACAACGAGATACCCGGTGAAATCTGATGAATCACAATCTACATATACCCGTCTGGCAATCAGAAATGATGGTTTACTTTCCTAGCCACCCACATCGTCTTGTCGCTTTTCATACCACCGAACCCCCTGCAAGTGCCTCTTACCTTCAGGTTGCATGGCCATAAGATTACGCGATTCTTTATGCGTTAGCAGGATCGGCTCTAGGTTATGTTCACCTGAAGACCATGACCATCATCCTCGGGGAAGCGCCGTAACTTTTACAATGGCGTGTAGCAAGGGTAATAGAGAGTAATAGCAGTTCTATGTTCGAACCGCCAGCAGTAGAGAGGCGGAGGACAGAGCTCGAATTCCTCAGGACTACTATATACTCTTTTTGCCTATAGACTTGATAGTGTGCTTGTATTTCTTTTGTAATTATGTCGATTTCTTTCTAACGAAGAATCTTCTTTAGTCATCAACGTCGACCCAGAATGTATATAAGAGCAGTCGTTCTTTTCAACAAAGAAACAACTGGCCAAATCAATTCCCTCCTGCAAATAATTTTCACTATAAGCTCTTGCTTGTATTCGAACGCGCGTTGAAGATTGCGCGCACATGTACGATATTCCCGTATGGCTACCATAATACGCTGTTTATGAGACTGCCGAACTGCACGTCTAGCAGGTACAGGAGTCTACGGAAGGGGCTGTAGATAAGCGCCCTGGAGATGTATAAGAGGCAGCAGCAGCGTCCAATTTTAACCCTACGGAGTCCCCAGAGTGAAATGCGCGATATGTCCTGTAATGTCCCTGCCCGCCTCCAATTCATTGACGCCGACGCTTCCAGGGCTGGAAGTATATGCATCTATACCAGCCACAGTCGCGCACGCCCCAATCATCGAGAGAGAGATGTCGCGAAGGATAATTCCTCAGCGACGACAAGGAAAGTACTGCAGTTGCTATAGCGACTTCTCTACGGTTACTGGGAAGCATTATGTGATTCATGCTATGAGCTACATTGCAAGCGCAGCGAATCGCGCAAAACCATTGTGCACTGACTTGTGAGCCAAGTGCCACGTATCTAGTCAACTGAAGACATGTTAACAAGCAGCACGAGACGCTGATTATCGTCACTGACGTAGATTGCACGGATGCAGTGATTAATGTCATGATGCGACTTTGAGCATGGTACTAATATCATTTCGGAAGTAATGGACAATTGTACGTTAAAAACTGCAGCCCACTCACACTAAATCCAAGTCATTAATGCAATGAACAATGACATGCAGCCCCATACAAGCAAAGCACATCGCTACACTTCTTCCCTCGAGAGACGAAGCTGACACAATAACCCGAAGCTATCCCAGCATTAATAGAACCGCCTTTCACTCCGTACGCTCGTCTTGGAGTGCAGAGCTTCGGAAGGGGTCGCATAGAACGAGCCTACCATCTTCTCCATGTAACGCTGAACAAAGTCAATTTCAGTTGAAGCATAGTCGATGCCGGGTACTTACGCTTTGATCTCTGACATGCCTTTCCTGAGCCCACTCCATATGGGGTGCATCGAGCACGTCGCAGGTTTTCTTCTGCCAATTCTGCCGGCTCGCCGACTGCTCACACTCATCCCGTTCTACCTCTGCCTGTTCCGTCGTCGTTCGTTCCGGATCAGCCTGTTCTTGACCCCCCTGCTCTTTTGCTCGAAGTTCCGACATGCCCTCATCCCTCTCCGGCTGCTCGCTCCCCGACCGTGACAACTCAGCCATCTCTCTGTCTGTCGGCTCGCTTGCCATATTCTGGCTTTCGCGTCGTGCTATTTCCACCCTGTCACTCTCCCCATTCGAAGACTCTTGAGCCATAGATCGCTCGCGCATGATACGAGCAGTGCTCTCCGCTTCTGCCCTTTCTCTGTCTGCTCGAAGATTCCGCATACTCATGTTCAACTGGAGCTTAGCGTTTTGTACTAACTCGCGAAGGCCGTATTCTTGATACCTCAACTGTTGAAGGTATTGTTCATCCATGTTCAGGTGAGTGTTTGGGACAAGGTCGGGATCCACGGTAACAAGAACAGAACGTAGTATTGAGCAATGGGGACCAGTAGTGCAGCGAGTCTCAAATGTGAACGGAAGATAGTATCATATCCTTTAACATAGCAGATGATATTTCATATATACTTCAACACCTAGAAGAAGACCACACGAACAGCTCTCCCTTACGCCCGCCTCTGCATACAGATTGATGCTCATTCCATCCAGCAGTGTATACATACGGTATACAGCGCGCATGCGATCCGAGAGCGAAGCAAGGAGGTTTCTCAGTAAGGCTGTGGAAGGCTGTCGCGTAGCACGGACTTCATTCATGTTGGCTAGACAAGCCTATTAAGCGCTCTGGCTTTCGTTATCGTAACACGTGAGATGCACACCGGTAGTATCGTGATGTTCCGACCGATGAATGACGAGATCGGGCCGCGCCTTCACATTCCACATCCCGAACCGCTGCAGCCGGCTCGGGTGTGCTTGAAATTCCCCACGGAAACAACCATCGATCTCGCAGTCACGGGCATCACAGTGAACTTAATACTTTGTAATTGCTTTGCATCTGATACGAATAACATTAAATGCCTAAATGCACTGTGCGACAGATGTGGGTTGATCTCTCGCTTGACTTGCTGGCAATCGACTCTGAGCTGCGGCCTAGAGCCATGCCATGACGGCGTGGGGTAGGGAATGCTAAGATAACAGAGTTGCGGCCGTAGAACAATGGCATGGCATGCATGATGCATCTCGATACTTCTGGCAGCATCGCCTAGCTTCTAGTATAAAAGGAGAAATCAATGCAACAACAGCTACTACGTCGCACTGCAAGTGCATGGTGTTCGATCAATTGCCCGAAAGCGCGATATCCGGCCACAGCTATGCAGCCCTGAGGGCGAGTAACTGTCCGGTCACAGCGGCTGCATGACGCTATTTCATCCTTGCTGCGGAGTCCGAGGCGATGAAGTCTGTTGCACAACACAACCAAAACCACCAGGCTTCCGTAGGAAATGACAGTTCAGATGCCTTGCTCCAATGTATGTCTTGATTTACCCCAGCTGCTGCCAGACTTTTTTTATAGTTCGACCCGATCGCGTTGAATCTGCAGTATCTTTCTGACGCTAGCCTTAAACGTCTGCGCATATGATTTAGAAAATCCACCTCTCTTGCGATAAGGTGGTACCACATCACCAAAGCGTCCGACAAGGATATAGGGTGATGTGTAAGCCTCAGGCAAAAGGTGGGTCAGAACAGTCATTCTCTATCGAGAATAGCTGCATATTCCACTAGCGGATGCAGTACCTTTGGCTGTCGGTGCGAATGTTGCCAGTTGGTGCATTGCAGATCAAATGATCTACTTTCCGAAAGACGTCGGCAACTTGGTTCTGGTACCCGAAAACCTGACCTGCTGATCAGCAGGGCGGTCTGGCCCCAGCCGCCGAGGCTTCGTGCCTCACGCATGTTGCAAGACCAAGGCTCGATAAAGATTGGTTCGAGTGAGCCCTTATTGCAGCCATCGAATCGTTCCTCGTTTGTCGCTAGATGGAGTCAGAGAGATGAGACGCGCCTCCCCGCTGGTGTAGGACGTGGACTAGTCGGTGTCACACGCTTCTACAACCGGAAAGCTGTAGCAGGCAAACAGTGATTCGATCACCTACTCATCGATCCTTACCGCATTCCCACCACATTCGGATCCTTAGTCATCTATAAGGCACATCT
>Ga0265780_10009018_pt1 | contig 12032 bp, 9 predicted proteins | sample P1T30metagenome_FD_192432 | JGI IMG/M metagenome (GOLD analysis project Ga0265780, IMG submission 192432) | Plant litter microbial communities from East Loma Ridge, Irvine, California - P1 T30 | ecosystem: Environmental > Terrestrial > Plant litter > Unclassified | place: USA: California... | reverse complement strand
ACTTGGTGTCACTATAGATGGTACACATTACGGACTTGTGGGCAATCCTGCCGATTTTGCTTTTTTCGACTATGTAGATGAGCACCCTAATGCTACAATGGCAAGCACAATACCATTTATACTGTTTGCCCTGTTCCAGATGAAGTTTGCTATTATTACACCCGCAATAATTACCGGCGCCCTGGCCGAACGGATTCGGTTTGTGTCGTTTCTTTTATTTATCTGTCTCTTTTCCTTATGCATTTATGCGCCGTTATGCCACATGGTTTGGCATCCTAACGGACTTTTAGGTAGTTATTTTCATATAAAAGATTTTGCAGGCGGCACTGTTGTACACATGAGTGCCGGTTTTGCAGCCATTGCAGGGGTATTGGTTATTGGTAAACGAAAACACTTAGAATATATACCTACTAATATTCCGTTTGTATTGTTAGGGACTGGTTTACTATGGTTTGGGTGGTTTGGTTTTAACGCCGGATCCTCTTTAGCAGCAAATCACACTGCGGCAATGGCATTTGCAACAACTACAATTGCCTCTGCTTCTGCCATGCTCACATGGGTATTTTTCGATCGTATTAATGGGCGTAAGGTTTCGGCATTGGGTGCCTGTATAGGCGCCGTGGTTGGACTCGTTGCTATTACACCGGCAGCAGGATTTGTGTCGGTTCCCAGGAGTATGTTCTTTGGGTTTGCTGCCGCTATTGTAAGCAACCTGATGGTTAACTGGAAGAGCCTTAAAAAAATTGACGATACTCTCGATGTTTTTGCCTGTCATGGCGTGGGCGGAATTATGGGGATGATCCTTACCGCTATTTTCGCGGAGGGAAAAGATGCCAGCCTTCTACATGGTGGTTGGAATATCTTTGGCCATCACATGATGGCTTTAGTACTGGTTGCTGCATATTCTTTTTTTGGCGCTATTATATTATATAAAATAACTAACTTTTTTATACCTCTGAGAGTGTCTGAAGAAGCCGAACAGCAGGGCTTAGACCTGTCGCAGCATAATGAGATGTTAGGGTAATGTGAGATGTTAGGGTAATTAAGGACTTATCAAAATTACTTTAGGTTGTTTTGTATAAATTTGTGATAATCGTTTCAACACATTTAAATGAAAAAACTAATCGCCTTCACAACAGTACTATCTATTGCGGCAACACTATATGTAAATCAGCCAGCGAATATAAATACCGGCGATGAAACAACAGCTATAAATACGTTGCTGAACGACTGGCATGCCGCTGCCGGCAGAGCAGATTATAAATCGTATTTTGATAAAATTGCTACAGATGCCCATTACATAGGGACAGATGCTACCGAAAACTGGACAACTGAAACCTTTGCCACATTTGCCAAACCTCATTTTGATAAAGGAAAAGCCTGGAACTTTAAGACATTAGAGCGCCATGTATACTTTAATAAGGACGGAAAAACGGCATGGTTTGACGAACTGCTGGATACCCAAATGAAAATATGCCGTGGCAGTGGTGTCCTCGAGAAAGACGGCAAAGTTTGGAAAATAAAGCATTACGTACTCTCTATGACGGTGCCTAATGATGTTAGCAAAGAAGTAATTCCATTAAAAGCAAAGTATGAAGATGCGCTTATAGAAAGGCTTCGGGCGAAATAAGCAAGGAACGCGGATAACGCGGATTTAAACAGATTTTGTAGTTATTTCATCACCTAAAAATCCTTGAAAATCTGTGTTGCGAAGCATCCGTTTAATCCGCGTTTCAACTTGTGCAAACTGCGACTGTGACTGAAAACTATCTCAAATGCTCCAGCATATCTTTAGTCATAGATTCAAGGTCAAAATCATGCTTCCATCCCCAATCAGTACGGGCGCTGTTATCGTCTATACTTTGCGGCCAGCTATCAGCTATTTTCTGACGGAAGTCAGGCTCATAATCAATTGAAAAGTCAGGTATCTCTTTCTTAATTGCCTCAGCAATTTCAGCAGGGGTAAAATCCATCGCCGATAAATTATACGCCGAACGTATTTTGATATCCTCTGCTGGAGCCTGCATGATTTCTATTGTTGCACGTATTGCATCATCCATATACATCATAGGCAGTCGGGTTTCTTCACTTAAAAAACACGTGTACTTACCATCGGCAAGTGCTTTATGGTAAATATCCACTGCATAATCGGTAGTGCCACCACCCGGAGGCGTGCTCCAGCTAATAAGGCCTGGGTAGCGAATGCTTCGTACATCTACACCATAAATGTTATGGTAATATTCGCACCAGCGCTCACCACTTTGCTTAGATATTCCGTATACGGTGCTTGGCTCCATAACGGTGTACTGTGGTGTGTTTCGCTTAGGCGTTGTAGGCCCAAACACAGCAATACTACTTGGCCAGAATATTTTTTTAATCTTACCCGCTTTAGCAAGGTTAAGCACATGAAAAAGTGAATTCATATTGAGGTCCCAGGCAAATGCAGGATTTTTTTCGGCTGTGGCCGAAAGTAAAGCTGCCATAAGGTATACCTCATCAACACCATGTTTCTCAATTACATTTTCTACCTGATTGTAATCAAGCGCATTAACAACTTCAAATGGGCCTGAAGCTACAAAGGCAGGATCTCCCTTGCGTACATCGCCTGCAACTACGGCATCACTGCCATAAATACTGCGTAGTTTTTTTGTAAGCTCTGTACCTATCTGGCCACATGCGCCAATAATGAGAATTTTAGACATGATAATTGTGTGTGTTTGTGATGCAAATATAAGAGAATACAATTATCAAATTCATTTTTATAATATGCTATTATAACATTGTTTTGAAAGATTGTGATGAGAACCTATAATTTTAAAATAATATAGCAAATGGGACACAGATTGCTAAATACTTGCAGACCATTACTAATTTCTAAACTGATCCTAAATTAGTGTTTTCGACGCTAGTCTATTCTTTCTAGTATTGAACCAATAAAGTGCATTAATCTTTATAATAATACCACATAAACTATGGCCTGAGATTTGTAAATTTGCTATGCAATTACAAAAACATGAAATACATTAAAATAGTATTGTTACTGGGTTTATTCACAACACTGCTTTCCTGCCAGGATGATGAGAAGGAGCGCATTGCCGAAACACAGCGTACCCAAAAGCAAAACGATTCGATATTAAAGGTTATAAGTGCCAATTGGAAGTTTGATGTTCCTTCACCTACCCCCGCCGTGGCGCAGCGTATAAGCACCTGGAACGAATGGGAACAGTTTAATAACGAACTAAGGCAAAAGCCTACCGGCACTGCTATAACTGCCTATTTGCAAAAAACGAAGACACTGGTTACCAAAGCAGATTTGCTTAAAAATAATGTGCCTGTATTTTTTAGTAAGCCGCAGGTCCGTGCCCGGATGGGGGTACTTATTACCAAAATAAAATCACTGTATACCTATATAAATATTGAAACCATACCCGATAAAAAGGTAATAGCTATTATAGGTGAGATAACACACGAAATGACAGCACTTCAAAACCAGTTTGATGAAATTGTACGTATAAGCGAGATACCAAAAGAAGAAGGCGAACAGGAAATGCTAAAAGCGCTTGACACTACCCGCATGGCCAACCCCGATGCTATGATACCGCGATTGGGAACGCCACCCGCTACAACACCCCAACCTGGAGCGCCAAAAAATAATTTGCAACAGGCAAGGCCGCTAACACCGCCTGCCAATCCTGTGGGTAAGGCTGCAGGAGCAACTAAACCTACAAATTGAGAAACGAGATATTACATACTTACGGACAACTGCCTAAAGTAAAGCAGGTTGCTGCGGCATTACAACAACGGGAAGGCAAGATACACGTTAAGGGCCTTTTAGGTTCGGCATTGTCATTTGTTATAGACCCGCTGTTTCAGGAAAGCGAGCTGCCGTTCCTGCTTATTTTTAAAGATAAAGAAGAAGCGGCTTATTACTTAAACGACCTTGAGCGTTTTATAGGCCAGGAAGACGTGCTCTTTTATCCCGGTTCCTTCAGGCGCCCATACCAAATTGAGGAGACCGATAACGCAAGTGTTCTCCTTAGAGCCGAAGTGCTGAACCGAATTAATTCGCGAAAAAAACCTGCCATCATTGTTTCGTATACAGAAGCAATGTTTGAAAAGGTAGTGACGCGAAAAGAACTCGATAAGAACACATTAAAGATAGCGGTTGGCGACCAGGTATCTATCGACTTTATTAATGAAGTACTGTTTGAATATGAGTTTCGCCGTGTAGATTTTGTGACCGAACCCGGCGAATTTTCCGTTCGTGGTGGTATTGTCGATGTGTTCTCCTTTAGTAATGATAACCCATACCGTATAGAGTTTTTTGGTAACGAAGTAGACAGCATCCGCTCGTTTGACGTGGCTTCGCAGCTCTCTTTAGAAATTAAGAAGAAGATATCGGTAATCCCGAATGTTGAAAATAAAGCGCTGACTGAAAAGAGAGAAAGCTTTTTAGAATACATAAGCGACCGTACCGTGATCTTTATCCAGAATACAGATGCGCTTCTGTCGCAACTGGATACTATGTTTGGCAAGGCAACAGAGGCTTTTGATGCTCTCTCTAAAGATATTAAACATGCTACGCCAGAGGAGCTGTTCCTCAATCAAAGCACATTTGTAAAAAAGGCACTCGATTTTACAGTTGTAGAACTTGGGGCAAAACCTGTTTTTAAAACTCAAAAGGAATTTGAATTTTACATTCAGCCGCAGCCTTCATTTAATAAACAGTTTGACCTGTTGCTCAATAACCTGAGCGACAATCACAGCAACGGTTATAAGAACTATATATTTTGCGCCAACGAGGCCCAGGCTGCCCGCTTTCATGATATTTTTGAAAGCCTTGACGAAGCCAGCCACGAGAATATACGGAAGCAGTATAAAACTATTGTCTTTCCTATTTATGAGGGGTTTATAGATGAAGAAAATCTTATTGCCTGTTATACAGACCACCAGATATTTGAACGCTATCATAAATTCAGTATCAAAAACGGGTATTCTAAAAAGCAGACTATTACGCTTAAAGAGCTAAACTCTTTATCTGTGGGCGACTATGTTACGCATATCGATCACGGCATAGGAAAATTTGGCGGACTACAAAAGATACAGGTAGAAGGCAAAACCCAGGAAGCTATAAAACTGGTGTATGCCGATAACGACATTGTGTATGTTAGCATCCACTCGCTGCACAAAATATCTAAGTATAACGGTAAAGACGGTGCTCCTCCTAAAATTTATAAATTAGGCAGCGGTGCCTGGAAAGCACTTAAAAACAAAACAAAAGCACGTGTAAAGCATATTGCGTTCAACCTTATACAGCTTTATGCAAAACGCAGGTTGGAAAAAGGGTACAAGTATGCTCCGGACAGTTACCTTCAGGCAGAACTGGAATCGTCTTTTATTTATGAAGACACTCCAGACCAGATTACTGCAACCCGGGATGTAAAAGCCGACATGGAAAGCGAGCGCCCTATGGACAGGCTGGTATGTGGCGATGTGGGCTTTGGCAAAACTGAGGTAGCCATTAGAGCGGCGTTTAAAGCAGTAGATAACGGCAAGCAGGTAGCCATTTTAGTGCCTACCACAATTCTTGCCTACCAACATTACCGAACCTTTAGCGAGCGGTTAAAAGACATGCCTGTTACTGTGGGCTACCTTAACCGTTTCCGTACCGCTAAACAAAAGGCTGAAACTTTGAAAGGTCTTACCGAAGGTAAAGTAGATATACTTATTGGCACACATCAGTTGGTAAATAAGAATGTCCAGTTTAAAAACCTTGGATTGCTGATAGTAGATGAGGAGCAGAAATTTGGTGTGAACGTAAAAGATAAACTTAAAACTATTGCTGCTAATGTAGATACCTTAACGCTTACTGCCACCCCTATACCAAGAACGCTTCAGTTTTCACTAATGGCAGCAAGAGATCTATCGGTTATAACTACGCCGCCACCTAACCGCTATCCTATAGAGAGCAATGTGGTGGGCTTTAACGAGGAGATTATTCGGGATGCTATATCGTACGAAATTCAGCGTAACGGACAGGTATTCTTCATCCATAACCGTATAGAAAATATTAAAGAAGTTGCCGGAATGATACAACGCCTGGTGCCTCATGCCCGCGTGGGTGTAGGCCACGGACAAATGGATGGTAAAAAGCTGGAAGAGCTAATGCTGTCTTTCATGGAAGGGCATTTTGATGTACTTGTGGCTACCACGATCATCGAAAGTGGCCTTGATGTGCCTAATGCAAATACCATCTTTATTAACAATGCAAATAACTTTGGCCTGTCAGATCTGCACCAGATGCGTGGGCGTGTGGGCCGAAGCAACAAAAAGGCTTTTTGCTACTTCATTGCACCGCCATACAGCGCCATGACCGAAGATGCCCGTAAGCGCATACAGGCACTGGAGCAATTTAGCGAACTGGGGAGCGGGTTTAACATTGCTATGAAAGACCTTGAAATTCGTGGTGCGGGAGATTTGCTGGGTGGCGAACAAAGTGGTTTTATTAATGAAATTGGCTTTGAAACGTACCAGAAAATAATGAATGAAGCCATTGATGAGCTTAAGGAAAACGAGTTTAAAGACTTGTATGACGATGTAGACGGCGAGACCGAAAAAGAGTATGTAAAAGACCTTCAGATAGATACTGATTTCGAATTGTTATTCCCTGATGAATACATTAATAGTGTCACAGAGCGCCTTAGTCTGTACAATGAGTTGGGTGATATTAAAGATGAAGCGGGACTTCTGGCTTTCGAGAAAAAGTTAAAAGACCGTTTTGGCCCATTGCCAAAGCAAGCTGAAGCACTGCTTACCAATATGCGCATAAAATGGCTGGCTACTAAGATGGGAATCGAGAAACTGATACTGAAACAGGGTAAAATGGTAGGCTATTTTGTAGCCGACCAGCAATCGCAGTACTACCAGTCGGCAAATTTCCGTAATGTGCTTAAGTTTGTGCAGCAGTACCCTACAGTTAGCAAAATGAAAGAAAAGCAAACCAAAAACGGCCTGCGCCTACTGCTTACCTGGGAGAATATTAAGTCGCTTAAAAAAGCTTTGGATATGTTGAATATGGTGTTCGAGTAAGAAGCGATATATGCTACTGCAGACGGGTAAATAAAATAGTGTTTTACCCGGAATAAGCCCTATTACGAACTGGCTTATGACCGAATTGCAAATGTAAATGTGCGTGCGGGTTTGGGTTTAACGATAGCATAATGTATTAACTTAAAGTTCTTAGTATTTTTGAAATTCACATTCTGCAAATGCCGGAACTGCAAAAGCATATTTTTACCAGTATCATGAAAAATTTCAAGCTCTCAATAATTGCCTGTTTACTATTCATCTTTACAGGCTTTGCGCAAAATAGCGTTGTTATTGCCCACCGCGGTGCGTGGAAAACGAACAACTTGCCCGAAAACTCTATAGCTTCTTTAAAACAGGCGATAGCTTTAGGCTGTTACGGATCTGAATTTGATGTGCACCTTACAAAAGACAGCATCATAGTTGTAAACCACGACCATACATTTTACGGCCTGCCCATAGAAACAAGCACCTATGCCGAACTGCTCACCAAAGGACATCCTAACGGCGAGAAGATACCTACGCTGGATGCCTATCTGAATGAAGGCTTAAAGCAGAAAAAGACAAAACTCATATTAGAAATTAAGACATCTGAGGTTAGCCCCGAGCGTTCCTTACTCCTTACCCAAATGAGTGTTGCCGTGGTAAAGAAGCTGAAAGGCGAAAAGCAGGTGGAATATATTTGCTTTAGCTATGATGTAGGCAAATTAGTGCACCAGCTAAGCCCAAAGGCTAAACTGGCGTACCTGAACGGAGAAGTTACGCCCACACAGGCAAAGCAGGATGGGTATACCGGCCTTGATTACCACTATACCGTATATAAAGAACACCCTGAATGGATTAAGGAAGCCAAAGCGTTAGGCCTCACCATAAATGCATGGACGGTTAACGATAAAGCCGAAATGGAAACATTGCTAAAACAAAAAGTAGATTTTATTACTACAAACGAACCGGAGTTGTTGTTTGGGGTGGTGAGGGAGAAAGATTAAACGATAGTTATAATTCTATAAGTTTATAAATTACCTTGATTTTGTGGTGTAAGGTAAGCTGCAAAAACCATAGTTTTAATCTTTTTTCCACTTTGCCACCCCAAAAAAAATCCTTAAATTTACATAAACTAATGTATAAGAAATGAGCGGAGAAAAAGAAGCTAAACTGAAGGCATTACAGCTTACGCTGGACAAATTAGACAAGGCTTACGGTAAAGGAACGGTTATGAAACTGGGCGACCAGGCGGTGGAAGAGGTAGAAGCCATTCCGTCCGGCTCTCTTGGTGTAGACCTTGCCCTGGGTGTAAATGGATACCCACGCGGCAGGATAATAGAAATATATGGCCCGGAATCTTCGGGTAAAACAACGTTAACATTGCACGCAATTGCAGAGGCTCAAAAAGCCGGTGGTATTGCTGCTTTTATAGATGCAGAGCACGCGTTTGACCGTGGTTATGCAGAAAAACTGGGTGTAGATGTGGTTAACCTTATCATCTCTCAGCCGGATAATGGTGAGCAGGCACTTGAAATTGCAGAAAACCTTATACGATCTGGTGCAGTAGATATTGTGGTTATAGACTCGGTTGCTGCGCTTACTCCAAAAAGTGAGATTGAAGGTGAGATGGGCGACTCTAAAATGGGCCTCCATGCACGATTAATGTCTCAGGCATTGCGTAAGCTTACCGGTACGATAAGTAAAACTAACTGTACGGTATTCTTTATTAACCAGTTGCGTGAAAAAATTGGTGTTATGTTTGGTAACCCGGAGACTACTACGGGTGGTAACGCACTTAAGTTTTATGCTTCGGTACGTATAGACATACGCCGTTCGTCGCAAATTAAAGATGGTGAGAATGTAATTGGTAACCGTACTAAGGTTAAGATCGTTAAGAATAAAGTAGCGCCGCCATTTAAAACTGCCGAGTTCGACATTATGTATGGCGAAGGTGTAAGTAAAACAGGCGAAATATTGGATCTTGCTGTAGAATTTGAAATTATACGTAAGGCCGGCTCATGGTTTAGCTATGGCGACACCAAGCTTGGTCAGGGCCGTGATGCGGTTAAAGCGCTCATTAAAGACAATCCTGAAATGGCCGAAGAACTGGAGCTTAAAATTAAAGATGTTATTAAGCAAAACATGTCATAACAACGAAACCCGATTTATTTCGGGTTTTTTTATACCTTGTAACGCAACCTTTTAGGTTTTTTGCATCTAATGTTTGTAAAGAAATTTATACAATACTATTTAACGATCTATGAAAAAGTGTTTTCTTCTTTTTGCTGTGTTGTTTACCCTTGCTTCCTGCTCGCTTGAGGGCGATGAGGAACGGGCAAACTTTAACATGGTTTTTATTGCCGCAGACAGCATTGCTGCACCTGAATATGTAGTGCCTGGTAATACCTACCCTATTAAATTATATTATAAGAGGCCTAATAACTGCTATTACGTAAATGGTGTTTACACAGAAGCAAATGGCTACACGTTAACGCTGGCCGTGAGGTCTGTACTTATTGAAAATGCCGACTGTTATAGCGTTGAAACCGTTCAGGAAGAGGCTACTTACAATTTTGAGTGTCCCTTAACGCAAAGCTCTGGTTACGATTTACAAATATACAATGGGGATACAGCACAGGGAGAACGAAAATTTTTAACGGTGACATTGCCTGTGCGCCGTTAATATAATACAGGAAGCTAACATTGGGTTTAGAACAGCTCATAAAAGATTGTCAGGAAAACAGCATAAAAGCACAGGAACAATTGTACCGCCTGCTTGCCCCTAAGCTGTTTGCGGTGTGCTTAAAGTACTCCCGCAGCCGCGTTGATGCTGAAGATAACCTGCAGGATGGTTTTCTGTTGATATTTAAAAAGATAGGCCAATACCGCTTTGAGGGCTCGTTTGAAGGATGGGCAAAAAGGGTAATGGTAAATAACGTGTTGCAAAAGTACAGGACAGAAGGAGTCTTCGAAATTGTAACTGAAAATGTCCCGGAAGAGGCGGAGGTGGAAGTTGAAGCAGATGATATACCTATGGAGTACCTCATGGGCATCATACAGCAACTACCGGATAGGTACCGCATGGTTTTTAACCTGTATGTTATAGATGGGTATTCGCATAAGGAAATTGCCGCGATGCTCAATATTACAGATGGCACCTCTAAATCTAACCTTGCCCGTGCAAGGATGATACTAAAAGAAAAAATTGAAACCCGCCAGGGTAATAGCATACCTACTGCAAAATGAGCGATAGAAAAAATATTGACAGGCTCTTTCAGGAGAAGTTTAAAGACTTTGAGGCCGCCCCACCCGAATTTATTTGGGATAACATAAGGGAAGAGCTGGAGGAGAAAAAGAAACGAAGGGTTATCCCTGTCTGGATATGGTTATCCGGAGTGGCTTCTGTTTTAATAATGGGAGTGCTGCTTGGGTTATATTTCATAAATAATGATGATAGCAATAGTAACCCGGTTGTAATTGAAAACAATAATGGTGTAAATAATCAGGATGCTCCACTTAAAAAGCTGCCTACCGACGTAACTCCATTAAATGATGTAAATGCAGATGACGTTTATGACAGGTCAGATAGGCCGGATGTTATTAACAGGGGTATTGTAGATGGAGATGGTAAAGGCGCAACACGCAACGATAATTTTGATCCTAATGGAACTGTAAACAACAAATCGGGGAATGGTAAAAAAACATCTTCGGCACCGGGCTACAATAACACAGCTGTAGCAACCAAATCTGATTCAAATAAAAGTGGAAGTACTAAGAGCAATACAAAAAGGCATATCAACGAGAGTGACAAAGGACATTTTTCTAACAAGAATAGTGCAGTAGCCCATCACACTCATAGGTCAGGGAAATATAATGCAGGCAAAGCAATAGCTTCAGGCAATGACGATTCTCAGGATGTGAATAAAGTGGTACCCGGTACTACTTTGGTCGATGCAAATAGTGCGGTAGCCTTAAAAGATAGCAATGCCAATTCTCAACAAAATGATTTGGTGAACCCTGCTTTTATAGATAAAGATATTCTTATACCTGAAACTGCTGTTGCTGTGACAGATTCGGTTAAGCCGGAAAATCCCCTTGAAAAGTTATTAAAGGAAAAAGAAGAAGGCAAAAAGGAAGAGAATGAAAAGGCTCTTGCAGACAATACAAAAACGAATAAGTGGAATGTTAAACCCCAACTTGCACCGGTGTTTTATAATTCGCTATCGCACGGGTCGCCTATAGATGGGCAATTTGCTAGTAATTCAAAAAGCTATGAGAACGACCTTAGCTATGGCGTAGGCGTTAATTATGCAGTAAGTAAAAAGATAACGATACGATCTGGGGTGAACACGCTTAACCTTAACTATGCTACGCAAGGTGTGGAGTTTTATGCCTCGCTTAATAAACAGACCAGTAATATTGCGGCACGATCGAACGCTAATATTGTGGTTCAAAACCAGGGATCTGTTACGCCAACGCCTAATGCGTTATTTGCAAGCCAGTTACCTACAGGTACCTTTAATGGGTCGATGTTGCAAAAAACAGGTTATGTAGAGGTGCCAGTAGAGATGGCATATGCATTACTCGATAAAAAATTCGGGATAGATGTTATAGGGGGAGTTAGTACACTTTTCTTAAATGAAAATAATATTAGTGTGGTATCTACACAAGGTTATAGCACTAACGTGGGTAAGGCACAGAATCTTAACGACATCCATTTTAGTACAAACATAGGTATAGGTTTTAAATACCGTTTCTTTAAATCATTTGAGGCCAATTTTGAACCTATGTTCAAGTACCAGATAAGCACCTTTAGCAGGGATGCAGGTAATTTTAAACCCTATTTTATAGGTCTCTATTCAGGTGTAAGTTTTAGTTTTTAGGCTCTTGTTGGTTAGAGCTTATAGTTAAGGTGAAAGCGCTCCATGAGGGGGTGCTTTTATTTTTATATAAGTCCACTC
>Ga0265780_10009017_pt1 | contig 12032 bp, 11 predicted proteins | sample P1T30metagenome_FD_192432 | JGI IMG/M metagenome (GOLD analysis project Ga0265780, IMG submission 192432) | Plant litter microbial communities from East Loma Ridge, Irvine, California - P1 T30 | ecosystem: Environmental > Terrestrial > Plant litter > Unclassified | place: USA: California... | reverse complement strand
CGTGCGATTGGCCAAGGAGCCTTACCCCCCATTTCTAAGCTCAGATGACGCCCGACAAATGCAATCGTGAACGCCATGTACCGTGCTTGCATATCCTGAAACTAACCCAGCATTTCACCCCAATCGGGCACTACGACAAACTTACCCTTGACGCGTCCCAGGGATACCGCGTCGCCCGAGTCTTCGGGCACAACGCGTTTGCTTTCTGGCACGACGTTTATAGACACGACTTCCTGCAAGAAAGATGCTTTGTTGCCAGGCGTGAGCTCGTAGCTGGTGCCGCCCCAGTCTAGTGTCGTGCGTCCGGACTCCCGCACTTGTACCTTGCCAACGTGTCCACTGGCAAAGCGGGTTGCCTCGTGTGCTTTCGAGGCATCGGTGAAGGCAGCTCCTTCTTCGACCTTGATCTTGACGCCTGGTTTGCTGGGTGCTGTAGGCGCAGGAGTTGATACAGCATCTGACGCTTCCGCGAGCTCCTTCTTGATGTATGTAGGTTGGAGCTCTGGCATGAGCGGCGGTATTTGGAATAGGTACACGTTGTTGTCTCGTACGGTGGGCTTTTTGGTGTTCCCCGCGTCCGTCATTGTTACATCCCCAGATGCATCGGCTTTGTCATTCGCATCTGGTCCAAGTTCTGTTCTGATGTGGCTCAGATTGGATTGGTACCGTGACCACTCGGCATGGTCCTCATCCGTCTGCAGAATGGGCTCCGCGATGCCTCTTATACGTCCTCTAGGCTTTGATTCCACCTCTGGCTGTGGTTCTTGGCGATCTTCTTCCTGAACTGGTCGTTCTACAATGCCAACTTGTTCGGCATTAACCATGTTCTCGTCCTCGCTGTTGTCTTCCGTCTTGACAGGTGATGTTGTTTCATCTGAGTCTTGCCATACTCCTTTGAACGGCTTCTTCGCTGTTGCGACGTCGCCTTCCTTTGCTTTGCCCTTGCCTTTGTTTGAGGTCTGCTTCAACGCTGCAGCTGTGGGTGGCTCGCCCTTAGCCTCTGCCTGCTCCAAGATCTTTGCAGACTGCTCAGAGCTTGCGTCTGTGTTTATGCCGAATGTTTTCTCCTGATGTTCCTTCCTGCCTATTCGTACCGGCAGGCTCGAGCGCAACTTAGGCGGCTTGGTCGCAGTATCTTCTTCGCCTGATGAGATCTCAATGTAGTCCACGTCTCTCCGCGGGACAGCGGCATCTTCTTCATCTTCAGAAGACTCGACCTCTCCGTTCTGCCTCTTGGCCGACGATCCTCCTCCTCCACCACCTCCTGACCCTGAGCCTCTGTAGCGCGAACTTCCCTCGCCGCCGTCTCCCTCATCCTTGATTCGGGTTGCTCGCGAACCTGATCCAGCACCAAAGCTGGAGGCAGTCCGTTGGTTGCCTTTACGATCTAAACCTAACTATTAGCTTGTTCCTCAGCTGCTCCTGGTGTGACTCACCCTCTCGCGAGCTTCCTAGCGAGAACGGTCCACTCATGGCACCGCTGTAGCCGCCTCTTCCTCGAATCGCCCGTTCCGCTTCTCGTTTGGCTTTTCTATCCGCATCTCGCTGCTTTCTCTCGGCTGCCTTGGCCTGTTCTTGCGTTCGCGCCTTCTCACGCTCCAGAGCCTCTTTTGCAAGGGCTTCTCGATCCTCTTTACTTCTGCGACCTGTAAAGGTGGGTTTGACCATGCCTCTTTTTCCGCGAGTCAAACTTCCGCGCCGCACAGCAGGTGAGGACGATCGCGACGCATTGAGACTGCCGAGCCGCTGTACGGGTGTGCGACCGGGCGTGTCTGCGCCATCCTGATTTGCGGCAGGAGTTTGTTCGGTCGGCGCGGGTGTGTTTTCCGCAGTCGTTGGTGGTTTCGAGTCTTCGTCGTCGTTGTCGTCTTGCTTCAGCACAGCTGGAGATTCGCTTGCTGCTGCGGTTTCTGCGCTTTGCGGGGTTGCATCTGGTGCTGCTTCGCTGTTGCTCGATCGGCTGGCGGTCGCGCCTGCTCTTCCACCACCGCGGCCAACACGCGATGTTTTCCCGCCCTTGGGTGGCATTGTGCGTGAAATCGGCTTGTTGTTTGTAGCAGACAGATTCGTTGGCTGAGTAAAGTCGCAAAGCTCAAAAGTTTACTCGGCTCTTATCGATAAAGGTGGGTGACCACTAGCCCTGCATGAGCTCGGAGTACGCTTGTGACGCGCGATCACATGCGGCGCGATATAATTGCAAGTTGAAAAGAAGACAGCGACGATTGTATTCCATCATACGTCGATGTCTTTTAGGTGAAGATAAGATAGAGGAGCTATTTAACTTGCTCCTACTTTGATCATCCAAATCTATCGATTACAGATTCATCCGTGTCCCAGGTATTACAGCGCTGGGACACGGCTACAAATGGTTATGCGAATACGTAATAAGTCTTGCTCCGACCATGCTGCGCGCTAGGAATATCAATTGCTTGCCAAAACACCAGACTCCGTCAACATGCTTCCGCAGGTTGTTGAAAACAAAGGTTTCGTGTGGACGCATTAGCAAAAAGGAAGAAATGGGGTTAAAAGACGGACGCGAAGAGCAACAATGGGGGTATATGAGGCATTCCGACGGTTAGCCTTCGACAAGGGCCTTGGGGCTCTTGCCCAGAAGCTCCAGGCATCTGCGGGCAAGAGTGACAACTTCGCCCTCGCCATCTTCGTTGTCTTCGTCATCCGACTCGATGTTGCGGTCCGCAATTTCGGTGACCATCTGAACGACCTCGTTCGATTGGCCAATGCGTTCGATTAGTCGTTCGTCCTCGGACTCAAGAAGCTGCAGCAGTGTCCAGATAGCAATGTGCTGGAATGTCGGATCTCCGCTGGCGAGGAAGCGGCGGATGTAGCCGTGGATGCCGCCGGCGGGCTCCGTCCAGTTTTGGATGAAGATGGTGTAGTCACCCACTGCGAAAGTTAGTCGGTGACCAGATGTATTAGAAATATGTTACGGCTTACCCTTGGATGAGAGATTGCCTAGTGCAGCAGCACTGTTGCCCTGTACCTCGATGCTATCCGATTCGGTAAGGGGGATGAGAACGTCAAAGACTCCGAGGTTGAGCAGGTGAGGCTTGAGCTCCTCGCTCAGTGCCAACACGGCGATGGCCGCTGTCATTTCAGACTGCACGGGTAGTCGTACATTCAACACCAGCTGCTTGCATTTTTGCACCGCACCAGCTTCGAGCACAAGCTGCTTGTTCTTGTCCGAGCTCGCGGCAAGGTTGCGGAGTGTGGAAATGGCGTGGCATTGGATCTCGTCGTTGTCAGTCGAGCCGAGGAGATCGACGAGCGGCCGGAGGAAGCCAGCTTCGATGATGGGGGATTCGTTTGCGGGGTGGATGGAGATGTTTCGTATGCATGCAACGGCTGAGAGGATAAGTGGGAGGTATGATGATTGCAGCAGGCGCAGCAGTGACGGCAGGCCGCGTGCACGCACAATCTCGAGCTGATAGCGCTCGTCGGATGCGAGGTTTCGGAGAGCGAGGGCAGCCTGACATTGCACCTTGGGCGAAGAGGACTCCATGAGGTGCACGAGCGACCCCACCAATCGACCCTCGGTCTGTGCCAGCTTGGCACGATTGCTGGAATCGACGGCGATGTTGCTCAGGGCCGTGGTGCAGTAGTACTGGACATCCACATCTGTGGATGAGAGCAACTGCACGAGGACGGGAATGGCTCCAGCATTCACCAGCTGTTGGCGGTTGTCGTCTGGTATCGGGTCAGCATAAACAAATCAACAATCCGAATCGACGTACCTGAATGTGTCATGTTGAGCAATGCGCCGGTGGCATTCCGCTGGACGCGCATGTCCTTGGACTTGGCCAATCGTGTGAGGGGCTGCAGGGCGCCGGAGCGTGCTATCTTGGCCTTGTTGTCTTCATGGGTCGCTAGGTTGGTGATACAGCCCACGGCGTTGCATTGAACCTCGACGTTGGGCGAGTTCATCTGCTTGATCAACGGCGCCAGGCCTCCGAGTGTGACGATGGCGACCTTGTTCTCGGCTGTGGGGGTTAGCGGCAGGTTGTCGATATCGCAGCAAGGGACTTACTATTGACCGCCAGGTTGCCTAGCGCGGCACTCGCGGCGCGCTGCACCTCGATGTCGGGGTTTTGCAGCAGGAACAGGATGGGGCCCAGCGTCTCCTGGTCGACTTCGCGGACATCTCGCTCTGTGATTTCGGCAAAGGTCAAGCTCGCGGACCGCTGCAAATCGATGTTGTCTGAATATACAAGGGTACTTAATGCGCGTAGGGGCTCGCCGGAGAAGAAGTCTGTTTCGGCGCGCTGGAGATGGTCAGCATGCAGTGTGCAGAAGCGCGGTGGTGCGTAGTGCGTAGGATGGGCGCTGCGTACATTCTCGAGGAAGCCCAGCAGGTCGGCAACAGCTTCCCGTTCGCTGTCTGCCAGCACGGGATCGTAGAGGCTGTCTCTCGAGCGTCCTGTACAGCTTCAAGTCAGCCAAGCGGGAGGGTGAATGTGCGCAGTCATGTGCTTACCTCCACAGCAGGATCCAAACATCTTGGTGCAGACATCTGAGAGGCCCATGGCGGTCGGTCGTCAGGCCAGCGGGCCTTGGACGGGGGCTCGGGGCGGCAACCGGGGCGCGAGGAGCTGCGGGAGTCGAGCGTGCTGGGTCGGCCGACGTGAAGAGGGCGCAGAGATGGGGGTGATAGCGGACGGCGATGGCTGGTCGGCGGTGGTGTTGACCTGGCTGTGCTGCAATCTGAGGCTGTTGTTGGCACGAGCTTCTCAAGCGCTGGCCTAGCGCAGATGCACGACTGGCACAGCTTGGAAGTTTCGTCCCGTGTCCGATCACATGTTTACGAGCAGCTAGAGCGGTAGAATGACATCAACAACGAGAATCCACCGCTCAAGCGCCCAGGGAAGAGTGTGGGCTTAGAGCGTCAATTGCAATGTTCGCGCCAGCTGCGCGGCCGGAGGGGAGCAGCACCGTTGAGCGTGAGATGCTGTCGAGCGACGTCATGCAGCAACCCATGCCCATCCGCTGTCACCATCCAGGTTGGGACTTCTGTACGCCTGGTCTGCTGTCGAGTCTTGAATCATTGCTGCCCATCGCCTATGCACCACCCACGACGGCGCTATAACGGGCCGCCGCCATCGTTTGTCCCTGTCCAGCCCTGCAGCAGTTGCCGCAGGCCGCCGGCGACCCCACGCTGACAGAGAGCAATGTATCACCGCCAGAGTGCCTCACATAACATGCTCGGGGCGGGGGAACCGACTCGCTCAGACGACGCTTGGCTGGTGGTACCCCTCGCCGCGCCCAAACTTCACACCCAGCTGCCTAGCCAGTTGCAGCACGTAAATTGCCTGCTTACTCTCCAATAGGCCCTACCGCAAGATTGCCGCTGCTCACGTGTTGCACCGCAGCTGGAGGGCGTGGGGGATTCTCACCTCCAGTATATGGGTACCACCAGCCTTTCACACGAGGGTCGCAGCTTCCACAATAAATTTCCTCTCTACATCATCACTTGCCTGCCAGCGCATCTGCTCATCTCCGCGACCAAGTCACAACTCACCTCTTTGTCTCGCCACTCCAAGCTTTTCTACAGGCACCACCGTTGCTAATTAGCCTGCCCGATAATTTGCCCACCCGGCTTTCCCCATTGCGCCGCACCACCACCCGGTCCTCGCCGCACACTATATTCTTCTTCTCCAGCCCGGCACTTCTCAGAGGTTTGCATTTCACTGTGAACCGGTTTAATGGCCTCGAATTCGGCATCCTCACACAGTTTCCAGAAGCTCAAAATCGATACCTCGTCCAGTCCCAAGCCCGCCCCCTCGTCCTTTGCATCTATCCCGCGCGACGAGCCGTCGCACACCGCGCAGGATGATGACCACGCGCAGTCCCTGCCAAAACCTGCCACTGAGGCGCAGAAGATAATTGGCTCCTACTACTCTCCCAAAAACGGCTATGCTGTCCCCTATGATCTCGCAGTGGGAAGTAGCGGCAGCGAAGATGGCTTCGGCCTTGCGCAGCCGTTTAGGCACCGCACCACCTCCATAAGCTTTGACAACCAAGTGCGCCTCGACAACGGCGACACTGTTGCGCTCGAAGTCCCCGTGCCAAAATCCAAGTCGCGATCCTCTTACTCTCAGACTCCGGACAGCGGTAGCTACTCTGACCATGAGTACCTCGAGATGCCCCTCCCCCAGCGCAGACCATTGGCGGCTCGCGTGGGTATATCCAGGTATCCACTCCTACAGACGACCGTCGATAGTCTCGCCGACGATCCGGAGTACCGCGACCAGGTCTCGTCCCTAACGTCTGACACCACTGCGTCTCCCCCATTCGAAGAGGCGCGGACACCCCTCGAGGCACCGTCCGAATATGCGCTGTCGCCGCTCGCGGTCGCGTCGCCTTCTGAATTCCCAGGGTTTTCGCCGCGCCTTTCTGGTCCGGCGAGGACGAGGAGCTGGAGAGGCGAAATTAGCGAAGACGGAAGTCTGAAGCGATCAAGCCGCCGGTCTTCGAATCGCTCGGGTCGCTCACTGTCGTCCATGTCGCCCGCTGCATCCTTCCTCGCCCGTTACAAGCCCTCCGAAGTGCCCATCAAGCCCAGCGAGCCCGACGACGAAGGCCAAGGCATCGGCTACAGCAGCGAGTACATCATCGGAAAGCAAATCGGCTATGGCGGCTTCAGCACCGTCAAGGAGGTGACGAGCATGGAGGAGGGGAAGCCCGTGGTCAATGCTGTCAAGATTGTGCGCAAGCAGCAGCAAGAGAAGTCAGAGATTGAGAACGAGCAGATTCAGACGCAGTTCGACCATGAGGTAGAGATCTGGCGCTTCTTACGACATCCGTACATTCTTCCGCTACTTCGGGTCTACACCACCGACTTCGCTACCTTTTGCATCACCAAGCTGAACAAGGGCGGCACCCTGTTCGATTTAGTGCGCGACACGCGGCGCAACAAGAAGGCAGGGCTTCCTGAGAATTTGGTGAAGCGCTATGCGTACCAGTTGGCGTCGGCAATGCGCTATCTCCACAACGATGTGCAGGTCGTGCATCGTGACATCAAGCTAGAAAACTGTCTCGTGGACATGACCGTACCCCAGGCCGAGACCGACGGTGGTGACGTTCTTCTATGCGATTTCGGTATGGCGGACTTCATTGTTAGCGACCAGCGCGACGGGCTAGAGTCTCATTCGATGGGTAACAACCAGAACATTGGGCCGGCCGAAACTAGTACTTCAGTCGCAGGAAGCCTCCAGTACGCGGCTCCCGAGCTGTTCGATGCGCCAGGTCCTGTCTTTTCACCGGCTGCAGACATTTGGGCATTTGGAGTGGTTCTGTATGCTCTGATCACTGCAACTCTCCCATTCAACGAGGGCCTAGATATCAAGACCACACAAAAGATCTGTGAAGGCAGATGGGACGAAGAGACCGTCCGCAATGCCGAGTCCCTCAAAGAAGGCGGTGTAGACGATGCGCTGGCCTTGCTCCGCGGATGCCTCGAGCTTGACGTCGAAAAGCGCTGGACCATCCACGATATCCTCGAGTGCTCATGGCTACATGATCCCAAGCAACGCTTCGAGGACGTTTCCCGGTCTTGGGTTGAACAAGACTAGGTGCTTTGTATTATTGTTTTTCCACAATTGTCTCTAGCGACAAGGGGCTTGGGCAGGTTTCGCGCGTTTGGATACCCGTTTCGCTGCGTCGATGATTTCTCTCAGTTTCTCTTTCTCCTCATTGGCATCATTTCGATCCGGTCTTTTCCTTGGATACCCGTTCTGGTCAGTCCATTCCCGACTTTATCTTTTTGCTTTCTTGCATGGCGTTTTGCGCTCAAAAAAGGTTGGCTCGCGCTCGGGTCTCACGATCTGTATAATGATGGTTGCACGCTGTTTGTATTTTTATTGGACATGATGTTCATGCAGGAAGGTTGTAGCAGTAGGTGACATGCATTACCCCAATACGATTTTTATCAACGACGCCTCCTCCAGAATGACACGCACATGGTGAAGAAGCATAGCAGTGCCTTCTGACGCACACAAATGCCCTCGCCCAATACAACATGCCCTACGACATGGTCTGGTGATGCTCAAGCATAAGTGCAGCCACACTCACGTTTCCTTCATCAGAACATGGCACTACTGACTACACTAGAAGAAACCTCCCCACACCATGGTCGAATGACGATCATGCACGTTCATGCACGACCTTCTCGATGCGTTCGTGATGCGTTCGTGCCCCCAAGACCTTACCGCGTGTGCTCCGTCACACCATCACATACACAATATTCACTACTACGTACCTAGCTGGAACTCGGCACATTCAGTCCTCATGGTGTTTCTTCACAGCAATGTGATGTAGGGTTACAAGCTTCGCAAGCATCATCAGAGCAAACTAACTCCAGTGACGTTTACCGCAGTCATCATTGGACACATGGTGTGGTTGGCCTCGGCCTAGTACGACGCCTTAACCGCCGCAAGGCGTTCCCCGCAGACGCACCTTTAGTCTCGAAACCAGCCGTTGAAAGTTTGCATATTTGATGCGGAAAGCAAACAGTGAATCTCGTGTTCGAAGTCGCAATTCAGCTAATCGACTCGGGTCCGCATGAGATGAGGCCAACAATCACCTAGGGCGCCTAGTTGAGACTACCAGGGAGAAGCAGGTCATTTTCTCCGCAACGCACACGATGAGCCTATTGCTAAGCTTCCCGCACTTAGCACTTGGAGTAGTGCTTATTTTAGATGACTATACTCGCTTCTGACGACAAGGCTGCGAGGCGCAATGGGAATACGCAGCAGACGCGGTAGCCTCTGTGTACGCCGCTTCAACGCCAAAACTACGTGTCGATATTTACGTCCATAACAATCAGCCTTTACTTATAGTCTGAAGGGTTCAATAGACGGAATCGTCGGCTAGATATCCCCATGTGGTCTGCCTTTTCCCCCCTCCGCCCCGACAATGGCGCTCGGTTGTCAGGCCGACAACGGGTGTAGAGTCTGTCCTCAGTGAAGGCCGCCTCGAGATCCAAAGACTATACGAAATCTTGCGCCTCATTACTACACGACCTGCTCGTCGACAGAATTTCTCCGCCTTAACCATGTATCTTTTCAGAATTGCAATGCTGAGCTGCCTGCTTTTGGCGGTCGCTGCCCAGTTCAATCCGACTTTTTCGCCGACGCGCCCTCCGTCGTTTCCGTTGGCGGTCAAGAACCCGTATCTGAGTGCTTGGTTGCCGGCGGGGAACAATCCAAATGGAGGGTACTTGCCGGGCACATGGCCGAAGTTCTGGAGGCGAGTGACTTGAAATGCAAACTCTCGAAGATGACTGACCAGAAGCAGGGGACAGGACCTCGGATGGACTGGCTTGGTTCGTGTCGATGGAAAGTCTTTCATCTGGATGGGACTGCCGAGAGACTTTCCCAAGGCTGACCAGGTCGCTGCTGAGTACACATCTACCAAGAGCAAATTCACCATCCAGGCAGACGGTAAAGTCTTGCTCAAGATTACTTTTCTGTCGCCCATTACGCCGAAAGACTTGAGGCGGCAGTCCTTGGTCTTCTCGTATATGCAGGTCGAAATAGCATCTATCGATGGCAGGGAACACGACGTTGACCTCTATACGGATATTAGCGGCGGTGGGTAAAGGAACGCATTCTATCGTATTGGGGCTGACTTTGCGTAGAATGGGTATCCGGGGATATTCGCTCGAAAGCGGAATGGACCACCGGTGACACTCCTGATGGCATCAAGTTCCACAAAGTCTGGAAGCAAGACCAGTGGTTGTTCAACGAGTGGGACGAGCAAGCTGAGTGGGGCAACTTTGTACATCAGCCTTATCACTACATATGTTCGCATTGCTCACGTTGTCTAGTACTATGCCACCGACGACTCCATTAGTCTCAGCTATCAATCCGGATCCGATGACGATGTCCGTGGTGCTTTCAACAGGACTGGAAAGCTGGAAAACTCGCAAGACACTGATTTCAGAGCCATCAACGATAGGTGGCCAGTGTTTGCATACGCTGTTGATTTGGGCACTGTCGGTTCCAAACCTACATCAAACTTGTTCACTATTGGTCTCTGTCAGGACGACGCGATCCAGTTCACTGGAGATGATATACTCGAAAACGTTCCTTCACTTTGGAAGGACGAATTTGGGAATGAGACAGCCGCACTATCCTTCTTCCACAAGGACTACACAGAATCGAGTAGACTCTCATCGGAGCTGGATGACCAGATCTCAAAAGACTCGAAAGCAGCCGGCGGCGACAACTACGCCATCCTCACTACCCTCGCCACGCGTCAAGCTTTTGCTGCGACTCAACTTGTCGGCACCAAGGACAAGCACTACCTCTTCCTTAAAGAGATCTCGTCGAATGGCAACATGCAGACCATCGACGTGATCTACCCCGCCACCCCAATCTTATACTACACCAACCCCGAGCTCGTAAAGCTCATGCTCGACCCGCACTTCCTCAACCAAGAAAGCGGGCACTATCCCAACAAATCTGCCATGCACGATCTGGGCACGCATTACCCCAACGCCACGGGCCACGACGACGGCCAGGACGAATCCATGCCCGTTGAAGAATGCGGCAACAACATCATCATGATGCTGGCGTACGTCCAACTCTCCGGAAACATCGACTACATCAAATCGCACTACAAAATCCTCAAACAATGGGCGGAGTATTTGATCGACTTCAGTCTCTTACCCGCCGAGCAACTCTCCACCGACGACTTCGCCGGCCACATGGTGAACCAAACCAACCTCGCGCTCAAAGGCATCATCGGCCTCGGCGCCATGGCGCGCATATCCAGCCTGCTCACCGAGACCTTCGATGCGCAGAAATACCAGTCCATAGCCGAGGACTACGTCGCGCAGTGGTCGGTGCTGGCCCTCGACAATTCCACGGATCTACACCACACCACGCTGAATTACGCCAACTCTTCAACGTACAGTCTGTTATACAGCCTGTACAACGACCGCCTGCTCAATCTCTCCCTCGTGCCGCCGGACGTCTACGCGATGCAGGATGCTTTCTACCCCACCGTCGCGCAGTCCTACGGCGTCCCGCTCGACACGCGCAACGCGCACTGGACGAAATCCGATTGGCAGATTTTCTGCGCCGCGGTGGCTGGTCCGTCCACCAAGAAGATGTTTATCGATGGGGTTGCGAGGTGGGTGGGCGAGACGGCGAGTCGCAATCCGATGAGCGATTTGTACAATACAAATGATGGGAGCCAGGTTGAGGGGATTGATTTCAAGGCCAGGCCGGTGGTGGGCGGGTTGTTTGCGCTGTTGTTGGTGGATGGGGAGGGGTATAAGGCGCCGGGAAGGGTGGTGTAGAAGATGTAGGTGTGAGGGGGCGTTGGGGGAGTAGTGTAACGGGCGTTTTGGGTTGGGCACGGCGATGCTCATGTTTGGATATTTGATGATTGAAAGTTTGGTGCTTTGGAATTTCTTCGCTTGTGTCGTGAGGCTTTACACTAGCATTGCCAATGCAGGTCAAACCCCCTTCTCTCTCGTTGCACAACAGTATGGATGAAACGAAGGTAAGCGGACAGGTACAGTTACATAACAGGAAACTAAACCTTATGAATAACGTGCTGAGTAAATTCAGAAGATGATAACACCATACACTGTGGTAAATTATAACGCTGCGAATAGATCCAACGTATCCTCATCCCTACTTCTTCTTGCCCTTCCCCTTCTTTTTCTCCTGCTCCACCTTCTTATCCGCATCTTTGTTCGCTTCCTCCTCCTTCGCCTTCTTCTCCTTCTCCGCCTCCCTCTCCAAATCCGGCAAATTCTCCAACGCCTCGTCCGCATCTACATTCCCCTCAAACTCCACATCCTCCACCCACCTCTTCACGATAACCAACTTCCACACCGCATACCCAGTAATCGCCAATAAAACCGCCGTGCTAACCACGCTCTCCACAATCCCCAAAATCGTAATACTTGCGAGTGTCCTGAGCCACGGCGTAACGAGATTAACGCGCTCGTACTACATATACGTCAGCACCCACATCCCTCCTATTTTCAACATCCCCCCCAC